>Ga0209189_1001044_pt1 | contig 21199 bp, 47 predicted proteins | sample C_130820_EF_Meta_FD_187308 | JGI IMG/M metagenome (GOLD analysis project Ga0209189, IMG submission 187308) | Freshwater microbial communities from Lake Croche, Canada to study carbon cycling - C_130820_EF_MetaG (SPAdes) (version 3) | ecosystem: Environmental > Aquatic > Freshwater > Lake... | reverse complement strand
CTGTATGCATTCAAGGCGAATGCAAATCCATTCAAGTACCACGAAAGTGAGTACTTTTCTGACTGAATACACCAATATGCAGTCATAACCATAAATAAAAGATTAATGTAGACCATTATGAATTCAGTGTAGCAAAGGGACTTAGTTCTTCTTCACTAGGTTCCATCTGCTCAAGTGTATCATACACCCACACGATAGGTATATCAAGCATTCTGGCGATTGTCATAGGATGAACACCATCCTCAATCATCATTTCAATTTCTAACATTACATCACTCATTTTCTAACTCCTCAAGTCTATACTCTGCTAATTCATCAATCATGGTGTCAATGGAGACAAGGTGATCTTGTACAAAATCTAAATCACCCAATGTATCAATCATTAGTTCTTTGGCTTCTTCTAATCTTTCGATTGCCAATTTCATTTTTTCTGCATTGGTCATTTTGAATTACTCACTGTAGTTTTAAACAAAAATCCAAATAACACCGTAATACCCCAAGCCTGTAGCCAGGACACTTCACTAACTCCTGCAACGGCTCCAACCAAGCAACCATTCCAAAGCATGTACACCGGCCAACTTAGTAAGAAACTAAGTAACAATAGTCCTGCAATAGCAATGACAATTGCTCCAATCATAACAGCAATTTTTTCCATGATTATTACTCCGAAAATTCGTACATGTATTGAGCAACGCTAGGATCCAACTTGATGAGGTCTTTAGCGGCACCAGTCAATGCACGATAACGGGCTTGCACCTGACTGCGGGGCAGTTCACCGTCGCAAGTCAGATTCTCGGGGCTCAATGCGGCATCAATACTCTGTGCTACAAATTTACGACCCTCAGGGGTGTTAACTTCATAGACCACTTTGTTACCACTGAACAAAGAGTTCCAGCTGTTTTGTTGAGAAATATATGCGTTAAGTGCTTTCATTTTGATTCCTTGTTTCAACTGTTTAAGATTATATTATATACCCAAACTGATTTATTGTCAAGCCCGGTATGTATTGTAACTACGGATTTTGCTTTGACGATTGGTGTGACTTTCATTGAATTTAATTTCATAGCCACGCTCACGTAGAGCACCCATCAACACTGACAAGTCACAGTCCTCTTCCAGGAAAGCATTAGGACCATTCATGTAACTATAAGTACTAATTTTGTCGGCAATGCCAAGTGACACCAGTTTGGATTTTGCAATACGTGCCCAAGCATGACCGGGGTCTGCAAACACTTTAATGGAGATTTTCTTAGTCATTTTGATTCCTTACAGATAAAAACATTCACCACGTTGGTCAGCACCGATAGCATCATAGACACATTCACGAACCACAGTGTCCATTGCCTCGCCGAAACTGTCAGGGTTGCTGTCAGCCAAATCACGCAATGCCTTGAAAGTCTGTTTCCATGATAGATTTTGACTTTTGGCAGCCACCACGATACCATGAACAGTCATGTTACCTTCGTCAGAATACATACCATAATAAATTTCAGTTGTCAGTGTAGTCATTTCGTTTCCTTTTCTTTACTGTCTAAGATTCTATTATATACCCAAACCGATTTATTGTCAAGTTTGGGTATGTTGTTTTTACGCAACTTCCAACATGCTAGCTGGGACTCTCCATGTAGAACCAAACAGACTACCTGACTTTTGCTCATTCACAAGGATAAACTTACGATTTACCTTTTTAACAGTACCTGTCACTGTCATACCAGTGCGGCTATTTTTGAATTTGACAACTGTACCAACAGTCATTTCACGTTTGTTTTGCTTTGCAATGTTAGCACGGGCAAACTTAACTGCATCGGCAATGCTATTCAGTTCATCATTGGTAAAGTTACCAAACATGATAGCAGAATTAACCTGTTGAATCTGTGAAAAGCGTTCCATTGTTTACTCCTTTAATCAACTGAACAAGATATATTATATACCCAAATCCATTTATCGTCAACCTTTTTTTGCCTATTTGTGGCGCAAATAAATGAATACTTTTGATGTATCTTTGGGAATCCAATTATTACCGTCTGTGCCGCATGTTTCGCCGTACATGCGCTGAGTCTTGCAGGACCGATAATAAGCTGGCCTGTCCAGGCCTAGTACGTTGTCAGGCTTGGGGGTGTACCAACTATCACGATGGGTGCAGGTATATGCGTACTCATTTCGTAGTAATTTTCCAAGGAATGAAACCTTACTATACTTACAATCCTTACAAAGTATTTTATCCATATGATTACTTATAGGTCTAGATTTTTGCGGTGTTTGGGTTTGCGTTTATACAGAGTTTTATCTTGTACTACTTTTTGTTTAAAAGGTGTACCAGCTTGGAACAACATCATGTGATGACGTTGTTTAGGCTGTTTAACGGTGAATGATAAGATTTCTTTTTTCATAGCCATAAGTATAACAGAAACCTTATTTATCGTCAACCGTTAGATTCTAGGGTAAAACTGATATGTCTTACGGATTTGATAACAAAGCTACGCCACTCTCTAAGTTCAGTATCAAACACTGCCATAGAATTTTCAGGAATCTTACGTTCCTTCTTACCTTCTTTGACCACAACAGGAGGCAACACTTCTGGATTTAATGTGCATTTCATAATGCGTTCAGTACCATCCTTTTTGTAGAATGTAACTTGAACCTCAGTGGTTTTCAAAACACCACTGATCCAATCACGAAAAGTATTCCATTCTGTATCTTTCCAATCACTAGTTGGGTTGCATTCAGTCATCATTTTCTTGCTCTTGCCAAGTTGTGAAAAAGTTTTTCATTTTTGTCTCCTCGGGCCAACTACTACCATAGTCATTGTCAACATCACACAATACCAATGCTTCCTCTTTGGTTACAACACGATGACTAACAATCTGTTCACCGATATGTTCCTGACTAAACTCTTTGGCTTCGTTCATTGTAACAGTATCCAATGCCCATTCTGCCTTACCTTTGGGCACTTCAACCATATAACGTTGTCTAAATGTACTAATACATTCAACCAATACCCATTCAGTATCTTGTTTTTCTTTCTTAGTCAAAGTAAAACTCCCATCTTTGTGTGTTTTGAATTTAAGTGTATCACCAACATCCCATCCCATTTCTTCTAACATGCCCTCAGGGAAAGGCAATATCAAATCACCTGTAATGGGATCTTCTTGAATATATACTGTATGTTTCTTTGACATTTTCTTTCCTTATGTTAACATGCGAATTAAACCAATTGAATCTATTGTTGTGAGTAATAGGTAGTTCCCAAGCATACCAAACGATCGGCGAGTGTAACTAGCCCAAGCGTACATAGCACACCCTGCAATCCAAACAGGGTAAAGTGCCAATAAAGGTGGATTTGGAACTGTCGCAGCCATTGTGATAGCACACCCAATGCTAATACCCCAAGCAACAACTTCAACACAAAATCTAAATTTGTTAGTTTTGTAATCACTTTTTATCCATTCAAATGTATCATATAAAAAATTATTCATGCGTTTTTATTACTTCACGTAATACTTTCTCAACCATTTGGTTCAGTGTAATATCATGCTTATGTGCTTCCATGCACAAGTGTAACATAACGTCATCTTCCAATTCAATAGGAACTTGAACACGTGTGTCATGTGATTCACCATTAAAGATTGCTATAGCCTTCTCTAAGAAATCTTCTGCAACTTCTAAGTCAATCCATTTAACATCATCCCATGCAATGTTCTTTTTGATTTTGCGAGTCTTGCATTCTTGGTGGTATGCTTCCTTATACTTAGGATTCAACCAACGATAAGGTCGCATGTCTTTATCTTCTTTACCCCATGCATCAGCGTTAATGCTTACAGTAGCATCATAGATTTCTTGGTTCCTAGTGCTATACACCACATTGATGTAAGCACAATCACTTTCGTAATCTAACATACGGGCGTCAGGATAACAATGCCATTGATAGTCACTACCACCAACAATTTGATGGGCTGTTATTTCATTTATTTGTCTTAGATGCATTTTCTTTTTCCTTGTAGTGGTCAATGATAGGTTCAACGTTGTTATTATATATCTGTTCCATTGTTTTGTAAAGCATTTTGGCATCCTGTTCAGTCATTCCTGCTGTCCAATTTGGATCGTTGTCTGTTTTACGCAACCCATAGTCATGTCTGTAAGTCAAGCACATGTCATGGATAATTTCTTCTTTAGTTTTCATCTTCCGATTCTTCTGCCGCCCAACGTGCCATGAGTTCATCACGTTCTTGCTTTTCTTTAAGACCAACTTCGGTTAGTTCAGTATCACTATCACACATTGGACAAATATCTTTATTACTATGTGATTCTTCGTCTGAATTGAAATAATCTTCAATTACAGTACCATCTTCACGCAGATGTGCTGTACCTGTTTCATAACTTTTACCAGTCCACTTACACTTAGTACACTTGTGTGAAGGTTCAGGTTCTTTGTGTGGTGTATGCCAACTATCTTCATCACCCATTTCATAAGTAACTTCGTAACCACCCTTGCGTTCAGTCCACCAGTCATCATACTGACGGTCCCACTCTAGTTCAACATCGTTTTCCCAAGCATCATTGACAATTTCTTCAACGTCAATTTCGCCTTCTTCAATTTGTTTAAGTTTCTCAGCAATCTCATCCTCAGATAAATCAGGGTAGATTTCGCTTAGAATACTTTCATCCAATTCAAGTGCAAATTGACTATCAACTTGGTGCCATTCATGTTTAACTAGAGTGGCCATGATTATACCTTAGATTTAATTTTAGTTACAGGAGCATCCATAGAAGGTTCAACTTTTGTTGCTTCCTTATTAGCAAGCTCTGCGGTTACTTGTTGTTGTAATTTTTTTTCGTCATATATATTTTCTGTTAATGACGTGAAGGTTACAGATAAAAACGTAAATGGCCAAGCTACAACAACCACACATAAAATAAGTGCAGTTACTAATGATAGTGTAAACACTAAGTACAAATTCAATAAAATTTCAAAAATCATACGCCAGAAACCAATTACACTTTGTTTAATAAATGTATTGGCAGTAGTATTCTCATCAAATGTACGAATATGATTGTTCATTTTAATCCTAGCACTATTATGGCTATCATACAAAATGTCCAACGTACCTCTAAATAAACCTCTTAACATAAACTTCTCCTTGTTTAAAAAATCATTCTATCAGACTTCTATTAACTTGTCAATCTTCTTTCACCCAAGTATTTGCGTGATAGTCCCAATGTCTATTATCGCATAGGTTAAATAATATCTCATAACCAAACAAACCAAATTCTAGTCTAATACCTGCATGGTCGCATCTAGTTGTCCAATTAAAATTAAAGTTAAGTAGATATTCACAATCCTGCAACACTTCAATTTCAAAATATTTGTTTTTGATAAATGTATTCCAACAACGACTAAAAATATGATTGAATGACAATCTAGTAAAAGGGTAGTCAATTGAAAATTTTAAATTAATCATAGTATTTTCCCCAAGCCAAGCCAAATCAATTGGTCTAATTCACTTTGATAATCTAATCCAAGTCTACGCTTTTGATAAAGCGATTCAAGCACTTCTTTACCATTACCATAGTCCATAACACCTGTACCACGATTTTCTAATTCTTCAATTAGGTCATCGGTCTCAAAATCTTCGAGGTCAACATCAACTTCAACCTCTGTATAAATTGTCTTGTATGTCATACAATCACTACCTTTTCTAAGTTAGAAAGTTCAAATATATAAATCCACGTTTGTGCCCTTGACCATTACAGATTTGGTTCGAGCCTTTTCATAGTAGAGTTTGTCTAGCATCATCATTTCCCTGTTCCTATTTAATTGCTCTTGCCTAGTTCTTTCTTTATTGTGTATATTGTGTAAGTTTTCCCAAAAACGGGTTATCCTAACATTGTTATCATGTGCAGCCTGTGCTTGACGAATTAACTCATCAACATTATCGGTAGGTGTTACATTCATATATTATATTATACGTGATTACACATACCTTGTAAATGTTTTTGGTTATTTGTGCCAAGCACCTTCGCTACAATGACGCAATTCATGTCCAATAATTGCCATAGAAACATTAATCTTTGTATAAATTATACAGTGAGTAGAACTAACTCTAGTGGTACATGCTAGAACATTAGTGTAATTAGCTTGCATCAATCTATTGCAAGTTTCAACGATATTTGAAATTGGTTTAATTTCAACTGTACCTTTCCATGGTTCAGGTTGAAATGTACAATTGAATTGATTAGCCTTGCACTCAGGATCTGAATTATCCTGAGCAAAGGCAACAGTGCTTAATAATGTTGCTAATACAATTAGTACCTTTTTCATTATTTTACCTCTACCGTGTTTTTTTCTTTAGCTAATTCTTCTGACAACAAGTAAAAATTCTCGTCACCTTGATACATAACATACCAAGTGTCATCTTTCATAATATATGAAAACTCACACCAACCATCATTGAAATGTTCAATCAAAGATTCTTTGCTGGTGTGTGTGACAAACTCTTGACCTTCTTCATCACGGTCACGACCATAGAATGTAGTCATGTTGCCATACTTATCTTCCCATGCACTTGCAGACATGCCGGGAATGTCAAACGCACTGAAGGGATGCTTTTCACCTATGTTGGGCTGGAGACTAGAGACATTACCCAATGCAACAAGGTTGTTTGCTTTAGGTGAATCATAGTGTTCTTGCAAAATACGACCATTGTGTGATAGATAGCCATCCCAATGACAATAAACTGTTTTGTAGTTATTACCATGAACAACTGCGATAAGTGAACGTGTACCCATTGCAAACTCCTGTTGTTAACTGTTTAAGATTCTATTATATACCCAAAGACATTTATTGTCAACCGCGGCTGTTATACACATTTGCGGCTTGTACTACTTTTTCGCTATAAGTCATACGACCGTTTCGTGCAATATCCTCTAAGAGGGCTGAAATATTCTGACCTAAGAATTCGCATTCTTTGAGCAGGACCTTGATAGCAGTTTCTAATTTCATGTTTATCTCCTTAAACTAAATCAACTTGAATTTGCTTATTGCGAATTGTCGTACCGAGACCTGTAGGGACAGGCTCGTTATATCTTTGTGCCTCTTGGCGCATGAATGATAATTGAAGTAATGCTTCCCAAACCAGTGTACGTGCAAGAGTGGTAGCAAACATAGTAGTCATTTGACTGATTGTCATGTACAATCCAATTTCGTTTTCAGAGCCATCGCCCTTGAAAATCACACGGAATTTTTGTGAATTCTTCAAACCATAAATTACTGTCGGTGTACGCATTTGTGTGCTCCTTTAATCAATCAATACAAGTATTATATACCCAAAGCCATTTATTGTCAACCGTTGGGTATAACTAAAAAGTACTACTTTTTGAGTACTTCAAAAATTGAATTTTGCAATTCAGCGACCTCGTCACGGTCAACGTAAAAATCGGTACGAGGATCGTAGTACTCACCTTCTTTAGGATCGTAATACAGAACCTGACCATTGGGATAGTGAAACGGACCCTCAAGACCCTTGCGAGGACCGTATTCTTTGTTATGCTTGAAAACAACGTAAGACATAAAAGCTCCTTTTCACTACAGAAGCCTCTATTGTATACCCAAAGCCATTTATTGTCAACCTTTGGGAGGTAATACTTTTATACTCTTTCCTTTTTAACTCGTCCAATGCGGCTTGCCTTGTTCCAATCGTATGCTACACCATCGGGGCACTTACCATCAGCAACACTATCAACACCAAATTTACCACATATTTCAAATTTAGCACCCTTGATTGTGACAAAGACATTCAATTCTTTTGCATGTGCCATTGCCAAATCAAGTGTCTCAAATTCTTTTTCTTCTATCTTATACATTCTTTTCCTTTATGCCACAAACCAACCATCTTCTTCATCTTTGTACTCTATAAATTCATTACCATCGTGGTCTTCTATTTTAAATAGTCTACCTTCTTTGACCCATACAACTTCTAAATCCATTAATCCGCCGGTATAGATTTTTTCATATTTCAATGTCACAAAAGTTTCAAGTTCATCAAATCTTTTCTCTATCACCAACTTAACTATCGCTGGATCAAATATGATTTCTGGATACACGGTGTTCCAAGTAGACCAGCCAGCACCGTATCCCGGACTGTACAACACTGCTACTTTACCATCAACTACTAATTTTTCCATTACACATCATTCTTAAAGTTGCGCCAATCATCAATGTTTGGCTTTTCATTTTCATCGTATTCCCAACCTAGTGCATTCATCATTCTATGCTTGACTAGTAAGTTAGGGCTACGAAAATTACCAACATCATCAAATCCTAACTGTACGCCAATCTCTGCTACTGCACCGCTACGACATATACCTGCAAAACAATGAACCACAACATTCATTCTATTTTCTAGTGCATATTGTAACAGTCTTACCAACTCATCGGCTTGTTCCTGACTACAACGCATGGCTTCATCTAAACACTCGTCATTCTTTTCAATGTCTAAGAATTCAAAATGATGAATTTCCTTAAACTTATGTGCAGGAGTCGGTCTCCAACTTGCCGGATCGGTAATGCTAATCAACATACTATTCTCACCGGCATCGTGGTGATACTTAGTTGATACATCAGTTGCCGCTACATTCTCAATCCAAGGCATATAGCTTCCTTAACTGTTACCGGAGACCCCGAGTTCCATAAAGACCTACGAGGTTGGTCCTTCATTTGAAAAGATATAACCATAATCACTAGTACAAATGCTATCCATTTCATTCTTTGACTCCAAAATGTTTCTTTATCTCATATCCGAATTCTTCAAACTGCCAGGCTAGAGAGTGTATCTGTGCCTGGTCACCACGGTCATCTGTTTCCATTGATTGGATACGTTCAGACTTAGATTTAGCAAGAGCGGCACATTCCCTGACAATCAACTCGGCGAACTTTTCCAACCCAATCATGGGGTCAATCATCATGCCAGTTTCTTTGTCCAGCACACATAACCATTGTTGGTTCTCAATTCTGGCAATACCAGCATCCAATCTCAATTCATTTAATTTGCTTTTCATAATCCATCCTTGTTCGCCACCAGTGGCATCATAGTTACTCATTCTTCAACTCCTAAATGTTCCTTTGATTGCACTCCAACAGGCAAGTGCAGAGTTATCTTTTTTCATAACATCTTCACAGATTTTCATACATTCCCATACAAGCGAATCGGCGAACTTTTCCCTATCAAATTTGGCATAACTGCTGGTATAACCTTCGGGCCCTACCATTTCTACAATTGATGTAGCCTGTTCAGCAAGTTCCTTAATTCGTTCGTTCATTACTTTACTCCAAATGTGTTCAATGCTGGTTGCAATGTGTTAATCAATTCAGTCTCGCGGGCATGAGCAGGACGCTTGCCTCTCACAATCTCCACGACACCGAATACAAAATTTTCTGCACCTTGTTCACGCAAAGCACGTGACAAACCCCAATCTTTGTTCTCAGTCAAGGCACGTTGCATGTGTTTTTGCATGCGGCGTGTCAATGTCTTGCGAACATTACCTGCATAGCAAACAGCAGTCAGACCAATGTAGTACTCAAGTGTTACAACATCTTGGATGTAGTAAATGACTTGATTGCGGTCTGTTCTGCGTTTGCGAGTAGTTTTCGAGTTCATGAATGTATTATATACCCGAAACGATTTATTGTCAACCATGAATTCTTATCTATTTGTTGTCAAACTAATTTTTGTAGTACTTCTGTTAACAGTTTGTCAACACGGTTTTCTACATCAATTTCCCAAGGTGTATTACGATATTCTTCGTAGGATATTTCAGATTCTGTATTGTGATAGGGTATGCCGAGCCAGTAGTAGGTACTGTTCTTAATGGCGAGTTTACCAGTGTGACGCTGGTGTACGTGTATCAGTTCATGTACAAGTATCTTAGGGATATCTTCTAACGTTAGGTTACTGTTCAGTCCTAAACGATTAGGTGTATGTTTGTCTATGCCACCGTAGACATTTTCATCAAGCTTGTATAAACAAACTTCTATTGATTCAGGGAGTTCTATCAATTCACTTAGTGCATTAGCCAATGAATCAATCATTACCTCATGCACTATGCTTTTATTGTTTTGATAAAAGTACTTGACCTTCAATGAAAGGTCCTGTTCTCCGCTTCCTCAATATATTCTTCTACTTGCGCCAACAACATTTCTCTGTCATAGCCCAAGTCAATTATTCTTGGAATCAATTCTAAAAACATACCTAATGTAGCAGTACCTTCTACATAGTCTTTGTCAGTATGCTCAAAGTCAAATTTCTCTAAATCTTTCATCAATGTGTTTTCAATGAATTCGCTAGCCAGTTGACTGCTCTTTTCATATTGCCAATCTTCGTAAACTTCTTCTTCTAGTTCTTCTACTATCGTATTGACTTTGCTCATATTTTGCTTTCTATGTTAACCGTAATGACGTTGATGACGTTTTACTGGCTTAATGTATTTATCCTCTTTTGCAATTACGTTAATAGAACCCAATGTTTTTTCTACAATTTTCTTACGTTCTTTGCTAGTATGAGCTCCTAGCACAACTAAGTTATATACCTTTTCGTTAGAGTACAACAACATCGTAACACAGAATCCCGCCGCATTAGTGAATCCTGTTTTAATAGCAAGCATACTAGTATGACCAAAGAAGTTGCTTGTAGGTTTAACTTTGATTTTAATAGACTTCTTACCTTTAGTTGCAACAACTGTTAGGTTCTCTGTCTTTGCGGCTTCACGTATAATCTGATACCTAGATACTTCATTAGTCAATATTGATATATCACTGATTGTACTGCTATTGTCACTGTCCAATCCAGTTGGATCTCCGAAATAGGTACTAGTCATTTTAAGTTCTACGGAGTTTATATTCATTTGTCGCATAAATTCCTCACGTCCACCTGGATAGTTTTCACTTAGTGTAACTGCGGCTAGATTGTCACTGTATACCAATGACAGTTTTATCAAGTCAAGTCTGGACAATTTCATTCCACGCACAAGTCTTGTATGGTTACGTAACTTTGACTTTACGGTCAATATTTCATTTAAGTTTTGATTTGCTTTTAGTACGGTATGTATGGTCATCAACTTGCTGATGCTAGCAATGCTAACTTTGGAACTATCAATTGAACCTTGCACAACAGAATTGTCAGTTACATTCAATAATAGAACATTGGTGTTAGCCATAACTGTTGTACTAAACAATATGGATAATATTAGGATGATGTACTTCATATAGTATTTACTATGCATATAGCAGTATACAATATATGCAGTTATTATGCAACTAAGAGGGCTATTAAGTTGCCCCCTTAGTTACATTGTAGGACCGTTACCTGACTTAAAACCTACTTCTCCGCCTTCATCTTTGATGCGTTTGATTACATCTTCAAACAGTATAGGGCGAAAATCAGTTTGTTCTACACATACGCAATGATATCTTGGATCGATTTCATCACTGTACAACATAGTGCCGGTTTTAGCGTCATACCCACGGGGCTTTTTAACACGATTACTGTGCAAATGACCATGAATGTTGACACCAAAGCGACCTAAACTTTCTTCATGTACAGGGATATGACTCAAAATCATACCATTCATAACATGATAGGCTCGCAATTCACGGAAGTACAATCTGTACTCATCATCACGAAAAATATCGTGATTACCGCGGATCAGTACCTTGTCACCGTTCAAACGATGCATAATGCTCAACGCTTTGCGGTTGATGACTACATCACCCAAGTGATAAACTTTATCAGTGGGCTTGACAGTCTCGTTCCACATCTTGACCATAGCCTCATCCATTTCATCTGGATCAGTCCAGGGGCGGATCTTTGTCACTCCGTCACTTTCTGTGAATCTGCACACGCCGGAATGACCAAAATGTGTGTCACTAACTAAAAATACACTTGGCATAATAACTCCCTTTTTGTTTTGATTGTATGATTATACTACACTCTGGGATTTATGTCAATTAGTACTTTACTTTCTAATTTTCATTCCAACATACGTGCCAAAGAATGCACCGGCCATAGCCGGAATAACCAACCAATGATTAGTTGTGTAATTTATAACTGCTACACTTCCTAGAACATAGCAGGCTACGGACCAACAGCTCGCACCCATAACATTATTATCTGCTACACATCTTAGATAATATGTATAGACAACGTCTAGTAAGAAAATTGCAAAAAATGTTGTGATGTGATCGATCATATAATTGGTCGGAGTACAAGGATTCGAACCTTGGACCCCCTGGTCCCAAACCAGGTGCGCTAGCCAGACTGCGCCACACTCCGAAAACTTATATAAGCACACTGTATCTCTTTCGCTTAGTAGAGCCTGTCTTATCGGGCAGGGTACTGATACTGTATACTTATATAAGTAGACGCCTTGTGGCATCTACTAACTACTATTTAGCCTAAACTAGGTCGTAGCGATCCTTCATAACGGTCTTCAACATGATTGCTTCCGGTGAGAAGTCATCCATGTTACCAGAAAGAATACCTTGTGCAACTGCTGGGCTAAATCCTGAGACTAGCGCAACACCTGCTTCGTTAAACTTAACTGGTGCGTTACCGTATGCGGCATTCAAGTTCCAGAATACTACCTTAGGTAGTTCGTAACCTGCTGCCTCGTACTTACGTGCTATCATTTCAATAGCACTGTCATCGTGTTGAACACCTGCATCAAATTGCATATCACTGAAGATTACCAATGTACCTGGCATTTCTGCTTGAGGAACATTGTTATCCAATGCAGTCTTAAGAATCAAATCAAACGCACGATTCAAGTCGGTGTTAGCGACTTCACCGGTGTTCATTTGGTCAATCTTTTGATTGATGTTACCCTTAAGAGTAACCAACTGTGGATTGCGACTGAAGGTCAAGAATGTATCCTTGAACTTACCAGTGTTCTTGTCTGCAAAATACAATCCCAATGAGATTGCAACATCCAAACAAGTCAAATCACTCTTTGAAGAACGTCCACCTGCTGGCATTATCATAGAACCTGAACTGTCAACCATTGGCAACACGTTAGCGTCACCGATGAAGTTTGGCAATGCATCCCATTGGGCTTGCATTGCGTCCAATTCAGTCTTGGTCATAACCTTGCGACTGTAGTCTTGGATAGCACCCTTTAATACATCGTAAGGGAATACTGCACCAGCGTTAATTTTAACACCAGCCTCACCCTTAACCAACTTAGTTACGTATTCTGCATAAGTTGTACCATGGCGACCAAAAGCCTTCTTGTAACGTGCATGTGCCACTGAAGGAACATGGTTATAGTTGATGTTGTCCCAATCGTTAGAACACATTTGTGTTTCAACAACATTGGTTAGTGCAACTAGGCTCTTACGATATTGCTTTGGACTCATACCAAAGAATTCACGGATTTCACGTGCAACATCGCCCTTACGTGGAGTCCACTTTGCAGCCAATCCATTACGTGCCCGCAATGCATCGCCTAACAATGTGTATGCTTGTGCCTTTAGAGGCTTAGTCTTAAACACTAGCAAGTCATCGTAACGACCCAATTCAGGAACCTTAACCAATAGACGGCTAGCATCTTCTGGGTTAGTCAATTCCAAGTGAATTAGAACTTGACGGAACAATTCACGTTCGCCGGATCCACCACGTGCATCACGTGCCCATTGGGCAATACGTAATGCCAAGTCAGGATTTTCAACATAAGCCGCAGTGAATGCGGGTATGATGTTCTTACCACGGCTTGCACCGATGTTATAGAACAAATCAACGCAAGCATTTGCGGTTGACTTACGTGCCTTCATACCATTAGTGGTACGGGCTTCTTGGTTTGCTACTGCTTCTACAAATGTTGACATAGTGTACTCCTTCCTTGTGTGTGTTATGCAACAGGATGCGCTTTGGTTTCATTTTGGCTGAAATTAAAGTTGCTGAAAGCATCCTAAAAAAATGTTAACAGGATCGTTGTTGACTGCTTGTTTAGCCAGGGCCATCACACCTGGTTCGTTAGTCTTGCTTCAATAATACCCTTCAACGCTCGGTGTTTTTAAGCACTCTGCTCCAGTTACTACCACAGTGTCTAACAGTCCATAGTTAATGAGTTTGTTGCTGTGCCGATCCTAAAAATTAATCATTCAATACGTGTATTGTATATGAATTTGTGTTTGCCGTCAATGACTTTTGGGTAAACTATTAATTAAGTGAAATGTACTACACCAGTACCTGACCAATGACCGAGGTTAGTATAGTCTTGTTTTTGTTGTGTGATAGAACTCCAGAAGTCTTTCATTCCATCATTCAAATGTATGTCATCAAATATGACAGTGCCTTTGTAGTTGTTACTTGTTAAGTAACTTACAAATTTCTTTTCTTGCAATCCATCATGTGGATCAATATCAAACATGATTAGTGGACTACGTAGTAATTCTTTGTCATTGTAGAAGTCTCCAATTCGAAACTCTACGTTCTTTGGTCTGTCAACCTTTAATAGATATTCAATATCATAACTGATTATTAAATTGTTTTGATTGCTTGACAGTGCTATCGCACTTAGACCTTTATATGAACCAATGTCATATAATACGGTGTTATTATATTCTTTGGACACCATTGACAACAATGTATAATGCTCTTTCTCAGCATAAAACAAATCCGTGTCATTATTGTCCTTGATGTAACTTGCTAATGAAGTATCAGGTGTCATTTTTTGTAAAACATAATGTCTGCATTACTGTTCATATATGGAACAGAGTTTACTAACGTGAATTTCTTGTTCAATTCATCAAAGATATCAAATCCATCATCATTCCAAACAATATAACGATTGCTATCTACATCGCTAGGAACATAACGTTTATCTTCATTAACTAACACAAGATAACCACCTACTTTTAGATTGCTATAAATTAATTCAATCTCTGCTTTGGGGTCTTGTACGTGTTGCAATACAAATGTACTGATTGCCACATCAATCGTATCAGGCATGTTGTATGAATTCATGGATTTGAACTTTTTTGGTTTGCTAATGTATATGTTAGCAAATGTCAACATAGTTTTGCTTATGTCTACCCCAATGATGTTACAATCAAAAGTGTCAATGAGTTTCTTACTAACACGACCCATACCACAACCAAAGTCTAGTACAGTACTATCCATTGTGATTATGTTTTGTTTTTGTATTTCATCAACCAAGAAGTTAGTTTCATTCTCAAATTTCTTAGGATTATCTGGATCACTAGTTAATACTACATGCTTTGCATGTTCAAACGTAGTTACGTCAAAGACTTCTTTAATATAAGGCATGTTTTTCAGTTAATTGGTTGCGGGGGAAGGAATCGAACCTCCGTCCTTCGGGTTATGAGCCCGGTAGTCTACCGCTGACGTACCCCGCTATATATTTATAAATACATACTGTCATAGAAAAATAATAACAATATGTTACCATACGAATTAAGAAATACTGTACAAGACCTATATACGGCTTTTAGTCATAGACCTTACGATCCTAAAATATCCAGTGTACTTCCTAACAATCAATTTGTACTAGACCCATTGTTTCAACAAAAGAAACAAGAGTTTGTAGCCGAATACGTTAGTGAGGACAAGCCCTTTATCTTAGCAGGGCCTGAATTCAATAACTTATGATTGGCGACCCCTGAGGGATTTGAACCCCCACGAATGGTTTTGGAGACCATCATGCTGCCGTTACACCAAGGAGCCTTATTTAATACGTTTTAGGTATTCTTTACCGATGACCTCTTGCTCAAATTCGTTTACTGCTGTTACACATTCACGATTCTTTGTTTCAATCTTGGGTCTATGACCTCTTTTTAATTCACGTACTCTAGCACTAGCGGCTAGAATTAAATCAAAACGATTTGTGATTGGGTCAATTTTTTTATCAGTCATTTTTTTCCTATGTTTGGTGCATCGTGAGAGGGTCGAACTCCCGGCCTCTTCCGTGTAAAGGAAGCACTCTACCACTGAGTTAACGATGCTTAATCTACTTTTTCAATGTGAATTGCAAAACGTTCGTCTACATTAAAATCTTTAAGTAGACCATTGTCCTTATCACGTTGAACCATGTCAGTAATCTCTTTAGGGTTGTATTTTGTTTTTTCCCCTAAATCAACTGACTTGTAAAATTTGTCATTAATATGTATGTTGAATTTCATATAATTATTTAGTTAAATGGTGCGAGTGCCCGGAATCGAACCGGGACGCCCAATGGGCGACAGATTTTAAGTCTGTTACGTCTACCTATTCCGTCACACTCGCATTATCTCACAAAAGCCTGAAAGTAGTATGTTGTTGGATCGGGTGTATACCAACTACGTATCACGCTGACACCACCTTGTGGTTGCCAACCCAAAATTAACAACATTTCTACCTGTTTATGAAATTCTTCATGTGTAGCATTGATTACCTTGTACTCTGTTATCATATTATAGCATACTCCCAACGCTTGTCACACGCTGTAACCTTGTAGTATACCTGGACGTAGTACAACTAGTATTGTTACTACAGTATAGCACTTCTCTCATAATATTAAATAGTTTCAACTGGGCAGGCTGTGTCCCGCACATATGACAAAAGTACGCTATAATATAACGCCCTTACGGGCAACGATTGTTAATGAACATAGTATATCAGCAATATGACATACTGTCAAACATTTTGGAGCGGGGTAAGAGAATCGAACTCTCAGCATTAGCTTGGAAGGCTAAGGTATTACCACTATACGAACCCCGCATAAATTCTTGGTACGCCGAGTAGGGCTCGAACCTACGACCAATGGATTATGAGTCCACTGCTCTGACCAACTGAGCTATCAGCGCAACATGTACATATTATATAGCATTTACTATATATTGTCAAACTGTTTGGTACCCCTGGCGAGAGTCGAACTCACATGAACCAATTATCTGTTGCTTACGGGATATAAATCCGCCGTTTTAACCATTAAACTACAGGGGCATTAATTATGCTGTGCGTTTAATTATATGAAAGCCAAATTGTGTTTCAACTACGTCACTCAATGCACCAACTGGTGTATCAAATGTAGCATCTTCAAAAGGCTTAACCATTTGACCGCGACCAAAGACACCCAAGTCTCCACCATTACGACCGCTTGGGCATGAACTGTTTTCTTGTGCTACAGTTGCAAAGTCTGCACCTTCAACGATTTGTTGACGCAACTCATGTGCTTTAGCTGAATCAGCTACTAAAATATGGCTTGCTCTTACACTCATTTTATCTTCCTTAAGTTAATTGGAGCGGGATAGGAGAATCGAACTCCTGACTAAACCTTGGCAAGGTTTCGTTTGACCATTAAACTAATCCCGCATATACTTGGTGCCCTCTGTCGGATTCGAACTGACCACCTACGGATTACAAAACCGTTGCTCTACCAAATGAGCTAAGAGGGCGTATTTTTATTCAGTAACTTTTGCTACTTGTTGTGTACTCTTTCTTTTATCCAATGCACGTTGAATTTTTACTTTATTCTTTGGTCGTGCTGTTTTTAACATTTCTTCTAATTGCTTTACATTCAATGGACCTAGTCTAGGTTTACCACTGTGGTGTCTCATTGGATCATTACGTGTATTGTATGCTGACATTATATTCCTTAAATTGTCAATGCTTTTCTAAACTCTACTAATTCATCATCGGTGAGAATTAATTCAAGTTTGTTTTGTTCTGCTATTGGATTTTTAGCCCAATCATATAATGTATAGATACGAATATAGTTACTACCTTGAGGTATGTCTAATTTGCGTGTCTCACACATTAATTTATAACCTGCATTGTCACTAACTATCATACGTACTCCATAAAATGTTTGGCTCCCGTGCGTGGGCTCGAACCACGGACATTTTGATTAACAGTCAAACGCTTCTACCAACTGAGCTACACGGGAATGTGTTAATGTAAGATTGCATTATACACTACTTATGAATATAATGCAACCTTTATTTTTATTTGGAAATATTAAACTGCTTCTGCTGGTTCAACAGGTTTAACATCTACTACAGTTTCATCAGCATTAGGTTCATTGGCTTGTTTAGCCTTTTCTTCCTCTTCATGCTTGACTTTTGTAATAGGACCAATTGCTTCATACAATTTAGGAATGCTTTCTTGTATTACTACAGGATCATCGCCTTTGATTGCATCTTCTACTGCCTTGATAGCGTCTGATGCTTTGGTCTTTTCTTCCTCGGACACTTTGTCACTATACTGCTCAAAGTCTTTCTTAAAGCCGAATAGTGTGCCCTCTGCACTATTACGTGCGTGAATCAACTCAACCATTTTCTTATCACTTTCAGCATTGAGTTCCGCATCTTTTACCATGCGTTCAACTTCTTCTTCTGATAATCCACTGCTTGCTTTGATTGTAATTTTCTTTTCTTTACCAGTCTTTTGATCCTTAGCTTTTACATCTAAGATACCATTAGCGTCAATATCAAATGTCACTTCAATTTGCGGCACGCCTCTTGGTGCTGGGTCAATACCTTCTAGTGAGAAGTCACCTAACAACTTATTGCCTGTAACCATTTCACGTTCACCTTGATAAACTTTGATAGTAACAGCTGGCTGATTGTCATCTGCTGTACTATAAGTTTGGCTAAACTTAGTTGGGATTGTTGTGTTCTTTTTAATCATCTTGGTCATAACACCACCTAGTGTTTCAATACCAAGACTTAATGGAGTAACGTCTAATAACAATACGTCAGTACGTCCACCACCTAAAACATCACCCTGAATTGCGGCACCAGCAGCCACTGCTTCATCTGGGTTAACATCCTTGCGAGGAGTCTTACCAAACAATTTTTCAACTGCTTCTTGTACTTTAGGCATACGTGTCATACCACCAACAAGAATAACCTCGTCAATGTCACTAGCTGTAACACCTGCGTCTTTCATTGCAACTTTACATGGTTCAATACTACGTTGAATCAATTCGTCAACTAAACTTTCTAACTTTGAACGTGTTAGTTTAACATTCATGTGCTTAGGACCACTAGCATCTGCTGTGACGTATGGCAAGTTAACATCTGTTTGTGCTGAACTACTCAACTCAATCTTAGCCTTTTCTGCGGCTTCTTTTAATCGTTGTAGTGCCAATACATCTTTACTTAAATCAACTCCTGAATCCTTTTTGAATTCATCAATCAAGTAATCCATGATGCGTTGGTCAAAGTCTTCACCACCTAAAAATGTATCACCATTTGTAGATAATACTTCAATTTGCTTATCGCCATCAACGTTAGCAATCTCAATGATTGAAACGTCAAATGTACCACCACCTAAGTCATAGACAGCAATTTTACGGTCAGCTTTGTCTGCTTTATCAATACCATATGCCAATGCGGCTGCTGTTGGTTCATTGATAATACGCAATACTTCTAGACCAGCAATCTTACCAGCATCTTTAGTTGCTTGACGTTGACTGTCGTTGAAGTATGCAGGTACAGTAATAACTGCTTGTGTAACTTCATGACCTAAATAGTCTTCCGCAGTCTTTTTCATCTTGCGTAGTACTTCAGCACTGATTTGTGGGGGTGCTAATTTATCTTCATTGACTTGTACCCATGCATCACCATTCTCTGCTTGAATGATTTTATAGGGCATTAAGTCTATATCTTTCTGTACAGCGTGTTCACTGAACTTACGTCCAATCAATCGCTTGCTAGCATAGATAGTATTTTTTGGGTTTGTAACTGCTTGACGTTTAGCACTTGCACCTACAAGAATCTCATTATTTGCATAGGCAATAATTGAGGGTGTAGTTCTAGCACCTTCGCTGTTTTCAATTACTTTAGGGATTCCGTTTTCAATAACGGCTACACATGAGTTTGTGGTACCTAAGTCGATACCGATAATCTTTGACATATTTTTCTCCTTTATATTATAAGCAAGATTTATACTTATCAGGCCCTTTCGGCACACTGATATATTATTTATGCCTCGTAAAAAGAGAATTTTATATCTTGGCGGAAGCGGTGAGATTCGAACTCACGGAGGGGTTGCCCCCTCGTCTGATTTCAAGTCAGGTACCTTAAACCGGGCTCGGCCACACTTCCTTTTTTCTATTCTTAGATTTATAAGTCGGTAATTGTGAATCACAGTTACTACAAACAAACCTTAGATTTTCTAATCTATTGTCATTGTTTATACCATTAACATGGTCTAATATCAGTGGCATTTCTTTACCTTGCCATTCTGGCCCTATACCACAACAAGCACATTTATATTCTATCAAATTTTTTGCTCTTATCCTAGCTTTAATACTATGTCTCGCATATGTTGAATTTTCAACAAAAATTTGTTCTTCTGGATATTTATCATCCCAGTATGCAGGTCTTCCTAATTTCTTACCTGCATTCCACGGCGTAGAACCTTTTTGTGCCCCTGCTTTATCAGAATGTCTATGTTTAATTTTGTTGGGATTGATGTGACAGGACATCTCATGTGCTGTAAGCGACCCTTTGTTGTTTATCTCTTTATTACAATATTGGCAATTCATAATAGTCTCCTCACTATTATTTATGCTTTATTGCAATAATTTGCTGTTTAGGTGCATTTATCCAACACACTTCCATATTCTTTGGCCCGCCCTGCAGGAGTCGAACCCACAACTTCCGGGTTCGAAGCCCGGCACTCTATCCAATTGAGTTAAAGGCGGATGTTGGTGGTAATGGCAGGAATCGAACCTGCAACAAACACCTTATGAGGGTGGTAGACTACCGTTGTCCTACATTACCGTTATAGATTTTCGGGAACTAGTCTGTGTATTGTTGACTAACGTGTCTCGTATACAAGAGTTTATCGACCTTTATAATCTACTGGTGTGTCACACATGCCTCCATGTGTTAGATTACAAGGGACTCAATCATAACGTCTATCCCGAAATTTGGTAGCCTATGGTGGCTTCGAACCACCGACCCATGCCTTATCAAGACATTGCTCTACCCCTGAGCTAATAGGCTATATGTTTGGTACCAAGAGTTGGGATCGAACCAACCACACATGAATTTTCAGTCCATTGCTCTACCAACTGAGCTATCTTGGCATTGTTTGGGGAGTTACACGGGGAACGATCCCGTACTACCAGTTTCACAGACTAGGGTGCGAACCTCTACACTAGTAACTCCATATAATCTTTGGTTGGGATGATAGGAATC
>Ga0209189_1001042_pt1 | contig 21214 bp, 19 predicted proteins | sample C_130820_EF_Meta_FD_187308 | JGI IMG/M metagenome (GOLD analysis project Ga0209189, IMG submission 187308) | Freshwater microbial communities from Lake Croche, Canada to study carbon cycling - C_130820_EF_MetaG (SPAdes) (version 3) | ecosystem: Environmental > Aquatic > Freshwater > Lake... | reverse complement strand
GATGCCAGTGAATGTTTTGTAGCGACGGTAATGAAAATTTACCTCTGGATTATTTAATTCAAAGAAAGGGACTTCGAGCGAGTTATAGCTACTTAATCGGCGTTCACCGTAATAATATGATCCATTTGCTTTTTGTAAAGGCTTTAGATAATATGGCTTTCGTGTAATATTTGGATGATAAAAAGCTGAATCTTTTTGAGCAAAAATGCTGAAAGACAGACTTAAAAGTAATAGTGTGGCAATGATTTTAATTTGAAAGGTATTATTAGTTGTAGCACAATTTAATTTTAGAGGTTAAATTTTACCTGCAGGAACGTCCAATTTGGACGTTCCTACAAAATTCATCAGAATATGCTTTTTTCAATCCTAGATAAAACTAAAATGTGTTGTAAATCTATGATAAAATTGGTTTAATTACTTTTCCTGCAACATCAGTTAATCTAAATGGTCGCCCTTGGAAGGCATAAGTTAGCTTTTCGTGGTCAAAACCCATCAAGTGCAAGATAGTTGCTTGCAAATCATGAACTTGCGTACGGTCTTTCACACCATAATATCCTAAATCGTCGGTTTCGCCAAAAGTCATACCTTTTTTTAGGCCACCGCCTGCCATAAAGACAGTAAAAGCATCCAAATGATGATCACGCCCTTTAAACGGCAATGTTTGTCCGTCACGGTTTTCTTGCATGGGAGTTCTACCAAATTCTCCTCCCCAAACTATCAAGGTTTCGTCAAGCAAACCACGCATTTTTAGGTCTTTTATTAAAGCCGTTACCGAGCGGTCAGTTACATGACATAAATCTTTAAAACCGCCATCGAGCGAAAGGCGTTGGTCGGTACCATGTGAGTCCCAACCCCAATGGAAAAGCTGGACGAAACGAACACCATTTTCTATTAAACGTCTGGCCAATAGACAGTTATTGGCAAAAGAACCTTCGCCTGGCACAGCACCGTACATATTTCGTACCCATTCGGGTTCCTTGCTGGTATCCATTACCTCGGGAACAGACATTTGCATTCTGAACGCCATTTCATATTGAGAAATGCGAGTTAAGATTTCAGGGTCTTGTACGGCTTCGTATTGTTGTTTATTTATTTCGTTGATTGCCTCGATGGTTTGTTTTCGAATATCTCGACTCATGCCGTGTGGGTCAGAAACATACAAAACTGGGTCGCCACCTGTTCGGCACTGAACGCCTTGATAAATTGATGGTAAAAATCCACTTCCCCAAACGCTTTTTCCTGCATCGGGGCTTCGTCCGCCCGAGGCCAAAACAATAAATCCTGGAAGATTTTGATTCTCAGAACCTAATCCATAAACTGACCATGCACCGATACTTGGCCGCCCAAGTCTTGGGCTTCCGGTGTGCATCAATAGTTGAGCAGGGGCGTGATTGAACTGGTCGGTATACATGGCTTTCAAGAAAGTCAATTCATCGGCAACTTCGGGTAAGTAGGGTAGAAAGTCAGAAATTAACGCTCCTGAATTTCCGTGTTGACTAAATTGTCCGATTGAACCCAGCATCTTAGGTACTCCTCTGATGAAGGCAAACTTTTTTCCTTCCAAAAATTCTTGTGGACAATCCTGCCCATCAAATTTTTGCAATGCTGGTTTGTAATCGAAGAGTTCTAATTGCGATGGAGCTCCCGCCATGTGAATATAAATCACCTGTTTTACTTTTGGAGTAAAATGTGGTTGCTTCGGAAACATAGGGTCGGTGAGTGCTTGTGCTGGATTTTCTTTTCCCGAACATCCGCCCAGCAGTGAACCAAAAGCCATTGCTCCAAGCCCCGTTGTACAGGTTTGCAGGAAATGGCGACGAGTTTGATACTCAGCTTCAGCGTGAAGAAACTCTTTGATTAACTTTTGCATGGTAAAGGTTGATTTTACCTCCTAAATTACGAAAATATTTGTAAAGACAAGTTAGAGGTTTACAAAATCATGTGAAATCAATGGGATAGTAAATCAAAACGGCTCAGATTTTGAAATCTGAGCCGTTGGCTAATTATTTTATGCTAATATTTTTTCAGATGCAATACTTTCATAAACACCATCCCAAAGTTCGATGCGTTTTTGGAGCGATTGAACTGTGGCGGTTTCAACTTCTTTCCAAAACTCTTCGTTTTCACCGCACAAGTTGGCCGTCATTTGTAAAGCCAGATGGCTGTGGTGGTCGCCATCTACTTCGATATGGCGTTCAAGATAATATTTGAAAGTAGAGATTTTCTCTGGAACACTCAAATGAATATCATTGATGATTGACATAAACATTCCTGGAATCAAATCCTCGCGACCGAATGTAAAAATAGCCGCCTGAAGATAAGATTTATTGCTATTGATAATATCAAATGTAAAATTAACAAAACTACGAGCAGCATCGGGTGTGCCAGCCATAACGAACGATGATTGTAAATCGCCTGTTTCTTTCATAAACGAAATGAATTTTTCGATTTGAGAAGTTTCTACTTCCGCTTGATGCATGGCATCAAGATAAAGCTCAAAATGACTTTTACGAACGCCGTTCATATCTACATCTGACTCTTCACCTGATACGATTTCGTTGATTAAATAGCGAGTTTCAGCCGACCCCACTGGAAACCAAGGCACAGTTGTACAAGTAAGATTGCTTTGCAACGATTTGAGTAACGACATAAAATCCCATACTGCATAAACATGATACTGCATGAAAACTTTTAGGTCGTCGAGGTCATTGATTACCGAATAGACTTTATGATTGACAATCTGTTGTCTTAAAGGTTCGATTTTTTCTTGAATTGATTCTATGTAATGGTTCATGATAAAAATTAGATATTTTTAAGATTAACATTTTAATACGTAAAAATGTTAGCTTTTAAATAAGTTTTTAATAAAAAAATTTAGATTTTATTGAACTAAGTGAAAGTTATTGAGGGAGTTTTAGATAAAAATGTTGCTGTAGTGCAAGGTTAATAAAAGGAGATTTTTTGAAAAAAATAATTTTTACTATCTTGAGATATATTCAACCACTATATAATAAACTTTATGATAAAAATAGTATTCATTATTCATGGAAAAGCTCGAAAAAAGAAAAGCTTGATTGGTGAAATAAAAAGGGTTTTTGACGAAACTTTCTTTCAAGTAAAAATTTGTGAAACACAATTCGAGCAACATGCCATTTTATTGACTGAAAGTGCTATCAATGAAGGATTTACGTGTATTGTTGCTTGTGGAGGTGATGGAACACTCAACGAAGTTTTAAATGGACTTTTAAAAACAAAGCTGCCAAATATAAAACTTGGATTAATACCGAAAGGTTCTGGAAATGATTTTATAAAAACCGCTTGTTCTCCTCGTTCGTTGACTGGTTTAAAGGAATCAGTTTTGAGAAAAAATTTTAAGAAAATAGATATTGGTTTTGCAGAATTTATCTCCAAAGACGGGAGTGACACTTCTCGTTATTTTATTAATATTACTGATTTAGGTATTGGTGGCGTAATTGCCCAGCAACTTGACGAAGCAATCAAAATATTTGGTCCAAATATTACCTATCAGTATTTTATTATAAAAAACTTTTTGATTTATAAATCACAACAACTTAAAGTAATCGGCGATGATTTTGAGTATTCTGGCAATATTATGAATTTTTGTGCAGCTAATGCAAAGTATTTTGGAAGTGGTTTAGGAGTTGCCCCTGATGCAGACATTTCAGATGGATTGCTCAATGTAATTGCTATTGGTGAAGTAAGTTTGGTCGATTATCTAAAAAACTTCTCTGACTTGAAAAAATGTAAGCGATTGGTTCATCCTGCCATCAAATATTATACTTCAAAGACATTGCTTCTTGAATCGTCCAAGCATCAATTGCCATTTGATATGGACGGTGAATTTGTAGGGTATTTGCCGATGAAAATAGCCATCCAACCACAAGCAATCGACTTTATTCAGTAACTATGATTACAGTACAAACCTTTCGAAAATTAGCCTTAGCATTTGATGAAGCCGAAGAACTTTTACATTTTAACAAGACTTCATTTCTTAAAAAAAAGAAAACATTTGCCACTCTAAACGAAAAACAACAGAGAGTTACCCTGAAACTTTCAGAAAACGACCAATCTATATTCTCGTTATATGGCGATAAAACTGCTGTTTTTCCTGTACCAAACAAATGGGGTAAACAAGGCTGGACACAATTTTTACTCAATAAAGTAGAAGAGGAGTTTTTGCATGATGCTCTTACGGCTGCGTATTGCGAAGTTGCTCCTCAGAGATTAGTAGCTAAATATATACAATTATAAGAATGAATTAGGTAAGTTTAGCGTACAGATTTATATGTTCGTCGGTAAACCTTCCCCACGAAAACTTGGCTGCTTGTAAAAGGGCTTTTTTACTTAACTCATCTCTAAGATTTACATTTTGATAAAATTCTAACATAGCCGCCGAAATGGCGGTTTCATCGGTTGGCTCGACCAAAATTCCAGCCTCGCCAACAACTTCTGGAATCGAACTTTTTGTAGATGAAATCACAGCAGTTCCGCACTGCATAGCTTCGAGCGGGGGTAGTCCAAACCCTTCGTAAAGCGAAGGATAAACAAATCCAATTGCTGAAGAATACAAAGCTGCCAAGTCCTCATCTGCCACAAAGCCAGTTGTGATAATTCGTTCTTTTAGTGCAGGATTCGATTTTATTTCGTCAAAAATACCATCAAACTGCCAACCTTTTGTGCCAACAAGCACCAAGTTTAAATCTTTAATGTGTTCTTGCTGAATGAGTTTCAAGAAAGCCCTAATCGTACGTTCGATATTTTTGCGAGGCTCTAATGTAGAAACTGAAAGGAGGTGTTTGCTTTCAGTAGAAATATTGTATTTCTTTAAGATTTTTTCTGTTTTTGATTTATCTGTTTCTTGATAAAATACTTCTTTTGAGGCAGCTAAATGTATCACCGAAACGCGTTCGGAGGAAATTCCAGTTGCTTCACATAAATCATTTTTTGTAGCCTCCGAAACACAAATGGGTGTTGTATGCTCATCAATACTTTCCAAAATTTTATACATTATCATTTTGTTCCATTCACCAAAATATTGTGGAAACAAGTGCGGAATCAAATCATGGATTGTAATGATTTTTTTGGGTTTTGAAAAGCCCTGTAATTCTTGAGGAATTGGCAAAAATGGTGAATGATAAATATTGTAGGGCTCAAAAGAAATTGGATTGAACGAAAAATTTGGTTTAAGATACCCACGAGTACGCACAAAAGCCTCTCTAACAGCCTTTTGAGAGAATGATTTAAACGGAAAAATAGAAATAATCGAACTCTCGAATCTGGCTCTAATTTTATCTGATTGTTTATTAACCAGATTAAATTTTGATTCTGGGAAGTGTTTTTTTAAATAACTTATCATTTCAGGTAAATTTTCAATGTTTGCCAACGAAAGTTCTATTTCACTACTTGTTTGCAAGCCCTTGAAAAGTTCTTCGGCAACTCTAAAAATTCCTGTACGAGATTGTTCATGAAAATGGCCTAATCCCAAAACTGATGTATCTAAAATAACTTTATTCATTTAAAAAGGTGCTTATTTTGTTAAAAACTAACTCTTTTACTGCATCAGTTTCAACATTATCATGATAGACGACTTCTACATTTTTTCGCTCAAATGGCAATCCAACGCTTGGTTTATGGTTATGAATGAGGTAAACTGGGAAGTTGGCCAAAGGAAAAAATGGAAGGCCAGCTCCTTTATAAATCGTAATAGTTTTACAGAAAATACAAGATAAATGCTCAGGAAAAGAATCAAGTGTAAGTGCAAACTTAGCGTTTTGTGATAGTACGGCTATTTCCTGAATATTGATTTTCGCCGAAGTATCAATGACTTTATTTTTGCAGTTATCCGCAACCAAATTTAAAATTTGTTTTGACATGGAATTTTGTCCGCACAACAAAACATTTAAAGTATTTTCATGTAAAATTTGCTCAACTAATTTCGCCCAAAAAACTACTGAAAGTTGCCTGCGTTCGCCGCCAGCTTCGGGAAAAAGCATAAAAAAAGGCTCATTCGCTAAACCGATTTTTTCTTGTACTTTTTCAAAACTTACGCCAGCAGGTATCGTGAAATAAGGTTCAATATCAGTAAAAGTGCCTTTTACTCCAATTTCACGCAAAAGCATAAAATACATATCAAAATGATGGAACTCGTACGTCGGTACATCAAATTCTTTGTCCAAAAGTCCACCTAAAGCACGTCTCGAAAAACCATAAGCCTTCTTTACGTTAATAAATGGCAATACAAAATGTGCCACGGCATCGGTATAACGAATATCAATATAATAATCGTAGTTAGCTTTGCGAAGAGCTGATAAAGCCTTACGAAATGTTTGGTAAAAATCTTTTAGTTTCTCCCAACGTGAAATCTTACGTCGGTTTGTTTGAAAATGATTAATGTAGATGGTCTGATTGACATACGGATTATGCAGATTCACAGGCTCGCACCATTCGGCTGTCAATAAATCAATTGTTGCATTTGGGTATGTTTTCTTAATGAGCGGAAACATGTAGGTCACTGTAAGGGCATCGCCCAAATGCCCCAGCGAAGCTACTAATATTCGAGGTGCCTCATGATTGATAGGTCCTAATTTTCGTTTTTTGTAGAAAATATTTGCATAAATATCCACAAAAAAATCCATGATTTTAAAAGGAATGGTTTCTCGAGGTGTTCCGCAGTAATTTCTCATAAAGTATTTATTTCGAAGGACAGGTTTTCAACCTATCATTTTAAAATTAGTAGAGCAAATCAAAATTTATATCCTAACTTTTCTATCTCCTTTTTCCAAAAATCAGTTTCGTAAATATCCCACGCGTGGCAACCAAATGGCAGACCTCCATTGAGCCGAAATGCTTTTTCTGGCATGTGTTCAACGCCAAATTTCAGTGCTGTTCGCCAGTTTGGAATTTTCAGTTGTGGAACATAGCGATTCAACTCAATGCCCCAAAACATATCTTCATTATACGAAGGATGTGTCTTTACTTTTTCGAGATATTCTTCAATTTTTTGCTGGTTTTTTGGAATCATACTAAGTAATTTCTTGGTTTTTCTTAACGAAAACCCACCATTACCAACGGCACGTTTCATGATAATTTCTTTCGGGCCATATTTACCATAAAGTTCTTCTTTTAGGTCGAACCACAGAGCGATTTTCCTCTTTACGTTCCAAACTAATTCCTTGATTTTCGAGTCGAAATCTATCTCAATTCGCCATGGAGCCCCAATATAATCATATTCTTGCTTACACCAATAATCTAGTTCATCTCGAAAAACAAAAGCATCTAACTGATAAATAAGCATATATTCGTACTTCAAAAAACGACTATAAAACTCTTCCGAAAGCATGAGTCTATTATAAGAAAGTGTACTTTTGAAGAAGGAATCATCAAACGACTCAAATTGAATCTGCGAATATTGTTGCTGTAAATAATTGATATTCAGAGATTTGGGTTTTATCACTATAACCGGATAATGCCCCAATACACGTATTCCCTGTGCAAGCGAAATCTCTTCAGTCTTACTCAGTTTTTCTTGATAAATCGGAATTATTATGCAAACATTCATTCTTTTACTTCGGCTTCCGGCATTCAGCCATCGGAATTTGTACAATTTAAAGTTTTAAAATAAAGCTGACAACCGAAAGCCGATTGCCGAAAACCTCTATTATATTATTGTACCACCATCAATAGCAAAAATACCGCCAGTTGTATAACCAGATGCTGCCGAAGCCAGATAAAGTGCCATTGGCGAAATCTCTTCTACTCTTCCCATACGGGCAATTGGAAGGTTTTTTGTAAAATGTGCCAAAGTTTTTTCGTTGTCCCAGAGTGCTTGACTAAATTTAGTTTTAATCAAACCTGGGGCAATTGCGTTGACTCTGATGCCATCTGACCCCCATTCTTTAGCCAAAACTTTGGTTAGCATATTCAACGAAGCCTTGCTCACGCTATACATTCCCAAACCTGAGTCGGGTGTATGCCCAGCAATACTACTGATATTTATTACGCATCCACCTCCACGAGACTTCATAATTGGATGTACCATTTTTGCGAGTTCAAAAGGAGCTTTTACATTCACTTGCATGATTTTATCAAAAGCACTTTCCGAACAATCAAGCGATGGTCCGTAAACTGGATTGGTAGCAGCATTATTAACCAAAATGTCAATTCCACCGTAGATTTCCACGCTTTTATCTACCAAGTTTCTAAGTTGAGCCATATCACCAGTATTGGCAGCAATACCTACGCATTCGCCACCTTCGGCTTTTATTTCGGCTGCCAATTCGTCTAAATCATCTTGTTTTCTGCTACTAATGACAACTTTTGCTCCATTAGCAGCATATATTCGGGCAATGGCCTCGCCAATCCCTTTGCTCGCACCGGTAATTACGGCTACTTTATTTGTTAAATCGAATGTATTTTTCATAACCTCTAACCATTGCGGCAGACCGTCACTAATGGGAATTTATATTTATTTTTTTTATTTGTATCGTAAACCTTATTTACGGGTATTTTGTGGCTATTGCAAAATCAACCCACCATCTAAAATCATGCTCTGCCCTGTCATATACGATGATTCTTCGGCGGCTAAATACAAAATCGCACTTGCAATTTCTTCGGGTTTGCCAAAGCGTTTCATAGGGGTTGCGTATTGAAGTGCTTCCATGTAAGCAACATCACTATCTGCTCCTTCGAGCATTGGCGTTTGTGTAAACCCAGGACAAACCGCATTGATTCTGATGCCGTGTTTTGCATATTCGATACCCGCAGTTTTGGTCATTCCGATTACAGCGTGTTTACTTGCCGAATATGCAATATGGCCAACCATGCCCAGATGCCCAGCTACCGATGCAATATTTACGATATTTCCGCTTCGTTGAGCTATAAAATGTTGTAAAGCAACTTTCATGCAGTTCCAAAGTCCTTTAACATTTACGTCAATTACTTTATCGAAATCTTCTTCTGGATATTTATCAGTACGGATGCGTGGCCCGAGAATTCCAGCCGAATTGACCAAAATATCAAAGCGACCGAAACGAGTAATTGTTTGCTCAATCATGTGTTGAACATCGTTCAGGTCTGTTACGTTTACTCTAATGTATAATGCTTCACCGCCAATAGCTTCCATTTCTACAACGACCTCAACGCTCATTTTTTCTGCTAAATCGGCAATCATAACTTTTGCTCCTTCTTTGGCAAACAAAATGGCCGCCGCTTTGCCAATACCAGAATTTCCTCCTGTAATAATTACTACTTTATCTTTAAATCTCATAAGTTGAATGTTATTTGGTTGAAAGATGTTGAACAATTCTCCGAATTTAGTATTGGATGAATTTATTTACAATTTATAAATCGGACTTTCGACGAAGTTATCTTACTTTTTCTCACAAAAATAAACAATTTCTTCACTTGGTAATGAATAACGTTTCACTAAATCTTTCGACATTTTCATTACAAAATCATCTTCTGTTACTGTAAAACCAGCTTTTTCGAGTTCATGACCATAATCACAACCGAATAGACGAAGGTGGTCATTTTGCCAAAAAACTCGCTCACGTTCTCGTGGGTCGGTGATGGTCGGGTCTTCAAAAGTATGTGCTTTTGTCCAGTCTTGTGGCGATTGGATAATTGCCCAGCCGTTCGGTTTCAAAACTCTATAAAGTTCCGACATCGCTTTGTGATAATCATCTACGTGTTCCATTACGTGATTACAAATTGCCACATCAAAAGTATTTGCCTCAAACGGAATATCGTGAATATCCATTTTTACTTTTGCTAATGGCGACTCAATATCGGCCGTAATGTATTCCAAATTTTTCATTTCCTCGAAACGATTAATGAAACAATATTCGGGTGCAACATGTAGTACCTTTAGCGGAACGCCACCCGAGTTTCCTGCAGTATAAAAATTTGTTCGCTGTTTCATATATAGAGCCATCAAACGGTGGCGTTCTAGTGCCAAACAGTTTGGGCAAAGGGCATTCGGACGAGTAACTAAACGGCCATAAGGCAAAAATTTCGTTAGTTTGGCATCACATACTGGACATTCAACATTGTTTCCTTTCAAGAAAAAAGTATAAATTTTGAGCGGAATATGGCTGAATAATTGAAGGTATTTTCGAGGTATAAATCGGAGTAAAAAACTAATAATTTTGCCCATGGGTTGAGAGTTCTGAGTTATGACGGGGCCGCCCGTGCGGTTATGAGTTATGAGTTTAATCTAATTAGCGAGTGTTTTTTTGAATTAACTAATTGACTTTCAGTTTTTTATGAATAAAAACTAATTAATAATTAGTAATCGATAATTAATAATTGTTCTGTTTGTTTCTCAAAATTAGTTATTTTTGTTCTTAGATTTTACACCGATACCAATAAAGATTCAAGAAGATGGAAGTTAAAAATCAAAAACCACCTGGAAAAAAAATGTTAAAACGAATGAGTCTTTACACCAAATGGCTTTTTAGTGCGATTGGGGGTTTAATATTAATTGGTTTTGGACTGAGTCTTTTTAGCGAGGCCGCAAATCTAAAACACACTAATTCTCCGTTTTTACGTTGGTTTTTACTGGGCAGTTATAGCCTAATTATGATTAATACCGGTTTGTGTGTATTTGGGCAAGCTATTATTTTTAAGGTAAGAATGGATAATAAAAAACTTATCAAGAAAGCTCTTAAACAAAAAAACAAAAGATTAAAACAGAAACTCTCGATTTCAAAAATAGACAATCCAAAGCCCCAAATTTATTAACTGTTCATTATCGAACAAAAAAAAGAGATACTCACAGAGCATCTCTTTTTTTTGTTCGATAAACAGACCGCGAGAATTATTTTGCAAATTCTGCTTTCAATTCTTCGATATCAACACGTTTAACATCTAATTTCAACGATAAACGTTTGATAGTTGCAATTCTATTTTTAGCTACTGCTTGGTTTCTTTTTGCTTTACGCTTCAACTGTGTTACTGCCATTGTATTATGTATTTTAAACCCTTAAACCCATTTACTAATGGAGAATCAGAGCATAGTAAAAAATTTTTTAGAATATCTGAAGACCCTTTTTGAGGGGCTTGGGGCAAAATTAGGGTGCAAATCTACGAAAATCAATTAACATTTAATAATTAACAATGACTTTTTTAAACTAATTTTGTGCTTAAGAAAAATAATTATCAAAAATTTCGTCTACACAGCATTTTCTAACGATATTTTTAGGGTGTAAACCCTTGTTAATTCAAAAATAAAATGAGTAAACCAAGTTTAGCAAGAGGAACAAGAGATTTTGGACCGTCAGTGATGGTCAAGCGAAATTATATTTTTGATACCATAAAACGTACTTTTCAAAAATTCGGTTTTCAACCAATCGAAACACCAACTATTGAAAATCTTTCGGTTTTGATGGGGAAATATGGCGATGAAGGCGACCAACTTTTATTCAAAATCTTAAATTCAGGTGACTTTTCAAAGGATTTGACCGCAAAAGATTTAGAAGATGGTTCTAAAAAAGTCATGCCCAAAATTGCTGAAAAAGGTTTGCGTTATGACCTTACAGTTCCGTTTGCTCGCTTTGTGGTGATGAACCGCAATGATTTAGTGATGCCATTTAAGCGTTATCAGATTCAGCCAGTTTGGCGTGCTGACCGCCCACAAAAAGGCCGTTATCGTGAGTTTTATCAATGTGATGCCGATGTGGTAGGTACGGATTCATTGATTTGCGAAGCTGAAATTGTATTGATGTTGCAGGAAATTTTGCAAAACTTGGGCATCAAAGACTTTACGATTAAAATCAATAACCGCAAAATTTTATCTGGAATTGCCGAAGTAATAGGAGTGAAGGGCAGTGAAGTGCCGCTAACGGTTGCAATTGATAAATTGGATAAAATAGGGAAAGAAAAAGTAGAAGAGGAACTCCGTGAACGTGGCTTTTCGGAAGAATCTATTGAGAAATTACAGCCGATTTTTGAAATACAAGGGGCTGATAGCCAAGTGTTTGATAAATTAAAGTCTTGGCTAAAAGATTCTGAAACTGGTTTGAAAGGTATTGAAGAATTGGAGAAAGTTTGGTCTTTGGTGCAAAGTTTTGGTTTAGAAAACGCCAATATTCAACTCGATATTACGCTCGCTCGTGGTCTTAGTTATTATACAGGAGCAATTTTTGAGGTAAAAGCCAATGGCGTACAGATTGGAAGTATTTCGGGCGGAGGTCGTTATGATAATCTAACAGGTACTTTCGGAATGCCTGGACTTTCAGGAGTTGGTATTTCGTTGGGCGTTGACCGTATCTATGATGTAATGGAAGAATTGGGTTTATTTGTTGAAAATCAGTCTGTTACAACTAAAGTTCTATTGACTAATTTTGATGCCGAAGCCGAAAAATATTCTTTGCCAATTCTAAAAAAATTGCGTGATGCAGAAATCAATGCGGAGATTTATCCGGAATCTGCAAAAATCAAAAAGCAATTTGATTACGCCAATCGCAAGAATATTCCATTTGTAATCGTTGTAGGTTCAGACGAAATGCAATCGGACGAGTTAACACTTAAAAACATGATTTCGGGTGAACAAGAAAAGATAAAACTAGAGCAAATTATTGAAAAGCTAAATTAAATTTCTATGTTAAAAAACAGAAAATTCATTGCATATGCATTGGTTGTTTCGACCACCGTTGCGGCCACTTTATCCTTTTATTTTTGGCAAGTTGCCAACAGTGCCAATCTGAATGTTGAAGGCAAAAAAGACTTCGTTTTATATATCCCAACTGGCGGAACCTACAAAAACGTTGTTGATTCATTGCACAAGCATAAAGTAATTCATGATGAAATCTCTTTTCAATTTTTATCAAAATTCATGGATTACCCCGAAAAAGTAAAGTCTGGACGTTACATCATTAAACCAAATTCAGGCAATCGTCTAGTAATTGGGAAATTACGCCGAGGTGAGCAAGACGAAGTTCGTTTGACTTTCAACAATGTACGACTAAAATCAGATTTGATTAAGAAAATGGGTGGTCGTTTTGAGTTTAAGACCGAACAATTAGTCGATTTATTACGTAATCCAGAGGCTTGTCAAAAGTTTGGTTTCGATACAACTACCATTATGTGTATGTTTTTGCCGAATACTTATTTTATCAGATGGACAAGCACTCCTGAGAAATTTATGGCAAGAATGAACGACGAATACAATAAATATTGGACGAGCGAACGACTTTCTCAAGCAAATTCTATCAATATGACACCGATTCAAGTGGCAGTTTTGGCCTCAATCGTGCAATCTGAAACTAATAAAGTTGACGAAATGCCTCGAGTGGCTGGAGCGTACATAAATCGTTTGGCAATAAGTATGCCTTTGCAAGCAGACCCGACTGTAAAGTTTGCCGTTGGCGATTTTTCATTACGTCGTATACTTTACAAACATTTAGCCGTGAATTCGCCTTACAATACTTACAAAAATACTGGGTTACCTCCCGGCCCAATTGCATTGCCTGAGCCTGTGGCTTTAAATGCCGTTTTGAACTACGAACGCCACAAATACGTGTATTTCTGTGCAAAAGAAGATTTTTCTGGCTATCATAATTTTGCTGAAACTTTTCAAGAACACACAAATAATGCTCGTATTTTCCAAGAAGCACTCGATAAGGTGAATATTAAATAGTTTTCAATGTGCAGTTTTCAGTTAATAGTCTTCAAATTCAGCAATTATATCATTAACAAATAAAGCGAGGTAAACATTAGATTATTTCGCTTTTTTGTATGTTTAAACTAAACAAACTTTAAAACTACCTTATGAAAATTATTTTCAAAAATCTACTTATAATTTCGTTATCATTTGCAACGTTTCAGCTTTTTGCACAGAAAAAAACGGCTGACTTAATTGTCCATAATGCCGTGGTTTATACAGTCGATAACCAATTTGCTAAAACCGAAGCATTTGCCATAAAAGGCGGTAAATTTCTCGAAACAGGTAATTCCAAAAGTATTTTGGCCAAATATACAGCCAAACAAACAATTGATGCCAAAGGTAAACCAGTTTTTCCAGGTTTATACGACCCACACAGTCACTTTTTGGGGCTTGGTCAAATGCTCAGTCAATGCGATTTGGTTGATACAAAATCTTATGGAGAAATTATCGAACGCTTGCAAAAATTTGGAGCACAGCATAAAGGCGAAAGATGGTTGATTGGTCGTGGCTGGGATCAAAACGATTGGGATGTAAAAGTTTTTCCGACCAAAGAATTGCTCGATAAAGCTTTTCCAAATAAACCTGTTTTCTTGACTCGTATTGATGGCCATGCTGCGGTGGTGAATTCAAAAGCCATCGAATTGGCAAAAATTTCGCCTGCCAGTAAAGTAAATGGTGGTGATGTGGAAGTAATGGACGGACAATTGACAGGGATTTTGGTCGATAATGCCATGGGTTTGGTGCGAAGAGTTATTCCACAAGCCACAGAGGCCGATAAACGAAAAATGCTTTTGGCAGCTCAGAAAGAGTGTTTTAAACTTGGACTTACCACAGTTTCAGATGCGGGTCTTAATCAAGATGATATTGATTTGATTGATAAAATGAACAAAGAAGGTTCGTTGAAAATTCGTAATTACGTGATGGTTTCGCTCGGAATTAGAAATCTTGATTATTTTATCAAAAAAGGAGTTTACAAAACAGACCGATTGAATGTGCGTTCATTTAAATTATATGCCGATGGTGCTTTGGGTTCGCGTGGAGCATGTTTGCTCAAACCATACAGCGATGAGCCTTCAAAAACTGGCTTTTTATTGTTGAGTGCGGCCGAGTTAGAACGTAGCCTTACGCAAATCTACAATTCGGATTTTCAAGCAAATACTCATTGCATTGGCGATTCAGCCAATCGTTTGATTTTGAACATTTACGGGAAATTATTGAAAACCAAAAACGACCGTCGTTGGAGAATAGAACACGCACAAGTGGTTGATAATCAAGATGTTCCGAAGTTTGGCAAATACTCAATTATCCCTTCGATACAGGCTACGCACGCCACATCAGATATGTACTGGGCGGATGAGCGTTTGGGCGATGCCCGCATAAAAACTGCTTACGCTTTTCAAGATTTATTAAAACAAAATGGGTTTTTGGCCAATGGTAGCGATTTTCCTGTTGAATTTGTGAATCCTTTATACGGTTTTCATTCGGCGGTAGCTCGTCAAGATGCCAAGAATTTCCCCGAAGGAGGTTTTCAGATGGAAAATGCACTTACCCGTGAGCAAGCCCTAAAAGCCATGACAATCTGGAGTGCATATTCCAATTTTGAAGAAAAAGAACGAGGTAGCATTGAAACTGGAAAAATGGCCGATTTTGTGATTTTAGAAGATGATTTAATGCTTGCTCCAAAAGAAAAACTTAGAAATGTAAAGGTGTTGAATACTTATGTTGGAGGCGAGAAGGTTCATTGATCTCATAATGTAAGCTGTTTCAGTCGTACAATTTTGAAAATTGTACGACTTTATTATAAAATAAATACTTGATAATCAGTTAGTTAAGAATGATAAACGTACTTTTCGTTTGCCTCGGCAATATTTGTCGCTCACCAATAGCCGAAGGCACTTTCCGAGAATTAGTAAAACAACGTGGTTTACAAGATAAAATCTCGTGCGATTCGGCAGGAACGGCTGGCTATCATATTGGTCAATTACCCGACCAACGTACCATGAAAAACGCCGAAAAACATGGTCTAAAACTTACACATCGTGGTCGTAAACTTTCAGCAACAGATTTAGATACTTTCGACCATATTGTGGTTATGGACGAAGCAAATTTCAAAGATGTGAATGATTTTTACTACAAAACCAAGAACAAAACGCCATCGGCTGATAAGCTTTTCTTGCTCCGTGACCACGACCCCGAAACCCGTGGCATAGTCGAAGTTCCAGACCCATACTATGAATCAGAACCATTTTTTGAGGATGTTTACCAAATCGTTTGGCGAAGTAACGAGGCTTTACTTGATTATTTGATTGAAAAACATCAAATCGTAAAAACTGAGGAATAATGAACTTGTTACAATCAGAGATTTACCACTTAAACAGCAAAATGGTTCGGCAGGAATAAATAGCAGAGGGAAGAAAGTTTTAGCCGAATTGAAAAAAAATGAGTAAATTTGGGAACTAAACCATCAAAAATATGAGGCTGATTATTGAATAAATAAATGACCTACAGAAAAAAGCATTTATGGTTGTTGCAAAGGCTATGAATGTGAAGGTAAAGGTTGAGAAAGAAGTGGGTGATATTGAGAAAGAATTGATGAAAGCAATGAAAAATGCTCAATTAGCCTCCGAAGGTAAATATCCATCACGACCAATAGAAGATTTGCTCAGTTAACTAAAAAATAAGAACACTAACTGATTTTGATAAATCTTTCAAGCGTCTTTCCAAAAAGTATAGTTCTTTGGGAAAAGACTTAAAAGAACTATTAAACTTCTTGTGAAAGTCGAAAAAACTCCGTTAGAAGTTAAATATCGGTAGCAACGAACAAAAACACCCACCCGAGAAAGTTCCGTAGGAACGAAATATGCCGTTCCTACGGAACTTTTTAGAGGATTGTGACTTTATTTTTACCAGTACTTTGTCCCTGAGGGACTTTCGCAAGAAGTCTAATAGAATAATAACCAAAGAAATTATAAAACTTCGTATGTTAAATATAGCCTCCTCATACGATTCGCTTTAATGAAATTCCTTACAGGGGCAAGAGGTTTAACTTATGAACAAAAAAGTAGCATTAATCATCCTTGATGGATGGGGAATTCCTAAAAAAGGAGAAGAGTGGCGTTCAGCAATCGAAGCCGCCAATGTGCCATATTTCAGAAAACTAATGAGCGAATACCCCCACAGTACGCTTGAGGCTTGCGGTCGTGCAGTAGGTTTGCCAAACGGACAAATGGGTAACTCAGAAGTTGGTCACATGAATTTGGGGGCTGGTCGTGTAGTTTATCAAGAATTAGAAAAAATAAATATAGCTGTCGAAGAAGGATATTTAGCCAAAGAACAAGTGTTGGTTGATGCCTTTGAATATGCCAAAACTAAGGGCAAAAAAGTACACTTTATAGGTTTAGTGTCTAATGGAGGCGTTCACTCGCACATTGACCACGTAAAAGGCTTGGTCAAAGCCGCTGGCGATTATGGCTTGACTGATGTTTTCGTTCATGCGTTTACCGATGGTCGTGACTGTGACCCAAAAAGTGGAAAAGGTTTTCTAGCAGAACTACAAGCAACACTCGAAACAACAGGCGGAAAACTTGCCTCGGTAACTGGACGTTATTATGCAATGGACCGAGATAAGCGTTGGGAGCGTGTAAAAATGACTTACGATGCAATGGTAAATGGCATTGCAGCAGTTGACGATAACGTAGAAGGCTTAGAAGTGAAAATTCAGATTGAAGAATTGCCACAAGTTATACAAGATTTTTATGACAAAGGCATTACAGATGAGTTTTTAAAGCCAATCGTAATCGTTGAAGACGAAAAGCCTGTTGCCGTAATCGAAGAGGGTGACGTTGTGATGTGCTTCAATTTTCGTACTGACCGCGGTCGTGAAATTACTGAAGTGCTTACTCAAAAAGACTTTCCAGATTTTGGCATGAAAGCCTTGAATCTTTATTACATAACCATGACAATGTATGACGAAACCTACAAAAATGTCAAGGTTATTTACGAAAAAGATAATCTGAATAATACTTTGGGTGAAGTTTTGGAGCGAGCGAAGAAAAAACAAATTCGTATTGCTGAAACTGAAAAATACCCTCACGTAACATTCTTCTTTTCAGGAGGACACGAACAGCCATTTCATGGGGAAAGCCGTTTAATGTGTCCATCACCAAAAGATGTAGCTACTTATGATTTGAAGCCACAAATGGCCGCTTTTGATATTGACGAAGCAATTATTCCAGAATTACAAAAAGGAGAAGTAGATTTCGTTTGCTTAAATTTTGCTAACCCCGACATGGTTGGTCACACAGGCGTTTTCTCAGCGGTTGTATCTGCAGTTGAATTTGTTGATAAGTGTCTTGAGCAAGTCGTAGAAACTGGTTTGGCCAATGGTTACACATTCATCGTAATTGCTGACCACGGTAATGCTGATTATATGATAAACGACGACAAAACACCAAATACGCAGCACTCGCTTAATCTTGTACCGTGTATTATCGTTGATAAAACAGACCGTTTCGAAGTGAAAGATGGCAAATTGGGCGATATTGCTCCTACGATTCTGACATTGATGGGCATAGAAATTCCTAAAGAAATGACGGGGAATGTTCTAATTTAGAATGATTGAATGAGTCAATGATAGAATATGCTAAGTATTTGATTATCAATGTCTTATGTAAATAAAAAAATCCCCCTTGTGCTTGCTCTTGGGGGATGTTTTTTTATCTTAAAATGACAGAGATTGCGAAAATATTCATTCATTCTATCATTGAAACATTCAAAATTAAATTTTATGCGTAAACTGCCTCAGCAATTTTGTTGAAATCTTCAACGTTCATAGATACTTTTTCAACTGTAACGTTTATTTTCAAATACTCACGTATTTTCTTGCCGAATGCACGATCAGTATAACGACGAACAGCGTTATCTTTGTTTTCTTTCAAAGTTTTACGAGCCATTTGGTCAATCATTTCTTCCAAACCTTCGTAAGCATATCCACCGAAATAGTTTTTCATTTCAGCTTTTACTTCTTCAACGATGTCAGTATATTCTAATTTAATATCGCTTTTTGAAGCAACTTCATTACGAATCAAATCCATACGTAAACCTTTCGCAAAAGCATCATAATCTTTCTCAATGTCTTCTACAGTAAATTTACCTTCGTTGATATTGAACAACCATTTTTTCAAAAACTCGTCAGGAAGTTCGATAGAAAGGTTATCTAAAAGCGTTTTTTCCACCTCAAAATCCAATAAATGTTCGCTTTCACGGCTGTAATTTTCGCCAATTATTTTTGAAATTTCAGCTCTGAATTCTTCTTCATTACTCACTTTTCCCTGTCCAAGAGCTTGGTCAAACAATTCTTGGTTAAGTTCTGCAGTACCAACTCGAGTAATTTTCTCAACTGTAAATTCAAATTCACCGCTCAAAGCCGAAGCTTCTTCTTCAGTTTTGCCTGTAGCAAAGCCTAGATCTTTTGTGTTTGAGAAAATTGATTGGATATCAAATTTTACGCTACTTCCTTTTTCTAAACCTCTGAAAATGTGGGCTGATTCTTCTTTCACACGCTCAGTTGGTATAGTTGCATCTTTAACATAAAACTCCGAAGATTGGGCGTCATTCCGCTCTTGTTTCAAAGTGCCGAAAATCATATCGCCTGCCTCAACTTCTTCAGCTTCTATATCTTTACCGAAACGCTTACGTACATCGGCAATTGCTTCTTCGATTTTGTCTTCTGAAACCTCAATATCATAAGTTTTGATAGCAGGGATTTTTGATAAATCTACCGAAAAATCAGAAGCTGTTCCGATTATGTATTCAAAAGTAAATTCTTTTTGGTTGTCCCAGTCAATGTTCTGAGCCGCTTCGTTATCTGGCAGAGGGTCTCCCACAACACGCAATTTGTTTTCAGCAATATAATCATTCACAGTTTTCGAAACCATGTTGATAACCTCATCAACTAAGATACTTTTACCATGCAATTTTTGGATATATTCTTTAGGCACCATACCTGGGCGGAAACCCTTTATTTGAGCAGTTTTGCTGTATTGTTTGATTTTTTTATCAACCTCTGGCTTGTAATCAGCTTCGATGAGGGTTACTTTCAATTTGCCTTGAGTAGAAGAAATTCTATCTAATGTAGTTTCCATTGAGGATTATTTTAGTTTTAAACCTTTAGCAGTAAGCTATCGGCTTTTAGCTTAAAAAAAACGAGAATTTTTATATACAATATAGTGACTTTATTTAAAGTCAATTGCAATAACCATAAGTTATCGACAAGTCTAAAACTTAAAAAACCCCCTAACCAAGCAAGGTTCAGAGGGTTTTTTCGTACGGGCGAAGGGACTCGAACCCCCACACCTTGCGGCACCAGATCCTAAGTCTGGCACGTCTACCAATTTCGCCACGCCCGCATTTTCCAAAAAGATTTTTATCTTAAAAGTACAATACTTTTTTTGATTTTTTGTATCATTTGGGCTGCAAAGGTAATGGTTTTTTTTAAAAGTGTCAATTTTATATTAAAAAATATTTAAGAAATTTTCATTCATTCTTTTTTAACACACGAAAGTTTTGTTTTTGGGTATGAATCACAGAAAATAATTTGTTCCTTTAAGTCTTACTATTAACTTAGTGTTAGGAAAATATAATTTGGTGTCATCCCGTTGGTCAAGACATTAAATTTAAAATACAACATTACGTAAATAAAATATCAGGAGGGTGATTGTGATGGAGCAAGAACTAAGTACTACATCGGAAGTTAGTCAGCAAGGGGCAATGATTGATTTAGAAAAAGAACGTATTGAAATACTGGCAAGGTATCGGCAATTATTTCGGGCAGCAAAGCCTGTTTTGAAAGGCGATGATGCTAAACAAATAAAAAAAGCATTTACAATTGCAATGGAAGCTCATAAGGACATGCGACGAAAGTCGGGAGAGCCTTATATTTTTCATCCGCTCGAAGTTGCCCAAATTTGTGTTGAAGAAATTGGGCTCGGTGCTACCTCAATCATTTGTGCCTTGTTGCATGATGTAGTCGAAGATACCGACTTGACCCTCAAAGATATTGAGCACGATTTTGGCCCAAAAGTGGCTCGAATTATTGATGGCTTGACCAAAATTGGGGGAAGTTTTGAGCAAGGAACATCAGCACAGGCCGAAAATTTTAGAAAAATGCTCCTCACTCTTTCGGAAGACGTTAGGGTGATTTTGATAAAACTCGCCGACCGTACACACAATATGCGTACGCTCGGAAGCATGGCTCGCAATTCGCAGCTAAAAATTGCCCACGAAACTATCTTTATTTACGCTCCGCTTGCACACCGTTTGGGTCTTTTTAAAATCAAATCCGAACTCGAAGATTTATACCTAAAATATACAGAGCCAGAGATTTATAAGGATATAGCTTTTAAGCTAAAAACCACCAAATCTACCCGTGATCGCTTTATTGAGAATTTTATCAAACCAATTCAGAAGAAATTAAATGATGCAGGAATCAATTTTGTAATTAAAGGTCGCCCTAAACACATTTATTCGATT
>Ga0209189_1001041_pt1 | contig 21233 bp, 41 predicted proteins | sample C_130820_EF_Meta_FD_187308 | JGI IMG/M metagenome (GOLD analysis project Ga0209189, IMG submission 187308) | Freshwater microbial communities from Lake Croche, Canada to study carbon cycling - C_130820_EF_MetaG (SPAdes) (version 3) | ecosystem: Environmental > Aquatic > Freshwater > Lake... | reverse complement strand
GGAGACATAGGGTCAGCTAGGCAGCCAGTCTGAATACCCCAATAGGTTCCTTGGTAATTACTAATCGGCTGGGTGGCTAATACGTGCGTATGCCCCGTAATGATGTTCGTATTCCCAGCCGCTTGCAAATTGGCATAACCCGCATTTCGGCCTCCGCGATGGCGGTGCTTTACAACGGTATCTTCACCTATCCAAAAGCTCCAGCAAGTCTCCCAATTTGGAAAATGATACTTAAGGCTAAAGCCATCTACACCAGAATACTCAGGCACTTTATTAACTAGCCAAGCCTCGTAGCGCATATCGTGATTGCCAAGACACCAGATTAAACGACATCCAGCAGGGCGCACTTTTTCTATTTCGTCTAGGTGATAACGACAGGCGTTTAGCTCTTCTAAGACTGTTGGCTTTTGATCGTAATTAATGCTTGGAAAACGGCTTAAAACCTGCCCATCGAAGGCGTCCCCGTTGCAGATGATGACCTGTGGGGAAAACTCTTTAATCATTACCAGTAGGGCTTTAAATGCTGTGGTGGTGGTATCGGTGAAATGGGCGTCTGAGAAAACAATAACGCGCTTAACCTTGTCAACTTCTATGCCCCTACGCACGTTATGAGCTGCTAAATCTATCTTTCTGGGTTTTTCTTTTTTTGGATCACGCTGGGAGTTATGCGTAGGCAATTCTATGTTGTACTTGCACTCCATAGCGTTTCTTTTATTCATAACACTTCTAGGCGGCATACCAAGCTCTTTACCCACCAATGTAGGTGATCCTAATTTTTCCCACAAAGCTATAAATTCTTTGTCTTTTATTGCAGTTTTTGGCATAAAACTTCCTAGCAAAGTTATACTGTAAAGTCGATAGTAGGTTAGTGATGTTTCACTTTTGTGTAAACCATTGAATAATAACAAATAATGTATAGAAATAGGAAATTACTTGAAATACTTAGACAATCCCCATGCCAGACGTGTGGTCGAGAAGACGGCACAGTTGTGGCTGCACATTCCAATCAGCTTCGAGACGGTAAAGGCCGAGGAATTAAGGCACATGATTACCGCATCGCGGCATTGTGCTATTCGTGCCACATGGAGCTTGACCAAGGAAAATCGCTCTCCAAGGCTGAACGTGTTGAGGCGTGGGAAGAGGCACACCGCAAAACTATTGGCTGGCTTTTTGAAACAGGGCATTTAGACTTCCATAGCCACCCATAGAGTGTCATAGCGTATCAAAAAAACACTATATATTGACATTTTTTTAAATTTTATGGTACATTTAGTATGTCAGCCCACATTCTGACACGCACTTATTTTTCCTAGCAGAGAACTTGTGCAATGCAAGCCCACGGATCCACGATCCTCAAAACCCCTAGACTAATCCTCTAGGGGTTTTCCTTATGTAACTTTCTGTTGCAAAACTTTTTCATTTCGTTTAACCTACATGAGCTAGGAAAAATAAACTGACAATTAATTTTGTTTTATTTTCTTCGCGGTTTATATTGGACGGCAGAGAAACACCAGCGATATAAATACAAGCGTTACTGGGGAAGTAGATGTAACAACGCAATGTCGGTGGCGAAGCTAGTGCCGATTCTACAAACGACTGGCGAGTGCTGTGGCTCCAATAAGCAACAGTTAAAGGCGCACTGCTAGGGCGGAGTGCGTCCACCAATTAGCAACCTGTTACTTAACCGCGTTGATGTTACATATATAACTAACTGGATAAAATTTGAAACGCGTAATAAAAATTGATATACTGTAAGACCAAACTGCTAGGAGAAAAAGTGAAAGAATTAAACATATCAGACATTCGTATTGATGGTGGCACACAGATACGAAAAGAATTAAATTTAGACAAAGTATCTGAATACGCGCAACTGATGGATGATGGAATTGAGTTTCCACCCATTACGGTTTTCTATGATGGATCTAGCACATGGCTAGGTGAAGGTTTCCACCGCTTATCTGGTGAAAGAAAGCGCGGATCAACCACCATCAAAGCTAATGTTATTAACGGCACAGTTGAAGATGCCATCTTGTTTTCTTTGGGAAGCAACAAGCACGGCCTGAATATGACTGCGGAAGACTACCGTAGATCGATCAACATTATGCTTGAGCATCCTACATGGAGTAAGTGGTCTAACGCACAGATAGCCAAGCACATTGGCGTATCAGCCATGACAGTTGGGCGCGTAAAAAAAGAAAAAACAGAGCCACAACAAGCTAAGAAAACTTATTTAGATAAGCACGGCAATCAATCTACTATGGATACATCCAAGATTGGCAAAAAGAAGCCAAAGGATAAGCCTAAGAAGGATCCAACAAATGAGACACAAAATGCGTCAGCAAATACTTACAATCCAGAGGAAGAGAAGCTCCAAGAACTCATGGATACCATCACCAATTTGGCAGATGAAAACACGGTTCTCAGAGATAAGATCGCGATTGGTCAATGGGATGCCTCCGAGATCGAGAAGATTGACGCGGAAGAGACTATTAAGAATCTTAGAGAACAAATCCGTATTTTGGAAATTGACAATCAAGCATTACGAGAAAGCCGCGACATGTTTCAGAATCGAAATGCGGAGCTTATAAAATCAGTAAATTCATTAAAGAAAAAATTAAACAAAGGTGAATAATGGAGATGGATTATTCTGAATATGTAATCTATGCTCAGAAGTTATTGAGGGGCATAGAGGAAAGTGCTAACAATCGTCAGTACAAAAAAACATTTGAGTATGCGTATCATCTCGGAGTGTTGGTTGATATGTTGAAAGAGTCATTAGTTAAAAAGTAACCCACACCGCAGGGTTTGCGGAAGTTAAGGAAGAATATGGAATTACAGTTGCGCGAGCATCAATCATGGGTCATTGATGCGTTAAGGGATGGGTTTAAAGCGGGACATAGGGCGCAGTTGTTATATGCCCCAACAGGATTTGGAAAGACTGAAATAGCTATCTCATTGATGAAGGCTACCTCAGATAACTACAAGAAATCATCTATGATTTTAGATCGCATTGTGTTGGTAGATCAGACCAGTATGCGACTATCCAAATATAAAATTAGGCACGGGGTTTATCAGGCCAATCACTGGAAGTACGATACCACCGAGCGCATTCAGGTATGCTCCGCGCAGACCTTAGAGCGTAGGAATAAGTTTCCTGATATTGATCTGTTAATTGTGGATGAGTGTCACATCACCCGCAAAAAGATCACTGACATCATTCTAGAAAACCCCAAGTTAAAAGTCATTGGATTGACTGCCACCCCTTTTACTAAAGGTCTTGGCAAGATATACAGTAATGTTATCTGCGCCTCTACAACGGGCGCTTTGGTTGACAAGAGATGGCTTACACCTCTTAAAGTTTTTATCTCTAAAGAGATTGACATGACTGGGGTAAAGAAGGTTGCTGGTGAGTGGAGTCCTGACCAGGTGACAGAGCGTGGTATGCAGATCACTGGGGATATTGTCCAAGAATGGATACTTAAAACTAACCAAGTGTTTGGTGGTCCACGTAAGACGATTGTGTTTTGTGCTGGAGTAGCTCATGGTCAAGACTTAGTAAATCAGTTTGCTCAAAAAGGTTATAACTTTGTATCTATTTCATATAAGGACAATGATGAATTTAAGAAAGCTGCCATCGAGGACTTCTCCAAGCCTGACACAGATATACATGGTCTTATCGCTACTGATATTCTCACTCGTGGGTTTGATGTTCCTGATGTTATGGTTGGGGTATCAGCTAGGCCATTTAGTAAGTCTTTATCTTCCCATATTCAGCAGTTAGGGCGCGTCATGCGTCCTTGCGAGGGCAAAGAGTTTGCTTTATGGCTAGATCACTCAGGTAATTACCTTCGTTTCAGAAATGAATGGGATCGGATCTATGCGGATGGTGTCCAAGATCTTCACAACAAAGAAGAAAAGACTAAAAAAGAGCCTACTGAAAAAGAAAAGAAAGAGCAGAAGTGTCCTGTATGCACCGCGCTCTGGCATAAGGGAAGTGATACATGCCATGCTTGTGGTTACATTAAACCTAAGAAGCAGATTGAAGCCGTAGCTGGTGAGTTGATCGCGCTTGGTGAGATGGGCAAGTCTAATACTAATGAGAAGCAAGTATTCTATTCAGAGTTACTGCACATGGCAGAGCAAAAAAGTTACAACTCCAATTGGGCAAGCCATAAGTATCGTGAGAAGTTTGGTGTCTGGCCTAAAGGTTTAGATCATGTACCGCGTATTCCATCTTTGACAACAATCAATTGGGTTAAGCATAAAAATATTGCATGGGTAAAAGGCAAACAAAAGGCAAGGAAGGCAGCATGACAAATCAAACAAGAGATCAGCGCGTAATGACACAACAAGAAATAGCAGATCAGTTAGGGATAAGCCGTTCTAGAGTGAATCAATGTGAAAAAAGTGCATTAGAAAAGATTAGAGTATTCCTTGAAAAACGAGGAATCAAAGCCAGCGACTTTTTGGAGGTCAAATGATATTTGAAGATTTTGCTAGGTCGCATGGCCTCATAATAAGTGGTGTCCAATTAGACAGATGGGTTCCAACTCCGACAGAAGATCATCCGCGCAGTAGTAACGGGCGGTATAAGTATTTGGGTAATGTAGGTTGGGTTCAGAATTGGGCAACTATGGAAAAGCCAGCCACTTGGTTTGCAGAAGGCTATAACATGGATAGTCCTGACATTAAAAAAAGAATGGTAGAGGCTAAGAGAAATACCCAAGCCCTTACTGAGCGCGCTCAAAGAAAAGCGGGTTGGATCTTGCATCAAACTGAGTTGAGAACACATCCCTATTTAGCGTCCAAAGGATTTCCAGATGAGATGGGGAATGTTTGGGATACTCCCGATAGAAAAGAGATATTAGTTATACCCATGCGGGTGGATAACAGATTGATGGGAGTGCAACTCATCGATCATGAGGGGAAGAAGAAGTTCTTGCATGGTCAAACTACTAAAGGCGCATCCTTCTGCATGAACGCAAAAGGTATCCCGATATTTTGCGAGGGTTACGCGACTGCCTTGTCTGTTAGGGAGTGTATGAAAGCCAGCAATATCCGCTATTCGATCTATGTTTGCTTTAGCGCAAGTAACATGAAGAACATAGTAAGGACAGTTGGGAATGGGTTCATCATTGCCGATAACGACCCCAACTGTATCGGAGAGATGTCTGCCAAAGAAACAGGCAAACCTTATTGGATCTCCGAAACAATCGGGAACGATTTCAATGACGATCATAGGCTATATGGCACATTTAAGATGTCTCAGATTTTAAAAAAAGCTCTACTAAGTTCTGGTTTGAGGATAACATAGATAAATTAGCCTCGATCTGAGTGGTATATTTTTTTTCCATAAGTCTTTGAAATCTGGCCTCAATTTGCCTAACCCGCTCCCGCGTTAGACCAAACGAATCACCAGAGTCCACCAGAGTTTTACCTTGCGCCCTCAAGTTAAGGATAGACCAATATCTATCCTTTAACTCTTGGGATTTATGCTTGGAATAGAGTGCATCAAACTCTTCTCGCGTAGGAAAGTCCACTAATAGATAAGGTGTGGCCTCATGCTGAGTGGTATTTCTAATCGGGACTTTTCCCCGCCCTTCTTTAAGATTCATCATCGTCTAACTCTGAGCCTTCTACCTCAAACTCTATTTCAAGTAGATTGTAATCACCATTTTCAGCATTTTCTAAGGCCACCTCTTCGGCCTCATCATAGTCAGGTGCGGTCACAAATACAGTCGTTGTGCCATAAAAGTTAAGCCTTACTGCATATCCTTTCATTTTCATAATTTCACCTTTCGTTGATTTTTAATATGCTCAATCCATGTATTGATAACATCCCAACAAATGCCCACCTCTGAATCGTGATACTTTTTCATTAGCCGTAAAACTTCTTGAGCCTCTTGATCGGTAATATCATCAGCATCATCGTCCTCAAACCCATTAGCGCAACTGTGGACATCTGATATATGCCACCAACTAGCCATCCAATCAGGATCAAAGCATTTCTCTACTGCATCAATGGCCTCTGATACTGTTTTACCTTCGGGAATATCTACTTCAATCATTGTTTTCATTATTTCCTCCTAAGAAAACTGTAAACGTGCATCAATTTCTTGGAATACTTCTTGAGCCTGTAATATTTCTTCTTTATCGGACTCGTATTGCTCTGCGTAAAAATCTGAACTTGGTATATGGTCATCAAGATACCAATCAGCAAAATCCGACAATCTGCGTATTTTGTTGTATTGATCTATTGTCATTTCAATCTTCATCATCTTCTCCCGCGACATAAACTTCTTCGTAAATTGATTTGATAACTTCATCCTCATGCTCATCAGCGCAATATTCAATAACATCTTGAACTGTAAATTGACCTACAAAGATGGTTCGGCCTGATTTAAATTCGACCATGTAAACATTCTCAAAATCGGTGTCATAGCTCATTTTCTTGCTCCTTTATTTCTTCTACTTCGTAAACATTCCAATCACCTGAATCAGGTATTTCTGTAAAATCATCGCCATTTAAATAATCCCGTGCATATTGAAATGGGGTAAAGTCTTCGTCTATTTCATCTTCCCCTATTTCAAAATCACAAATCAAGTCATAACTAATCGTGGCATAAGCTCTAAATCGTTTCATCTTCTTGCTCCTCAAAAATAAAATATGGGTATTCTTCATACTCAAATTCGCATGGGTTTTTGGTGATAAAGTAATTAACCCTGTTTACTAGGTGATACCCGCTTGTGATATACAAATTGCCATCATCCCCGTCCACCAGAGTCCATACGCGCGCGGGTTCGGTATTGGCTATGCTTAAGACATAATCAAGCTCTTCCCCATAGGTCTCAAACTTGTCATAGGCCTTCGGATCTATGTGGTTCTGCATAGGTTGATACTTGGCCTCCCACGCGTTTAGTTGATCTTCCCAATTAAGCATATTGTCTTTCCTTCCATTTAATTAAAAATACAATTTCCTTGTTAATATCCTTTTCTACCTGTATTGATCTTTGATCTTCTGTATCAAACCATTCAATGTGACAATCTCCGCTTCCGTCTGCGTGGTTGTTATAAACAATGGCAAATTGGTCTTGTGTATCTGTTGGATCAAAATCCAACATGGCATATTTAGGCATTTTCATTCTCCTTATATTCAAGTGGGCTAAATGAATCATCAATACTTACATCAGCTATACACCATTCATAATCAGGACTAAACTGTCCATTCGCTAAATCAATAGCATCCTGTTCATTCTCGGCCTCGACAATCTCGGTGCAATAACTAGCAAAAACTACTCTATATGTTGTCATTTTTGATTCCTCTTTCAGTTAAATATGCTCCAATAATTTCATCAATATCTTCGCTATGCTCTGTAATTAAGCCTCGGTTGATAATATCTAGCGCAATATCAGCTATGCGCCATCTTGATTCTGCTCTTGGAAAATCGGTCAAAGTATCTCCAACTTGCCAAGCGACTTCGATTGCTATTTCTAGCATTGTGTTAGTTTTCATAATTGGCCTCGTTCTATGTGGTTTTTTTGTAATTCTTTCAGTAGTTCACCTTTGATATAAAAGTGTTCGGGTTTGCCGTTTAAGGTCGTGCCATCTAACCAAGTGAGGCCAATACAGTCATCATTTTGTAAACACTTAATGAGGTATTTGCCTAAATTGTCCTTAATCACTACATAAAGCGAGTTCTGCCAATTAACAATTTGGCCTCGATCTACTGCACTTTTGATTTCGTTTAGCGTCATTTTGTGGTTATCCTTGTATTGCTTTTTCCCAAGTTTCGGGAATGTTTATTTCTTCTAATCTATCGTCTAGATATAGGCCGTTTCCTATACCTAGCATCGCCTCTAAAAAAAATCTATGACTCTCGGTTAATAATTCCAAGATTTGATCTTTACTCATGGTTTGCCATTCAATAAAATCATGGCGTAGGATTGTTTCTAATTTTTCTGTATTAGTCATTTTTGGCCTCGTTCTTGGTGGTTATATTTCAAAATCTGCATAAACTTTGAGCGCGTAATCTCGCACCGAATAACCCGTCACAAGCGGGTTTTCCTCGCGGGTTGCTAGTTGTTCCATTAGTTCGAGCGCGCTCTCATGGTCTGAAAATTGCGCTATTACCTCGCTTTTTTGGGTAGTGTTGCGGTATAGATAGTAGGTCATGCACTCACCCCACTTTGAATTGGCGCGTATGCGGGTGTTGCGTTGTGGTGGTCGTATCGCTCATAATCCCGTTGTCCTTGCTGCACTCCATCACAATATAATTTTTGATGGTGATCTGAAAATAGGTAAATATCGGGAAATTCACAAGGGGAATAATTGCGCCCATCTCGATAACCTACGGCATAAGCGTAAGCGTCTGAATAAAATTCGGTTGATCTAGTTTTCATGCGGTGGCCTCGCTTAGTGGAAAATAAAGCCTAATTTTTAAACATTCACTATATAACCCGCTAATCTCACAACGGGAAAAAAAGGTTTCCCCGTCATAATCTACTAGGTCAAAATGCCCGTTATCTACGGGTAAATTGTCCATAAATAGATCAAGTTCTTTTATATCGCTATCTATGAGGCCTGAATAGTCCCCGTTAAAAATTGCGCTTACAAAATGCGCGCTTATCTCGTATTGGTAATAATCGAATTTCATGCTACGGCCTCGCTTTCTGTTAGCTCTGCGCGTAATGCTCGCGCCTCGCTTGCTTTGCGCTCTGATTGGCGCGCTATGCTCTCCAATTTCTGCGCGTAATGCTTAGGAAGGTCAAAATTATTTAGGAATTTATACATGGCCTTGCGCGCTTGATCGGTTGTTTTTACGGCCTCGCTTAATTCTTGCTTTCCGACCTCTTCCCCGAAAATATCAAATAAATGAAACCGAAACCCGCGCCTAGTCTTTGCATAATCTAAGAATGATGACTCTATGATGTAAAACAATAACCCGCTTTCTATCGGATGCGCGCTATTGATACGCGCGCCAAAAAATCGAAGTGCGCCATCAGTTGCGAAGTGGTTGCGCCCCTCTAGGTTTAATTGCGCGTTATTTTTTGCGTAACTAGATTTATTGTCATAAAGTGACGCAAAACCCGTTTTTTTAATGAGTGAAGCTAGATCGTTGTTTTCCATTTTTATAGTCCTAATAGAATGATTGCAAAGTGAAATAAAGCATTACCGATTACAAGGCCAAGATAAGCAAGGCAAGCCACAAGGCCAAGATTGAAAAGAAAATCGAATTTTGGAAACATAAAAAACCCCTTTATATGGTTGCGGTTTGTTTTACTTCAAAATTAAAGCCCAAGGCCTTAGCGTGTTTAATTGTTTGCTCGGTTAGCGTCTTAGTCCCCGCGATACGGGCAAGGTATTGCGCGGCATCATTTACGGGGTAGATAGTCCTATTCCCGTAAACTTCGCGAATTTCTACAATGGCGGTATTATTCATTTTTAAGTAAGGCCTATTTCTAGGCCTCTCCCCTTTTCACTCGTCAAAATCTAAACTATCGGAATAGTCGGCCAACATAGATAAAAGGCCGTCATAGTCTTCACTCTCGCCTAGTAAACTTGCGAGCATAAAAACCTCACTACGCGGTATCCCGTAATCCTCGGCAAGGCCTGACAAATATTCTTTGCGTGTCATAATCAGCACTCCTCAATAGTAAAAAATGCGTTTTTAAACGAATTTTGCAAGATATATTCTTGACACTCTGAATAAGTACCCCAAAATTCCCAAGTCCCCATCTCATAAACTGAATAAATTATTTCCATGATCTAATCCTTATATCTAAAGGGTTTGCGGTCAATATATAGTAGGTATAAAATCAACTAATCACCTACTATATGATTAGTATTTTAGGCCTTTATAATTGCTTGTCAAGTGTTTTTATCAATTATTTTCTAATGACTTTCCCTTAAGGGTTTACCCGTATATTTAAGGGTATCAATAGCGCGTATTGATCGCGGGGATATTGCGCGGGGAAGGGTTACGCGCGGGCAAACAAGCGAAGCGAAACAGTCCAAGGAATCAAACCCTACAAGGGGAATAACACTCAATAGATAGAGAGGGAATACTCTTAAACTGTCCTGTATAGCTAACCTTGCTAAACTGTCCTATACTTAGGGTATACAAATACCTAGTAAATACCTATGACTAAGTCCATAATACCTATGACTAAGTCCATTAAACTAACCCGCAAAGAAATAACCGACGGCCTCAAAAATATGCCCATAGAGAATATTCTAGTAGGCGCGCATAATGCCGACAAAGTTAGACTAACCAAGAAACAAAAAGACTTCGCGCGGAAAGTCGCAGAGGGTAAACCACAAGCGCAAGCGTTCCGAGAATCCTACAATACAAGCGCATCACCACAAAGTCAGGCCGAGCAAGCAAGCCGACTAGCAAAGAATCCCAAGATAGCATCAATGATCGAGGCCTTTACTCTGGCAAGATAGCATCAATGATCGAGGCGTTCACTCTGGCTAATGAGGCGAGGGAATATCTAATTCCCGCACAAATAAGAACAATGGCAATACAAAATCTAGTAACAATAGCTATTGATGACGGGGAAAAGACTAGTAACAAGCTAAAGGCCTTAGAGCTAATCGGCAAGATGTCAGAGGTTAGTCTATTCGCTGAGACTAAGACGCACCTACATTTACATTCTAGCCAAGATATTAAGGGCCGACTATTAGAGAGCCTAAGACTAGCCTTTTCTAGCTCGCGCTCTATCAATGATCTAGCCAAGCGCAAGGCCGAGAGCTTGCTTATAGAGCTATCAGAGCCCATAGAGCAAGACGAAACCACCACCCATGATGAAATTCTAGAACCCGCGACCCCACTACACCCCGACCCCCAAAAATCGACTAATTCCGAGTCAGAAACTTTGCATAGTATTCCACTCAAACAATCCGACTCCAATGACTTACTCCAAGATCTCACTATAACAGGTGTTATAGTGACAACTCCTTTAGAATCAGATACTTGCGCGTCCATAGGTATAAACCCTGAAGCTTTAGATAATGATTCAGAGGGGGAGGGGGTATTAAATTCAGGACAGGCAGACGGGGAAGATATACAGGAAACACCCCCCGTCACTAATTCAAAAGAAAAAGGGTAGGGGGGTATATTTTGGAGACTATCGAAGTGATTAGACGTTATATGGCTACTCTAAGGTCAATGATGGATTCTGGGAAATTAAACTTTGAGGAGTTTAATGCGCTAGAGTTTGCTCATGAGCTGGCAGAGTATGAGTTTTATGAAGAAATCCAAAAGACGCAAGACCATATAGACCATTTAAAAAGAACAGGGATGTTGCACTAATATGAAAATTTCAGAAGAATATCCAGAGTTATTGACGGCTGATGGCTTTGATGAAGCTATCCTTGGCGTAGTACATAGTATGGGAACTATGGCTGTTTGTTATGACCAAGACAAAATCATAGAGATCTTAATGAAAGATATGTCCGAGGAAGAGGCCTGGGAGTATTTTGACTTTAATATTGCTGGCGCTTATGTGGGAGAACATACCCCGTTCTTTTTGGAAAAGATGGAAAAATGAGTCCCGCGCAAAAGGAAACGTTTCTCATTATTGACGAATATTGGAAGAACTTTGGCTATGGGCCAACGATTGATGACATTATGAGAATTACTGGCGAGAAGGGTCGCGGAAATGTTTCGAGGAAAATGCGCGCCCTAATTGAAATTGGGGTATGCAAAGGGGTGGTGGGGAAAGCCAGATCCATAAGACCAGCGTATATTAGTTTAAGGAATCTATGAATCAAGATGAACTGATTCTAGAGTTAATTGCTTTATTGCCAGAAGCAGAGCAAGAACCTTTCTTGCCGCTTTCAGAATCTTTGTATTCGGCCAAGGAACGAGAAGCTGGGCAGGAGGACTTTTTGTCTTTTGTAAAGTCTGTCTGGCCTGGCTTTATTTATGGACGGCACCATGCGCTGATGGCGCAAAAATTTGAGGACATTGCCAATGGAAAATCTAGACGGCTTATTATTAATATGCCTCCCCGTCATACTAAGTCAGAGTTTGCCAGCTACCTACTACCCGCCTGGTATCTTGGTAAATACCCTGACAGAAAAATTATCCAATGTTCTAACACCGCAGAACTAGCCGTAGGTTTTGGTCGTAAGGTCAGAAACTTAGTAGGCTCTGAACCCTATTCTAAGATTTTCCCTAATGTGTCGCTGCGGTCAGACTCTAAAGCTGCGGGGCGCTGGGCCACCAACGCCAACGGTGATTATTTTGCTATCGGGGTCGGGGGTACTGTAACAGGTAAGGGCGCGGATATTCTGATTATTGACGATCCACACTCCGAACAAGAGGCTGCATTAGCATCTTCAGACCCTGGAGTTTTTGATAAAGTCTTTGAATGGTATACCTCTGGACCACGGCAGCGTCTGCAACCAGGAGGCTCAATCATCGTTGTGATGACGCGTTGGGCAAAAAGAGACCTTACAGGAAAGATCTGCCAGTCCATTATAGATAGAGACGGTGAAGTCTGGGATATGATTTCTCTACCCGCAATCCTGCCTACAGGTAAACCCTTATGGCCTGAGTTCTGGAGTTTAAAGGAACTGGAAAATCTGCGGGAAGAATTGCCATTATCCAAATGGCAAGCGCAGTATCAACAAGACCCGACTTCAGAAGAAGGCGCTTTAATTAAACGCGAATGGTGGAAAGTCTGGGACAAAGAAAATCCCCCAGCTTGTGATTTTATTATCCAATCTTGGGATACCGCCTTTACTAAAAATGAGCGTTCAGACTACTCTGCTTGCACGACTTGGGGTGTATTTTATGTAAACGAAGATCCTAACGATGCCAATATTATTCTGTTAGATGCCCTTAAAGAACGGCTTGAATTTCCAGAATTAAAGTCTCGCGCCCTGGAAATGTATAAAGAATGGGAACCCGATGCGTTCATTGTGGAAGCAAAAGCCTCTGGTGCTCCATTGATCTTTGAGTTAAGATCCATGGGTATACCAGTACAGGAATTTACGCCTACCCGTGGTAATGACAAGATCTCCCGTGTAAACTCTGTAGCAGACATGTTTGCATCAGGGAAAGTATGGGCGCCAAGGAAACGATGGGCAGAGGAAGTAATTGAAGAATTGGCAGCTTTCCCTAATTCAGACCACGATGACTTGGTTGACTCTTCAACCCAAGCACTTTTACGTTTTAGAAAAGGTGGGTTCATTCGACTACAGTCAGACGAACCAGATGAAATTCAATACTTTAAGTCTAAAAGGACAGTTGGTTACTACTAAGGAAATATTATGGCAATAGATAAAGCACTTTACGAATTACCCCAAGGTCTTGAGGCAGCCTCTGCCAACATGGAACCAATCGATATTGAGATCGAAGATCCAGAATCCGTCAAGATTGGCATTGACGGGTTAGAAATCTTATTAGAGCCAGAAGAAGAAACTGCTGATGACTTTGATGTCAACCTTGCAGAGTACCTAGACAAAGGGTATTTAAGCCAGATATGTAACGATCTTCTAGGTGATGTAGAAGGTGATATTAGTTCCCGTAAAGAATGGATGCAAACCTATACCGATGGCATTGAGCTATTAGGAATGAAGATTGAAATCCGATCTGAGCCGTGGGAAGGCGCTTGTGGTGTGTACCATCCCCTATTGTCTGAAGCTTTAGTCAAGTTCCAAGCCGAGACAGTCATGGAAACCTTGCCTCCAGCGGGTCCAGTAAAAACCGTCATTGTTGGTAAAGAAACACCAGAGATTATGGCTTCTGCTGATCGCGTTCAAAAAGACATGAATTACCAGATTACCGAGAAGATGCCTGAGTACCGTCCAGAGCATGAGCGTATGTGCTGGGGTCTGGGCCTTTCAGGTAACGCTTTTAAGAAAGTCTACTTTGATCCATCATTAAACCGCCAAGTAGCCTTATTTGTTCCAGCGGAAGATTTGATTGTTCCTTATGGCGCATCCGACTTACAAAGCGCAGAGCGTGTTACTCACGTTATGCGTAAGACTGAGAATGAGCTACGCAAACTACAGGTTGCAGGATTCTACCGAGATGTTGATTTAGGTGAACCCTCTACAGCGTTTGATGAAGTAGAAAAGAAAATTGCGGAAAAAATGGGGTTCCAAGCAACTTCCGATGACCGCTATAAGTTATTAGAAATTCAAGTAAGCCTTGATATTGAAGGTTTTGAAGATGAGGATGAGGATGGCGAACCAACTGGTATTGCTCTTCCTTACATTGTTACTGTAGAAAAAGGTAGTCAAACAGTCTTAGCAATCCGTAGAAACTGGAGACCTGAAGATGAAACTAAACAAAAACGCAATCATTTCGTTCATTACGGCTATGTGCCTGGCTTTGGCTTTTATTGTTTTGGCCTCATTCATCTTGTGGGCGCCTTTGCAAAGTCTGGAACTTCTATTATTAGACAGCTCGTTGATGCTGGAACACTTAGCAACTTGCCAGGTGGCTTTAAAGCCCGTGGACTGCGAATCAAGGGCGATGACACCCCGATCAGTCCTGGAGAATTTAGAGATGTTGATGTACCAAGTGGGGTTCTAAAAGACAACATTCTGCCATTACCATATAAGGAACCCTCACAAGTCCTCTATAGCTTGCTTGGCACAATCGTAGAAGAAGGACGTAGATTTGCCTCGGCATCAGATATGAAGATTGCTGATATGTCAGCAAATACTCCAGTAGGTACTACTCTGGCAATCTTAGAGCGTACCCTCAAAGTGATGTCCGCGGTTCAGGCTCGTGTTCACTATTCGATGAAACAAGAGTTAAAGCTCTTAAAAGACATCATTCGTGACTACACGCCTGACCAGTACAGTTACACACCTGACAGTGGCACTCGTTTTGCTAAACAAGAAGATTACGACAACTGTGACGTAATTCCTGTTAGTGATCCAAATGCTGCAACCATGGCACAAAAGATTATCCAATATCAAGCCGTTCTTCAGTTGGCTCAACAAGCTCCGCAACTGTATGACATGGGGCAATTGCACCGCCAAATGTTAGAAGTATTGGGTATTAAGAACGCTAAGAAGCTGGTAAAGATTGAAGATGACCAGATGCCAGAAGATCCTGTAACGGAAAATATGAACATCTTGAATATGAAACCCGTCAAGGCTTTTATATACCAAGACCATGAATCACACATTAAAGTGCACATGAACGCCATGCAAGATCCAAAACTGGCGGCTTTAGTTGGGCAAAACCCACAAGCTCAAGCCATTAGTGCAGCAGCTATGGCACATATTCAACAGCATTTAGCATTTGAATACCGCAAACAGATGGAAGAAATGATGGGTGTTCCATTGCCTACTGGAGAAGAAGAAAGCGAAGAAGGTATGCCAAAAGATATGGAAGTACAAATATCTCAGTTGGCAGCCCAAGCTTCTGATATGTTGCTAAATCGCAACAAAACTGAAGTGGCTGCACAGCAAGCCCAGCAAGCATCCCAAGATCCAGTGATTCAAATGCAAGCTAAAGAACTTCAGCTTAAAGAGCAGGAAGAACAGCGTAAAGCATTGAAAGACCAATCCGATGCAGCAGAAGCCGCTGCTCGATTGGAGGTAGAACGGGAAAGAATCGCTTCACAAGAGCGTATAGCCCAAGCCAGTCTGATGTCCAAACAACAAAAAGACCAGCAAGAGCTAGAACTTAAGACTATGCAAGCAGTTGTAGCCGCCAATAAACCTCAAACAGGGAAAAGATAGTGGATCAAAATTTAGATTACCTCTTAAGAGAGTACAAAGAACGCATAGACATGCTCCAAAAAGCTGTTTCAGCGGGAAATTGCACCAATTTTGAGGAATATAAGTACGCATGTGGACAAATTAGAGGTCTTGAGTCTGCATGTTTAACCATTACAGACCTCAAAAAAAGAATGGAGAACTCGGATGAGTGATACAACGATACTGATTGGCTCAAATCCCAATCAGCCACAAGTTGTAGGCGCAGTAAACATTAGTGCAAGTAACGAAGAAAAGGCAAAAGTCCTTCCTGAGCCTTCTGGATACCGTATTTTGGTAGCTATTCCAGAGCAAGAGAAGGAATATGAAAGCGGAATCATCAAAGCTGATTCCGTTATGCACACGGAAGAGCTACTTTCTACCGTATTCTTTGTGGTAAAGATGGGTCCTGACTGTTATAAAGACAGCACAAGGTTCCCAACTGGCCCATGGTGTAAAGAAGGTGACTTTATTCTAGCCAGACCAAACTCTGGCACACGATTAAAGATCCACGGACGAGAATTTAGGATCATTAATGACGATTCTGTAGAAGGAATAGTCCAAGATCCCCGTGGCATAACCAGAGCATAAGGAGAAAATAATGCCAGATATGGAAATGACGGAATATAAATTCCCAGATGAATTAGAAAATAAAGCTCCAGAAGTAGAGGAGTTAGAGCCTATTGAAATTGAGGTTATAGACGATACACCAGTAGAGGACAAGGTAAATGCAGAACCTATGCCCAAGGAAATTGTTGAAGAACTCGATAACGATGACCTAGAAGAGTTTTCTGGAGAGGTAAAAAAGAAGTTAATCCAGATGAAAAAGGTCTACCACGATGAACGTAGAGCTAAAGACGCTGCAGATAAGGAACGTCAAGAAGCTATTGATTTTGCTACTAAAATCCTTGAAGAAAACAAAAAACTTAAGAACAGGTTAACCACTGGTGAGCAAAGTTTAGTTTCAAGCTATAAACAAAATATAAGCCGCGAACTAGAGGATGCTAAACGGTCTTACAGAGAAGCTTATGACTCTGGCGATTCTGAGCTTTTAGTAAATGCTCAAGAAAAGTTAACTGAAGCTAAAATTAAATCTCAGGAATTAGAAAGGTATAGGCCTGAATTTTCACAAGAAGCTTTACAATCTCAGGAAAATGAGGTACAAATACAACAACCCCAACGTTTGGACTCAAAAACCCAAGCGTGGCTGGACAAAAACAGCTGGTATGGGAGTGATGATGATATGAGTTTCCTAGCTATGGGAATTCATAGACGCCTTGAGCGTGAAGGAGTTGCAATAGGCTCCGATCATTATTATGGCGTTATTGACAAAGAAATACGTCAAAGATTCCCAGAGAAATTTGGGATTTCCGAAGAGACCAAAGACTCTTTCGAGGTAGAGGCCAAACCCTCTGCGAAAACTAGTAAACCGAGCACAGTAGTTGCGCCAGCCACTAGGTCTACCTCTCCAAAAAAAGTCAGACTTACGCCAACGCAGTTACAACTGGCAAAGAAATTCAATCTAACCCCAGAGCAATACGCTCGTGAACTTACAAAATTGGAGTCCAAAAATGGCTGAAAATAGAAAACCTCGTGAAATAGAAACTCGTCAACAATCAGTGCGTCCAGAGGCATGGAAACCACCAGAGTTGTTGCCAGAACCAGATAAGCAAGCAGGTTTTGCATATCGTTGGATTAGAGTATCTACTTTGAATAGTGCGGATCCCCGCAATCTCTCTGCCAAACTCAGAGAAGGATGGGAACCTGTTAGGGCTGAGGAACAACCTAAGTTTCAACTATTAATTGACCCCAATAGTCGTTTTAAAGACAACATTGAGATTGGCGGATTGTTGCTTTGCAAAACTCCAGAAGAATTCGTTGAACAACGTAATAACCATTATCAAGTTCAAGCCGAAAATCAGATGGATGCTGTAGACAATAATCTTATGCGCCAAAATGACCCAAGGATGCCTCTCTTTAACGAGAAAAAATCCACGGTAAGTTTTGGCAAAGGTAATTAAATTTAATTAGGAGTTATAAATGGCTTATCCTACCGTTTCAGGCCCTTACGGGTTTCAACCGATCAATTTGATCGGTGGTCAGGTATTTGCTGGTTCAACTCGCTTAATCCCCATTGCTCAAAACTCTGGCACATCAATTTTTTACGGTGATGTCGTGCGTTTAAACACTGGTGGCACTCTAAGCAAAGTTTCAACCACAGCTACCGCAACCGACGCAGTTGGTATTTTCTTGGGTTGTCAGTTCACAAACCCAACAACTAAACAATTGTTGCAACAACAGTATTACCCAGCTAGCACAAACGCTACTGACATCCAAGCTTTTGTATTGGATGATCCAGATGCATTGTTCAAAGTTGCGGTTACCGCTGCTGGCACATCAACAATGTCTGGCGTAACACGCGCAGCAGTTGGTCTAAATACAGCTTTAATTTTGACCACTGGTAGCACAACCACAGGCGACTCTTTAGCATCTGTTTCAGCTACTACAGCTAGTACTTCAACATTACCAATGCGTATTGTTGACGTAATTCCAGAGACAGTTAATGCATCGGGTTCTTATACTGAAGTTATTGTTAAATTTAACTTTGGTATCCATACTTACTACAGCGCTACTGGTGTAGCTACTGCAGCTTAATAGGAGCTATAAATGGCTATTTCACGCGCACAACTACTGAAAGAGTTGCTCCCAGGATTGAACGCTTTGTTCGGACTTGAGTATGCAACGTATGGTGAACAACACAAAGAGATCTACAATACTGAGACCTCTGAACGTTCGTTTGAAGAAGAAACAAAACTGTCTGGCTTCTCCGCTGCACCTGTCAAAAACGAAGGCTCCGCTATTCGTTACGACAATGCTCAAGAGGCTTTCACAGCACGTTACAACCACGAAACTATTGCCCTTGGCTTTAGCTTGACTGAAGAAGCAATCGAAGATAACCTCTACGATTCTTTATCAGCTCGCTATACAAAGGCTTTGGCTCGTGCTATGGCTTATACCAAACAGGTTAAAGCCGCTGCTGTATTAAACAATGGATTTACTAACTCTGCCGCTTATTACGGTGGTGATGGCGTTCCTTTGTTCAGCACTGCTCACCCATTGGTATCTGGCGGTACAAACAGCAACACTCAGGCTACAGCTGCTGACTTAAACGAGACTTCTTTGGAAGCTGCCGTTATTCAGATCGCTGCTTGGACTGATGAGCGTGGTTTGTTAATTGCTGCTAAACCTAAGAAATTGGTAGTTCCACCTGCACTACAGTTCGTTGCAACTCGTTTGCTTGAAACTCAATTGCGTGTTGGTACAACCGATAATGACATCAATGCTATCGTAAACAATGGTTCGATTCCAGATGGTTATACAGTTAATAACTACCTGACCGATACCAATGGTTACTTCTTAACAACTGATGTTCCAAATGGTATGAAACATTTTGTTCGTACTCCTTTGAGCACTGGTATGGATGGTGATTTCGATACTGGTAACGTTCGTTACAAGTCTCGTGAGCGTTATTCATTCGGTTGGTCTGATCCACTCGGAATGTGGGGATCACCAGGTGCTTAATTAGCATTTGGGCTTTACTAAGACCCCGCCCAAAAAGCGGGGTTTTTACTTGTGATATACTACTTCTGAGCGCTTTTGCTCATACACACAACACACAGGAGTTTTATTATGAATCCATTTGAACTACGCTATCAGTTACTTGAGTCCGCTAAAAGCATGCTAGAGGGGCAGTTTCACGCCACAATGCACCTTTGGGATTTAATGGGTAAAGTTGGCGATCCCCCTAAGTTTCCCTCCTTCCAAGATATTCTTGATCGAGCTGCGGAAATGAATAAGTTTATAAGCGAAAGTAAATAAGCTAAGACCCCGCCCAAAAAGCGGGGTTTTTTCTTTATAAATGTTGCACAAAGTTAAAAAAGTAGTATTATTAAAACATCTGGGTAAATCCAGCCTATTTGACTGCCCCAGCAGACGATATACCGACTTATAGGCTTAACTTGTATATAGGAGATCCTCATGGGATTCGCTACTCACCTAGGCCCTTGGCTATTAGGCACAAATCGCTACACAACTGGCACGACTGCAACAACTTTAGCTAACACAGGTTGCACTGTTGTTTCTCAATCTGGTAATGTTGTATTTGGCACATTAACTGGCAACTTGATTGCTGTTCCAGCTGGTTCACAAATCGTGGACGTTAAAGTTGTTACTACAACTGTTTTTGATGCAGCTGCTACTTGCAAATTAAACATTGGCGGTACTGACTTTACTACCACTGGTACCATTACTAACGTAGGCTCCGTAGCTTTGGGTGCTAATGCTACTACTCCTGGCGGCTGGTTAAATGTTGGTTCTTCTGACGTGTTGATTGCATACACACTAACAGGCACTTCATTAACTACAGGTGCAGCAACAATTATTGTTACCTATGCTGTTCGTAACTCTGATGGCAGCCAACGTCCTACTGGTCAACAAAATTAATCTGGTTAGGTAGGGGTTTACCCTACCTTTCTTTCAACTTAGGAGATTAATTATGACGATGCAATATGACGTAAAACAAGCGCATATAAATGGCAGTGGCATTATGGTGCCTTACGGTACACGCATTAAAGGTATTTCTTTTACTGGAAGCACTTCTGCGGGTTATGTAGCTTTATTTGATACCGTGACTGCTCCTGTAACGGCTACTTATGGTCGTGCTGGAACCCTTATTACTGTTACAAAAACAACTCATGGGTTAACCACTGGACAAGTAATTGGGATAGATTTTGCTGCTGGTTCAGAAGGAACGGCTACTAATGGTAATTACGTTGTAACCGTTGTAAATGCCAACTCCTTTACCGTTACAGATATTAATAGCGGAACAATTACTGCGGGTGCTGCAATGGTTTATTCCACAGGCAATTGGTTAATGTCTTATGATGTTGCCGCCAGCGATACTTACAATAATGCTTTGTTTATTCCTGGTGAGGGTGTAAAAGCTGTAACTGGTGTTTATGCGTATATCAGTAACTTAGTCGCAGTAAATATTTATTACGGATAACAAATGTCAGAAACGACTCAAGCGCAGGGTTCATATGATTTAGTAGGGCGGAAGATTATGTTAGGTCTTCCAACTTACGACTTTAAAGTAACTGCAAAGCTAGCCATATCGCTAGCTTCTTTTTGCGTTCGTGCAACGCAACATGGGGTAGATATTCAGATCTGCAATATTTCTGGGTGCTCCGTGGTGTCTCGTGTACGAAACTTAATTGCTAAAGACTTCTTAGACTCAGACTGCACTGACCTCATGTTTATTGACTCAGACATTAACTTTGATGCTGAAGACATTTTTCGCCTGATGGCGTGGAATAGTGACCCTAAAAAGGGTATCGTAGCTGGAATTCCAGTAGCCCGTAAAAAAGGCAAGGTCTATATCTCTACACTAGATACCGACGAAGAAGAAAACATTCTTATGAATTACATGGGTTTGGTTAAAGC
>Ga0209189_1001040_pt1 | contig 21246 bp, 12 predicted proteins | sample C_130820_EF_Meta_FD_187308 | JGI IMG/M metagenome (GOLD analysis project Ga0209189, IMG submission 187308) | Freshwater microbial communities from Lake Croche, Canada to study carbon cycling - C_130820_EF_MetaG (SPAdes) (version 3) | ecosystem: Environmental > Aquatic > Freshwater > Lake... | reverse complement strand
CGAGCGCGAACCAGATGCCTGCCAACTTGCCGAACTTGCTCATGACCGCGGTGACTCCTGCGGCCGCCTGGCGGCCGGGGAAGGGTTGAACGCCCGCGGGCGGCGCCCGATACACTCTGGGACGCGGTTCGCGACGTCGTTGAAACGTCGCGAAACGTGCCGGCCCCGGTGGCCGGACTCGACAACGCGAGTCCCGGACACCGGCCTCCCCGCCGCGTCGGCGATGCCTGCCGCGGCGGGAACGAACCGGAAAACGACCCCTACACTAGCCGTTTTTGGGTTTCGGGCAAGCGAAAACCGGGCCGCCCCGGCCCCGACGGGAACCAGTCCATGCCGGTCCACACGCGTGAACACCGCACGGCCACGCTCGAGAACGTGTCGCTCGAGCGGCAGCCGGACGGCGTGGTCGTTGTGACGTTCCTCGTCCCCGGCCACGCCCAGAACGTGCTCACGCCGGAGGCCCTGGCCGACCTGTCGGCCGTTCTCGACACGCTCGACGCCGGCGATCCGCCCACCGCCGTGCTGCTGCGATCCGGTCGCGAGGGCTCGTTCTTCGCCGGCGCCGACATCGCCCGGCTCGACCGGCTCCACGCCGCCGACGCGGCCGCGATCGAGGCGATCTGCCGGGATGGGAAGGCGCTCTTCGCACGGCTCTCCGCCCGGCCGTGGCCGAGCGTCGCCCTGATCGACGGCACCTGCCTCGGCGGCGGGGCGGAACTGGCGCTCGCCTGCGACCTGCGGGTGGCCACCGACGCTGCCCGGACCTCGATCGGCTTTCCCGAGGTGCGGCTCGGTCTGCTCCCGGGCTTGAGCGGCACGGTCCGGCTGGCCCGGCTCATCGGTCCGGGGCCGGCGGTGGAACTGGCCGCCTCCGGCGAGCCGGTCGACGGACCGACGGCGGCGCGGCTCGGCCTCGTCGACGCCTGCGTGCCGCCGGCGCAGGGCCACGCCTCGGCCTGCCGGCTCGCGCTCGCGGCGGCGGCCCGACGCGGCCACCTCGCCCGCCGCCTCGTGCTCGAGCGGCCGGTCGACCTGGTGCCCGAGGAACACGACTTCCTCGAGGGCACGAACGCCGCGGTGATCCTCGGCCGCAGCGGCGGCCACTACCCCGCTCCGATGGCGATCCTGCAGACGATCCTCGCCGGAGCCGCCACGACGGCCGACGAGGCGGGACGGATCGAGTCGGCCGCGTTCGCGAAGCTGGCACGGTCGGACGTGTCGCGGCAGCTGATCCGCGTCTTCCGGCTCGGCGAGTGGAACCGGCGCGACGACGGGCTCGGCGAGCGGCCGCCGGCCGACGCCGTTCCCGGAGCCGGCGTGGCCCACGAGCGTCCCACGCCGCACGCGTTCGAGCGACCGGCCGTGATCGGGGCCGGGATCATGGGGGCGGGGATCGCGGCGAGCCACCTGCGGGCCGGTTTCCCGGTGACGCTCGTGGACGTCAACGCCGACGCGCTCGCGGCGGGCGTCGCCCCGATCCTCGACGAGGCCGCCTTTGACCGCGCCACCCGGCGGGCCGATCCCGCGCGGGCCGTGGCCCTCTTCGGCCGGCTGCGCACGGCGACGCGGATGAACGCCGCGGCCGAGGCCGACCTCGTCGTCGAGAGCGTGCTCGAGCGGGCCGACATCAAGCGGCAGGTGCTCGCGGAGATCGAGCGGGCGGTGGGCCCCGGCACGGTGATCGCCACCAACACCTCCACCAACCCGATCGCGCGGCTGGCCGAGTCGCTGGCCGACCCGGCCCGCTTCTGCGGCATGCACTTCTTCAACCCGGTGCGGCGGATGATGCTCGTCGAGGTGATCCGCGGCCCGGCCACGAGCGACGCCACCGTGGCCGCCGCGGTGGCCCACGTGAAGCGGCTGGGGAAGTGCCCGATCGTGGTCCGCGACAGCCCGGGCTTTCTCGTCAACCGCATCCTCATGCCCTACCTGCACGAGGCGGTGGAGATGCTGCGCGAGGGGGTGGAGCCCGCGCGGATCGACCGCGTGGCCCGCGGCTTCGGCATGCCGATGGGGCCGATCGAGCTCTACGACATGATCGGGCTCGACACGGCCTTCTACGCCGGGCTCGTTCTCGACGACGCCTACGGCGACCGGATCGAGGCCTCCCCCTTGATCCCGGCGCTCGTGAAGTCGGGGCGGCTGGGCCGCAAGAGCGGCGCCGGCTTCTACCGCTACCGTCCCGAAGGGGGCCAGCGGGCGCGGATCGACCGGCCCGATGAGGCCGTCGCCGCGCTCGTGCGGCCCTACGCCCTGCCGGCGCGGCCCACGACCGACGCCACGATTCTCGACCGGCTCTTCCTGCCGATGCTGCTCGAGGCCCTGCTCGTGCTCGACGAGGGGATCGTGCGCGACGGCCGCGACGTCGACCTCGCCGTGATCCACGCCCTCGGCTTCCCCGCGTTCCGCGGCGGCGTGCTGGCCTGGGGCGACACGCTCGGCCCGGCGGAGGTGGTGCGGCGGCTCGGGCCGCTGGCCGACCTCGGCATCCGCATGCAGCCCACGCCCCGGTTGCTCGCCCTCGCCGCGGCGGGGGACAGGTTCACCGGCGACGCGGCGCCCGGCCCGCGCCCGCCCCCCCGGGGAGCGACGCCGTGATGCCTCCCTCCTCCCCCTCGAGCCCCGTCGTCGTCGCCGCCTGCCGCACGGCGATCGGCCGCGCCCATGCCGACCGCGGCGTGTTCCGGCGCGTGCGCGGCGACGAGCTGGCCGCGGCGGTCGTGCGCGGGGCGGTGGACCGCAGCGGCGTCGATCCGGCGACGATAGAGGACGTCGTCCTCGGCGCCACGCAGCAGCGGGGCGAGCTGGGGGGTAACGCGGCCCGCTGCGTCGCGCTCCTCGCCGGGCTCCCCTTCACGGCGGCGGGCACGACCGTCAACCGGCTCTGCGGCTCGTCGCTCGAGGCCCTCGCCCGGGCCTGCCACGCGATCGTGGCCGGCGCCGAGAACGTGCAGGTGGTCGCGGGCGTCGAGCACATGCACCACCTGCCGATGGAGTCGGCCGTCGACATCCACCCGCGGGTGTTCGCCCGCTCGAGCCGCGGCATGCTCTCGATGGGCATGACCGCCGAGCACCTCGCCGCGGCCCACGGGATCTCCCGCCGCCGCCAGGAGGAATACGCGCTCGAGAGCCACCGCAAGGCGGCGGCGGCCGCCGACGCCGGCCTCTTCGCCGCCGAGATTATGCCCGTGATGGGGCACGACGAGGCGGGGGGCATCCTCGAGGCGACGCTCGACCAGTCGATCCGTCGCGACACGAGCCTCGAGCAGATGGCGACGCTCGAGCCCGCGTTCCTGCCGCGGCTCGGCACCGTCACCGCCGCGACGAGCGCGCCTTTGAGCGACGGCGCCGCGGCGCTCGTCGTGATGTCCCGCGGCGAGGCGGAGCGGCAGGGCCTCGAGCCGCTGGCGCGGATCGTGGGCACGGCGGTGGCGGGCGTGCCTCCGGCGGCGATGGGCACGGGCCCGGTGATCGCCACCCGGAAGCTGCTCGACCGCACCGGCGTGCCGCCCGACGCGATCGACCTGGTCGAGCTCAACGAGGCGTTCGCCGCGCAGGCGCTGCACAACATCGACGCCCTCGGCCTCGATCCCGCGAAGGTGAACGTCCGCGGCGGGTCGCTCGCGATCGGCCATCCGCTCGGCGCCTCGGGCGCCCGCATCGCCACCACGCTCCTGCACGCGCTTCGCGACTCGGGGGGCCGGCTCGGCCTGGCGACGATGTGCATCGGACTGGGGCAGGGCATCGCCGTGCTCTTCGAACGGCTCGAGCCGCGGTCGCGGCCGTCTGGCTCCGCGTCCACCTCCACCGCGTCCTCCATACCGGGCCTGCGATGATCGTCTCCGGCGCCGCCAGCGGCAGCGTCTCGAGCCCGGCGGCGGCCCGCACCGCGCCGCGGCCCCCGGACTCGATCGCGGCGCTCGTGCTGCGGCTGCTCGATGTCGCCGCCGACCGGCCGGCGGTCTGCGACGCGCTCGGCGACGGCCGCACCCGCACCTGGGGCGACGTGATCGCCGCGGCGGCGGGCCTCGCCGCCGAGTTCGCGGCCGCGGGTGTGTCGCGGGGGGAGCGGCTGGCCCACCTGGGGCCGCACTCCGTCGACTGGATCGTGGTCGATCTCGCCTGCGCGCTTGCGGGCATCGTCCACTGCGGCCTCCACGCCGACGCGGCCGCGGCCGAGCACGAGGAGGTGCTCGGGTGGCTCGCGCCGCGGGCGCTCGTGCTCTCCGGGCCGGCGGTCGGCGGCGGGCCGCCGCCGGGGCCGTGGCGCACGATCGACCTGCGCTCCGGCGGCGGGCGGCCGTCGGGGCCGCTCGGCGTGGCGGCGCCGGCGACGCCTCGTGATGCCGCGGCCTTGCGGGATGCGGTCGCGCGGCTCGCCGCCGCGTGCGATCCCGACGCCTGCAGCACGATCCTGCTCTCGTCAGGCACCACCGGCCGGCCCAAGGGGGTGATGCACTGCCAGCGGGCGCTCGCCGCCAACGCCGCCGCGGCCGCCGACGTGTTTCTCGACGACGACGCCGACGTGCGGCTCTCCTGGCTGCCGATGAGCCACGCCATGGCCCGCACGGGCGATCTCTACACGGCGGTCGTGCGCGGCGGCTGCCTCTGCGTGGTCACCGACCGGCGCCGGTCGCTCGACGCCTGCCGCGTGCTGTCCCCCGCCGTCGTGCTGGGCGTGCCGGCCTTCTTCGAGCGGCTGGAGCGGGCCGCGGATTCGGGCCGGATTTCCGATCTCGCCTCGGCGCTCGGGGGCCGCGTGCGGGTGTGCGTGTCGGGGGGCGCGCCGTTGCGGCGGCGGACGGCCGCGGCCTTCGCGGCGCGGGGCGTGCCGCTCGTCGAGGGCTACGGGCTGGCGGAGGCGGGGCCGGTGATCGCGCTGGCCAACCCCCGCACCGCACGGGCCGGCACCGTGGGGCCGCCGCTCGCGGGCGTGGAACTGCGGCTCGACGAGCGACCCGCGACCCGCGGGCAGTTGCTCGTGCGCACGCCCTGCCGGGCGATCGGGATATTGCCGGCGGCCGCGACGGCCGCGGTGCCTGCGGCGGTGCTGCCGGAGGCTTCGGCGGCTGCTGCGGCGACGGCCGCGGTGCCTGCGGCGGTGCTGCCGGAGGCTTCGGCGGCTGCTGCGGCGACGGCCGCGGTGCCTGCGGCGGTGCTGCCGGGGGCTTCGGCGGCTGCTGCGGCGACGGCCGCGGTGCCTGCGGCGGTGCTGCCGGAGGCTTCGGCGGCTGCTGCGGCGACGGCCGCGGTGCCTGCGGCGGTGCTGCCGGAGGCTTCGGCAACTGCTGCCGCGACGGCCGCGGTGCCTGCGGCGGTGCTGCCGGGGGCTTCGGCGGCTGCTGCGGCGACGGCCGCGGCGCCTGCGGCGGTGCTGCCGGAGGCCGGGGCGGCGGCTGCTGCGGCGGTGTTCCCGACGGCTGGGGCGGCCGCGGAGCCTGCGGCCGGGGGCCTGGCCGCCGACGGCTGGCTCGAGACGGGCGACCTCGCCGTCATCGACGACGACGGCCACCTGCGGATCACCGGTCGCGTCGTCGACACGCTCGTCTTGTCCGGGGGCACGAAGCTCCCGCCGGCGGAGGTGGAGGCGGCGCTCGCCGAGGATGCGGCGGTGGCGCAGGTGTGCGTGGCGGGGCAGGGTCTCGCCGCGCCCGTGGCCCTCGTCGTGCCGGAGCCGGCCGTGCTCCGCGCGGCCATGCGGCGGATGGGCGTGCGGGTGTGTTCGAAACGTGCGGCGCTCACGCATCCACGGGTGCTCCGCTGGCTGGCGCGGCGGCTGGCGCGGCGGCAGCGGCACCTGCCGCGGCCGTGGCGGATCCGGCGGGCGGTGCTCGTTGGCCGGCCGTTCGACGCCGCCCGTGGCGAGACGACGGCGTCGCTCAAGCTGCGGCGGCCCGCGATCGCCGCCGCGTTCGCCGGGCAGCTGGCGGCGGCCGGCGCGCCGCGGCCGCCGGACTGGGTGGCGATCGTGTCGGGTGGACGGGAGGCGACGATGAGCGACAGGGCGATGCGTGACGGCTCGGGCGACGGCAAGAGCGAGCGATCGAGCGGCGCGGCTGGAGCGGCGGCGAGCGTCGCGGGGCACGGCGGTGCGGAGCCGGCCCCGGGCTGGCTCGCGGAGAGCCTGTGGCACGGCGCCGACGTGGCGGCCGCGGAGGGCTTCGCCGTCGCGGGCCGCGCGCGGGCCGAGCCGCTGCGGAGCGGGATCGCCGACGTCGTCACCCGGGCGGCCGGCGCGCTCGCGCGGCTGCGGGCCGACGGCCTCCTCTACGATCCGCCGGCGGACGCCGCCGCGCCGCGGGCGCCGCTGGCCGACGCCCCCGGGCCGACCGCCGGCCGGCTCACGCCCGCGGCGGAGGACGCGCTCGCCGCGACGGGGCTCTTCGGCCTCTTCGTGCCGGAGGCGCATGGCGGCTGCGGGGCGACGATGCTCGAACTCGTGCGGGCGATCTCGCGGCTGGCGGCCGTCGTGCCGACGGCGGCCGGGCTGCTCGCCGTGCACTCGGCGATCGGCGCCGTGGCCTCCCTCGTCGCCTTCGGCAGCGACGAGCAGCGGCGCCGCCACCTGCCGGCGCTCGCCCGCGGCGGGCCGCTTTCCGTCTTCGCGGCCACCGAGCCCGACGCGGGCTGCGACCTCCATGCCGTCACGACGCGGCTCGTCCGCCGCGACGGCTGGCTGCTGCTCTCCGGCACGAAGATGTTCATCACGGGCGCCGCGCACGGCCGGCTCGCGAAGGTGCTCGCGCTGCACGACGGTCGGCCCGTGGTCGCGCTCGTGCGGCTGCCCGACGCCGACACGCCCGAGTTCCGCCTGCGGCACTACCCGCTCCATCCGCTCAAGCACGCCCACAACGCCGCGCTCGAGTTCGACGCGTTTCCGATCGACGAGGCCGACCTGCTGGATCCCGGGCCGCCGGCCGGCGAGCGGGCGGCCGACGGCATGCGGATCGTCTGGCACGGCCTCAATCGCGGCCGCGTGACCCTCGCCGCCCAGGCCGCGGGCACGCTGCGGCTGCTGCTCGGTCAGGCCCGCGATCACGCGCTCGTGCGGAGCACGTGGGGCCGGCCGATCGCGTCGCGGGAGCTCGTACAGGGGCGGCTGGGCCGGATCGCGGCCGCCACGATCGCCTGCGACGCGCTCGCCGCCTGGGCCGCGACGGCGATCGACGCCGGCCAATCGGGGGAGCTCGAGGCGATCGCGGCGAAGGTGATCGCCGGCGAGTGCGTCCGCGCGGCGGCCATCGACGCCCTCGGCGTGCACGGCGGCCGGGCCTTCCTCGTCGGCCACCCGCTCGGCGACTCCTTCCACGACCACTTCGCCGTCACGGTCTACGAGGGGGAGAGCGACCTGCTCGGCCTGGCGATGTTCAAGGGGCTCTGCCGGCACCATCCGCTCGCCGGCAGGGGAGGCCGTGGTCGCGCCCCGTCGGCCCCCGCGGCGCGGGCCGTCGGCTGGCTGGCCTGGCGCGTGGGCCGGCTCGTCCGCACGCCTCCTGCGGCCGACCGCGACCTGCTCGACCGGGGGCTGCGCGCACACGCCCGGGCCGCGCGTCGCGGGCTCGCCAGAGCCTCCGGGCGGATCGACCGGGCGATCCGTCGGCTCGGCCGTGACCTCGCGGAGCGGCACCTCCTCGCGGGACAGCTGACGGCCGACGTGCGCGACCTCGTGGGCGTGCTCGCCGTCGCGCACCATGCCGACGCGGCGGGCGACGACGACACGGTGACCTACGCCGACGCCTGGTGCCGCATGGCGCTGGCCCGGGCCGCCGGCCGCCGGCTCTCCGCCGCCGACCTGTCGGCGATCGCCGCCGCGGGACGGATCGTGGTGGACCGCGGCCCGCCGCCGCACGGCGACGAGCCGGCGTGAGGCGGCGCGATCGGCGATCCGCCCACGGCGTGCGTGCCGCGCGGCCGCGGGCAGGGCCGCGCACGGCGCACGCCGTGCAGCCGGCGTGTCACTTCGCCTGCCAGCGTTCGTCGAAGAAGCCTTCGGCGAGGATGCGGCCCGGCAGCTGGCTGTCGCGGCCCTCCACCGCGCTCACGAGCGCCCAGTCGGGCAGCATCGGGATCTGCCGCGCGTTGTTGAGGTAGGCGTATTCGCGGAACGTGAAGCCGCTGTTGAGCACGACGTAGCGGGCGGGATTGAGCGGATTGGGATAGACGAGCACCGGCAGGCTCGTGGCGGCGGGGGCCCGCACCGCGCCGATCGCCCAGTCGGCGCCGTCGCGCCGCACCGGCAGCCGCGGGAGCAGCTGCGCGATCAGCGGATTCGACTCGGGCGTGCCGAAGAGCACGAGGTGCTTCGTGGCGACGTCGGCGGCGGTGAGGGAGTCGGCCGTCCGCTCCACGACGTCGCCGCGGAAATGCCGCCGCCACTCCCCCTTCGCATGGGCGAACTCCGCGGCGGCCCAGGCATCGGTCGGCGACGGGGGTGTCGTGGAACCGGAGGCCGCGGGCCCCACGAACACGAAGGCGTCCATGAATGCGTCGTCGATCGGTCCCTGCAGGCCCGGCCGCTTGCGGAGGCCCGCCGCGTCGGTGGTGGCGTCGGTCGCGAGCCGCCACGTGCCGTCGATCGTGTGGAACGCGGCGCGGAGCCGGCCGTCGGCGGCGGCCGCGACGTCGATCGCGGCCGTGTCGGCGCCGCCGCCCTGCACCGTGACGGTGACGGGCTGGCCGGATGCCACGAGGCCCGCGCCGGCCGGAACGTCGATCTCGAGGGCGGTGACGTTCGTCGCGTCGATCTCGATCGCGCGGGGCGACCGCACGGCCGCCCTGACCCGCGCCGGCTGCCAGTGCGCGCCGAGGCCGGTGAGCGTGAGCCAGGTGTGCCGCGGGTAGCGGAGCGTGTAGGTGGTGAAGTCGATCTCCCGGGGCGCGGCGGGGCGGCCCCGCTCCGCGGCCCGCGCGAGGAAGGCCTCGATCTCGGCCTTCGAGTCGGGATGGATCGAGTGGCCGGTCTGCGGGGCGATGACGTGCGGGATCCCGAAGCCGCGGCTCGTGCACGCGGCCACCATGACGTCGGCGGCCTGCTTCTGCCGGTCGATCTCGCCGCTGTAGGCGATCGTGGGGAGGTGACGGAGGTTGTCGGCCCAGTCGGGGCAGTCGTACCAGTGGAGGAGCCGGGCCTGGGCCGCCGTGGGCGCGAACTCCTGCCCCTGGAAAACGCGGAGGAACTCACGGGTCTCGGCGAAGCCGGCCCCCGGCGTGGCCACCAGCCAGGTGCCCGGATGATGCACGGCGAACTGCCAGCAGCCCGCGCCCCCCATGGAGAAGCCGCGGATCACGATCCGGTCCGCATCGACCGGCAGGAGCGACCGCACGTGGTCGATCGCCTCGAGCACGTCGGTCTCGCCGGCGAACTTGTAGGCATTCGAATAGCGGCCGTAGGGGTGGAGCACGATCGTGTCGGGGGGCGTGACCTCCCCCGTGCCGCCGAGCCGTTGTGCGAGGAAGGCGACCTCGCTCGTCTTCTCGCCGCGGCCATGGAGCCAGACGTCGAGCCGACGCGGCCGCGGGTCGGCCGGATCGAAGCCGGCGGGGAGGACGAGGCCGTAGGGCTGGATGGAGCCGTCGATCCGCGAGCGGAAGCCGCCGACGGCGGGCCGCGGGCCGGTCGCCGCCGCGTCGCCGGGCACGACGAGCCGGGCCCCGGAAGCTCCGCCGCGCAGCACCGCGAGCCGCTCCCTGCCGAGCGCCAGGAGCCGCTCGGCCTGCTCGACCTCCTTGGGCGAGTAGAGGAAGCGGTCCTCGACCGCGAGCCGCACGGCCCGCGCGAAGACGCCCACCTGCGCCCGGTCGGCGTCCGCCCCCTGCGCCGCCGCGGTCTCGCGGGCGAGCGCAGCCGCGGCGTCGAGGAGCCGGCGGGTCGTGGGCTCGTCGAGTTCGATGCCGACGGGCGGGATCGGCCGCACGTTCGCCGGGATGTTGTCCTCGGGGCCGTCGGCCCGCGCGGCGGCCGCGGGCATGAAGAGCGTGGTGAGCATCGCGATCCCGAGCGCCGGCAACCGGCCGGCCGTGGCCCGAGAGAACCCCGTCACCGGCATCGCGATCGGAAGGCCTGCGGAGTTCATGGGTGATTCCCGGGGACCGCGCGAGGCGAGCGTCGCCTTGGACGTGCCGTAGCTCGATCGCCGTCGTTCAGTCGCCGTCGTTCAGTCGCCGCGGGTCGGCTCACCCGGGCCCCATCAATGCCCCGTCCGCCGCACTTTCGCCACGGCCTGCCGGTCGGGGGTGTCCCGCACGCATGCTCCGGCCACGGAGCCGGCCGGGAACTCCCGCCGGCACGGTTCTATTCGGGCATTCTAATCCGGCAAGTGCCGGGCGTGAAGTTTGCAACGCTGCTCGACATCGAGATCGAGCACGGTGCGCGGGCGGCGATCGTCGGACACGACGGACGAAGAAGCATGACCGGCCGCGGTCCCCTCCTCCGGCTTGCGGCCTCGCGGCCGGCGTGGTGAGATGGCGCCGCGGCCGCGGGCGTCTTCGTCCGGCCGGCTTCTCCATGCACCCACTCGCGACCAGCACCAGCGCCGCTTCGCCCGGTCCGCGCGTCGTGATCATCGGCGCGGGCATGGCCGGCATCTGCCTGGCGATTCGACTGAAGCAGTCGGGCTGCACCGCGGTGCGGATCTTCGAGAAGTCGGACGACGTGGGCGGGACGTGGCTGCACAACACGTATCCCGGCGCGGCCTGCGACATTCCCTCGTTTCTCTACTGCTACTCGTTCGCGCCCAAGTACGACTGGACGCACTTGTTCGCCCCGCAGTCGGAAATCCTCGACTATGTTCGCGACTGCGCGGATCGGTTCGACGTCCGCCGCCACGTCGAGTTCGGCACCGCCGTGATCGAAGCCGTCTACGACGACGCGCGGGCCGCGTGGACGGTGCGGACCGATCGCGGCGAGACGATCGAGGCCGACGTCGTCGTCAGCGCGGTCGGACAGCTGCAGCGGCCGGCGATTCCCGCGCTGCCGGGGCTCGACGATTTCCAGGGGCCGATGTTTCACTCGGCCCGCTGGAACCACGACTGCTCGCTCGTGGGCCGGGCGGTGGCGGTGATCGGCAACGCGGCCAGCGCCGTGCAGCTGATTCCGCCCGTGGCCGAGCAGGCGCGGCGGACCTACGTGTTTCAGCGCACGCCGAACTGGATCAGCCCGCTGAACAACCGCCGCTATTCGCGGGTCGCCCGCTGGATGTTCGCGCACGTGCCGGGACGGGCGCGGGTGCATCGGGCGCGACTCTACCTCGAGCACGAGCTGCGGTTCGCGTTTCTCCGCAGACGGGGGTTCGTCAACCGCTGCCTGGCCTTCCAACTGCGGCATCGCATGCGCAGTCGCATCGCCGAGCCCCTGCGCGGGCGGCTTATTCCCGAGTACGAGGCCGGCTGCAAGCGCGTGCTCTTGTCCGATCGCTACCTGCAGGCCCTGCACCGCGACGACGTCGAACTGGTCACCGACCCGATCACGCGGATCACGGCCGACTCGATCGTCACGGCCGGCGGCGAGCGGCGGGTGGATGCGATCGTGCTGGCCACCGGCTTCGAGGCCGGTCGTTTCCTGTCGCCGATCGCCGTTCGCGGCCGCGACGGACGGCGGCTCGAAGACGCCTGGCCCGGCCGGCCCCGCACCTACCTGGGCCTGATGACGCCGGGCTTTCCGAACTTCTTCATGCTCTACGGGCCCAACACCAACCTCGGCCACAACTCGATCGTCATGATGATCGAATGCCAGGTGCATTATCTGCTCGGCTGTGTGCGGGCGATGCGGCGACGGGGCGTTCAGGCGATCGACGTGCGGCACGACGTCGTCGAGCGGTTCGATCGCGGCCAGCAGGCGGCGCTGGACAAGACCGCCTGGAACGGCGGCTGCACGAACTGGTACAAGACGTCCGGCGGCGCGATCGTCAACAACTGGCACGCCACCGTGGCCGCCTACTGGCTCCGCACCCGGCGACCGAGGCTCGGCGATTTCGAGCTCATCCGCCGGCCCGCAGTGCCTCCGGCCGATAGTGCCTCCGGCCGATAGCACCGCGGGCCGATAGTGTCGCCGGCCGCAGTGCCGCCGGCCGCAGTGCCGCGGGCGGGCTGCCCGTTGGAAAAGTCCCCGGGGGATTTTTCTCCGGCTGAAAACCTGAGGTTTTCGCGGTCGCAGTGGCGGTGCGCCTGTGAAAGCCTGCCGGCTGCCCGTGGGGCGGACGTCGCGCCCGCGCCACGCGGCGCCCCGCACGCATGTCAGCGCACGTATGTCAGCGCACGTATGTCAGCGCACGTATGTCAGCGCACGTATGTCAGCGCACGTATGTCAGCGCACCACGGCCGTCTCCGCTTCGACGGCGGTCGTGTCGGCCCTCACCGGTGGTCGCGGGGCGACCGTCGCGCCGGCCTGTCGCTCACGAAGCTGAATCATGCCCTCCATCGTCTCGGCCGTGGTGTGGCGGAAGTGAAAACCCAGCTCGTCGCGCAGGCGCCGCGAGCGAATGACCCACGGGTAGCGGAGGAAGTACAGGTAGCCCGGCGGCGTCGCGGGCCGCGGCAGCCGCAGCGTCCAGCCGATCCACACGAGCAGCCAGCAGAACGCGAACGGAATCCGCATCACCCGCCGGCCGCGTCGTCGGCCCAGCTCGCTGACGCGCACGGCGTCGGCCGGGGCGACGTTGAACGCCCCGCGGCCGTCGCCGGCCAGGATCGCCACGACCGCCGCGACCAGGTCGTCTTCGTGCAGCAGCTGGTACGGCTGGTCGTGCCCGCTGAGCTGGACCATGAATCTCGAGTCGAACATCGCCCGGCCCAGATAATTGTCCATCGCCGGCCCGCCGACGATGCACGGCCGCACGCAACTCACGGCCATCGCGGGATGCTCCGCGGCGAAGGCCGTCAGCAGCCCTTCGACCGCGACCTTGTCGGCCGCGTAGGGAAACTCATGCCTGGCCCGCAGGGGATGGTCTTCGTCGAGCGGCCGGGGATTGTCGGGCCATGCTCCGTAGGCCGTCGCGCTCGACATCACCATCAGCCGCGCCGGCCCCGCCGTCGCCGCGGCCCGCAGCACGTTGCGTGTCCCCTCGACGTTGACCCGCCGCATCTCGCGCGTGTCGTGCAGCGGCGTCACCACGAACGCGGCGTGAATGATCGTGTCGGCACCGAAGTCTCGAATCGTCTCCGGCAGCGTCGGATCGCAGATGTCGCATTGCACGAACCGGTCGAGCGCCTGCCCCGCGCGCGGCCGCATGTCGACGCCCAGCACCGCGCATCCCCGGCCCTTCAACGCCTCCACGAGCCGGCTGCCGAGGTAGCCCGCGGAACCCGTGATGACGACGCGATGCATGGGAATGGTTCGGGGGGAAAACGGCCGCCGGCGAGCCGCGGATCATACTCTCCGCGGCGCACCCGGCTGGAGCTTCATCGACGCGGCTCCTCGGGAGAGGGCCGCTCCGGCGGCTACCGTCCGGCCACGAGCGCCGGCCACCAGCTGCAGATGTACCAGGCCCGCGGCGTCGTCCAGTCGGCGAACGCCTCGAGGACCGTCGTCTCCATGGTCCGCGAGCGGGCCGTGAGGCCGCCGTCGAGCAGGCCGTCGAGGAGGCCGCGGGGACGGGAGTAGCGGACCACGCGGGCCGTGCCCTCGGTGAGCCCCGCCAGTTCGACGGCCCGCTTCACCGCGTCCTCGAGGAAGCCCACCCGGTCGACGAGGCCGGCGTCGAGCGCCTGCTGCGCCGTGAAGATCTGGCCGGTGGCGACGGCCGCGAGTTTCTCGTCGTCGAGCTTGGGGCGGCCCTCCCTGACGATCGACTTGAAGCGGGCGAACATCTCGTCGACGAGCGCCTGGAGGATCTTCCGCTCCCGCTCCGCCAGCTCCGGCGGCCGCTCTTTCGTCGCGCTGAGCATCTCCTTGAGCGGCCCGCTGGCCACCGAGTCGTCGGCCACGTCGAGCTTCTTCATCAGCTTCGAGAGGTCGTAGTGGGGGATGATCACGCCGATCGAGCCCGTGAGCGTGGCCGGCTCGGCGAAGATCACGTCCTCGCGGCCCCCGTTGGCCATGGCCACGTAGTAGCCGCCGCTGGCGGCGATGCCCCCCATGCTCACCACGACCGGCAGATCGCGCTTCCGCGCCAGGGCCGAGAGCCGGTAGTGGATCTCGTCGCTGCCGCTGACGGTGCCGCCCGGGGAGTCGACCCGCAGCACGATCGCCTTCACGGCCTCGTCGTCGGCGATGTGGTCGAGCTGCGCCTTGGCGAAGCCGCTGCCCGTCATGATGGCCCCCGCGACGTCGACGATCGCGACCTTGGCCGGGGCCTCCCGCGCGAGGGAGTGGTATTTCTCGACCACGCGGGAATCCCGCTGGAAGTACTGGGCGTTGGCCCCGGCGCTCGCGATCGCCGCCAGGATCGCGAGTCCCGCGACCGTCCAGGCGATCCGTGTGCTGAAGCGTCCCCAGCTCCCGGGCTGCTCGAGGATGATCCGGGTCGGCGGCGCGGTGGTTTCGATCGACATGGCTGGTTCCTCCTGGCGGGCCGCGGCGACGATCCGGGTCGACCGCGGATCGCCCTGTTCCAGTGTAGGGGCGAGCTGCGGCGGACGGGCAAGTTGCCAGTTTTCCACGGCGACCGGTATGGTTGCGGGGATTCGGAGCCGGCCGCGCCGGTGGCGGCGGCCGAGACGGCCGGTGTGCCCCGCGGCCGGAGCATGATCGAGAGGAGTGTGGCGACGTGTTCGTCTGTGTAAGCACGGAGTGTTTTCCCGACCTGCCGCTGTCGAAGGCGATGGAGCGGCTGGCGGAACTCGAGTTCACGGCGGTGGAGCTCGACGTCCACGAGGGCGGGCCGCACCTCCAGCCCGGCGGCGTGGCCGCCGACCACGAGGCGGCGATCGCGGCCTGCAGCGACCTGCAACGCCTCCGCCCCGTGGCGATCTCCTTCTCGGCGCCCGAGACGCCCGAGCTTTACGACCGGTTCACGGCCTGCTGCCGGCTGGCCAAATCGCTGGCCGTGGTGACGATGGTGGTCGACGCCTCGGAGATCGGCACGCCCTTCAACGGCGAGATCGAGCGGCTCCGCCGCATGGTGGCGATCGCGACCAACCTCGGCGTGGTGGTGGGCGTGAAGACGACCGCCGGCCGGATGACGCAGGACGCGGAGACGACCGCGTCGCTGTGCCGCAACGTGCCGGGGCTCGGCGTCACCCTCGACCCCAGCCACTTCCTCTACGGCCACAAGAAGCAGGCGTCGTGGGAGCCGATCATCAAGTACGTCTGCCACGTGCACCTGCGGGACACGAAGCCCGACGCCTTCCAGGTGCGGATCGGCCAGGGCAACATCGAGTACGGGAAGCTGGTCAACCAGCTGCGCGGCGCCGGCTACAAGCGCGGCCTGTGCGCCCACATGCCGCCGCTGCCCGACGTCGATCAGACCGCCGAGCTGCGCAAGATGCGCCTGCTGCTCGAAAGCGTGCTGTGAGCCCCGGATGCTCCCGGGGCGGCGCCGCCCCGGCGCCCCGCGGGAGGGGCGTGGCCGGCGGCCGCCGTTGACCCGGGCCGTGTCACCGTGTCACCGTGTCACTTCACGATCGTGCCCGACGCCTCGGCGCGGCTGGCCAGCTCGGCGTAGGTCTGCGACTTCGTCTCGTCCCCCTCCTCGGCGTACATCGTCGAGAGGTTGCCGTAGGCGACGGCCAGGGCCCGCTCCTCCATCTGCCGCGCGTCGACGGCGGCGATCATGAGGTCGACGCCGCGACGGCTCAACGCCATCGCATCCTCACGGCGGCCCACCTGCCAGTAGGAGATCGCCATGCTCACGTACGACTCGCCGAGATGGCCGGCGTCCTTGGCCTCCTCCTGGAGCCGCGGGTTGTCGTCCCAGAGCGGGATGACGCGGTCGAACCAGGTCACCGCCGTGGCGTGGTCGCCATGCTGCAGGCTGTGCATGATGCCGATGCGGAAGTTCAGCGTGCCGACGTCGTGCCGCTCCTCGTCGGTGAGTTCGCGCTGCTCCCCGCCACGCTCGAGGTAGGCGGCCGTGAGGGTCGCGTTGTCGAGCATGTCGGAGGAATCGCCGCGGAGCTGTGCGGCCGCGATGGCGTCGAGGAGTCCCTGGCCGACCTGCCAGTCGATCTGCCGACGACGCCAGGGATCCTTCACGTGCGCTCCCATCCGGTCCCGTAGCTCGAGCAGCCGCTTCACCCAGGGGAGCGGTTCGACGGAGTCGGCGGAGCCGGCCGCGACGGCCAACGCCCCGCGACAGAGCTGCAGCTCGAGCGTCTCGACCACCTCGGGCTCGGCCTTGCATTCGGCGACGACCGCCTCGCTGCGGCTCATCCACTTGGGGATCACGCGGCTCTTCTGCTGCCAGGTGCCCTTGGCGATCGACTGGGCCGTGCCGAGATGGGCGTCGAGCATGATCTCGCGGGCCGCCTGCTGCACCGCCGGCGCCCGCTTGGAGAGCAGCGTCGACGAACGGCGGATCGCCTCGGCGAAGTGCTCGACGGCCTTCTGGTAGTCGGGCGTCGCGCGGCTCATCTCGATGCGGCCGAGGAGCCGCTCGGCCTGCGCGGCCACCAGCGGCGGGGCGTTCGGGGTGGCCTTCACCGCCTCCACCGTGGCCCGTGCCTCCTCGGTGCGGTCGAGCGCGAGCAGGATGCCGGCCCGCTTGAGCCGCGTCCAGACGTCGGTCGGATCGATGCGCTCGGCGGCCGCCGCCAGTTCCAGGGCCCGCTGCCACCGGCCCTGGTCGCTCATCAGCACCATCAGCAGCCGGTGGGCGCGGATGTGCCGCGGGTCGATCTGGATCGCATACTCGAGGTCGGCCGCGGCGTAGGGGCCGCACTCCTCCATCTCCCCTTCGGCCCGCAGCACGAACGACTCGGGGTCGAGCGCTTCGATCATCACCGCCGTCGCCGACTGCGTGCCCGGCTTGACGCTGAAGATGACGCCCCGTTCTGGGAAGACCTCGCCGATGGAGACGCCCTGCTCGTCGAGGATCGAGACGGTCCGCAGGTCGGCGATCTCGAGCTGCTTGGCCAGTTCGGCGACGGCCGCGGGCTCGGCCAGCTTGATGCGGATCGCCGTCACGACGTCGCCCTCGAGCGTGATCTCGACCCGCTCGAAGGGCTCGATCTTCCAGAAGAAGCCGCGGCTGCCGTCCTCACGGGTGAACGACTCGCCCGGGCCCCAGCCGGCCTGCAGCTCCTCGCGGGTGGTGCGGCCGGGGTGCACGCCCCGGAAGCTGGCCGGGTCGATCGACAGCGTCGGCATCTCGTCGGGGGTGGCCGCCACCGGGGCGGTCACCGTGGGCTTGGCGGCGGGCGTCGCCGCGTCGGCGGCGACGTCGGTCGGGGCGTTCGCCGATTCGGCCACGGGCTTGGCGTCGGTCGCGTCGAGCGGGGCCGGGGGCTTGGCGAGCGGCCGGGGCAGCGTGCCCACGCGGTCGGTCAGCCACTTCTTCAGGCCGCCGGCGTCGGTGGCCGACGCGGATTTGCCGGTGGTGTCCGCGGACGGCGCGGTAGCCGTTCCGGAGGCCTGGGCCGCGGTCGGCACGAGATCGGTCCACTCGGCGGCCTGCCGCGCCGAGAGGTCCGTACCCTGCGACTTCGACTGGCGGAGCACCGCCGGGGACGGCTTCACGTCGTCGCGGGGTGCGGTGTCGGCGACGAACGTCGCCGGCGGCATCGGCTGCTCGGCCGCGGCGGGCACGACGGTGGACGCGAGGGGCCGCGTGGTCGCGGAGGGCTGCCGGCCCGACGCCGGAGCGGTGGTCGCGGCATGGGGCTCGCCGATCGACTCGATCCAACGCGGGAGCCGCATCGGCGGCCGGGGGCCACCCGCCGGAGGCTCGCCCGCATGGAGGACTCCCGCACACGCGGCGCCGGCCGCGACACAGAGCAAGGATCGTGAAACCGGGAGCGAAAGGCACCGCAGCGTGGCCACGAAAGAACCCTCCTTGGAAACGAACGGGTCAAGGGTCGATGCGGCGGGAGGGTAGGAGGCTCCGGAGCGGGAGTCCAGATCAGATCGACGACCTTCCGGACGCGGCCTTCTCCCTCCACCCCGACCGCCTGCGGTCCCCAGTGTGACGCCCCGCCCCTTTTTTTCCGCGGCCTGCGGGAGCATGCTGGCAGGGAGCGGAACGGCGGCCCGCGCGTGTGCCGCGTGCGGACAAAACCTCGGTTTCCAGCCGCAGCGCGGTTCCGGCGGTCGTCCTTCCAGCCCGGTGAGTCGCATGGCAGCCCTCCCTCCGCGTCATGTCGTCGTCGTCGGCGCAGGCCTGGCGGGCCTCGCGGCCGCGGAGGCGCTCGTGCGGACGGATCGTCCGGGGGCCGCGGGCCGGCGCGTCACCCTCGTCGAGCCGGCCGGCCGCGTCGGGGGCGTGGTGGCGACGACGCGACGCGACGGCTGGGTGGTGGAGCGGTCGGCCGACAGCTTCCTGGCGGCGCGGCCCGAGGCGGTCGACCTGGCCGAGCGACTCGGGCTGGCCGACGAGTTCGTCGGCGTCGATCCGGCGGTGCGGCGGGCGCTCGTCTTTTACGGCGGTCGCACCCACCCGGTGCCCGCGGGCTTCCGGCTGCTCGCGCCGGGCCGGATCGGCAGTCTGCTCACGACGTCGCTGCTCTCGCCGGCGGCGCGGCTGCGGGTGCTGGCGGAGCGATTCGTGCCCGCCCGCTCGGCGGCGGTGGAGGACGAGTCGCTGGAGAGCTTCGCGGTGCGGCGACTCGGCCGCGAGGCCTTCGAGCGGCTCGTGCAGCCGCTGGCGGCGGGGATCTGGACGGCGGATCCGGCCCGCCTTTCGATGGCGGCGGCGTGCGGTGATTTTTTCGCGATGGAACGCCGCGACGGCAGCCTCTGGGCCGGCGAGGTGCGCCGCGGACGGCGGAGCGGCGCGGAGGGCACCGCCGCCGGGGCCCGCTACGGGCAATTCCTCACGCTCGCCGCGGGCATGGAAACGCTGCCGCTCCGACTCTCGGCGCGGCTCGACGAGCTCGGCGTCGCCCGGCTCCACGCCGCAGCCACCGCGGTCGCCCCGCGGCCGGACGGGGGCTGGACGGTCGGGCTCGCGCCGGCGCGGCCCGGCGACGCGGCCGCCGTGCCCGTCGCGATCGACGCCGACGCGGTGATCCTCGCCACCCCGGCCGGCGCGGCGGCGGCCGCGATCCACGGTTGCGACGCCGCGCTCGCCGACGAACTCGCGGCGATCGAGTACGCCGGCTCGGCGATCGTGTCGCTCGGGTTCCGTCGCGACGACGTCGCGCATCCGCTCGACGCGGCGGGCATGGTCGTGCCCCGCGTGGCGGGCCGGCGGCTCCTGGCGGTGAGCTTCACGAGCCGGAAGTTCCCCCACCGGGCCCCGCCCGGGGGCGTGCTGATGCGCTCGTTCGTCGGTGGCGCGCTCGACCCGGCGGCGATGGAGCTTGACGACGAGACGCTCGTGAACCTCGTGCGGCGGGAACTCGGCGACATGCTCGGGGTGAGGGGCACACCGCTCGTGGTGCAGGTCGACCGCTGGCGGGGGGCGATGCCGCAGTACACCGTCGGCCACGCCCGGCGGGTGGCGAGGATCGACCGCCTCGTGGCGGCACATGCCGGCCTGGCGGTCGCCGGCGCGGCCTACGAGGGGGTTGGCATCCCGCAGGTGATCGGCTCGGGTCAGACGGCCGCGGCACGCGTCGCCGCGGCACTCGCGCCGCGCGGCTGACCGGCACGGGCACGCGCGGCTGACCGGCACGGGCACGCGCGGGGGCGATCCCGCCCCGGATCAACGCCTGGTCGCGTCGGCCTACTTCTTCTTCGCGGCCGGGGCGGCGGCCTTCGCGGCGGGCTTGGCGGGCTTGGCGGCGCCGGCGGCCGCGTCACCCTCCTCCTTGGCCTTCTTCTTTTTCTTCAGCGCCGCCTTCAGCACCCGCACCTTCGGCAGCCCCAGCGGGCTGCGGCCCTCCGCCCAGCGCTCCTGCTCCTTGAGCTTGATGATCCGCTCGCCGCGGGTGAGCACGCCGCGAACGCTCGAGGAACCCTTGCGGACGCGGAGGCTCTTGTCCATGGTCATGGGAGTGATCCTGGCTGGGGGCTTGAGTGAGGTGAGGGGGACCGATCCACCGCACAGATTAGGGGCAACGCCGTCCCGCTTCAAGGCCGCCCCGCTTCCGGCAGGCCGCGGCACGTGCCGGCGACACGCGTGCGACGCGTGCCCCCCGGCGGGGGTCAGAGCGGCACGTCCTCGATCGCCTCGAGGAACTTCTCCATCGATTCGGGCCGCCGTGACGGCTCGGCGGCGATGCAGGCCATGATCGCATCGGCCAGCGCCGGCGGGATCTGGGGCCAGAAGTCGCGGATGTCCTGCGGCGGCGTGTCGTGCCGCAGCGCACCCTTCGCCCCGGGGGACCGCGGCCAGGGGAGCTCGAGCGTGCAGATCTCGTAGGCCGTGACCCCGAAGGAAAACATGTCGAGCCGCCGGTCGACCTGGTAGCGTCGCACCACCTCGGGGGCCATGTAGCTCGGCGTGCCGATGCGGTTGCCAGGGCGGAAAAACTGCGGCTTGTCGGGCACGGTGAGGCCGAAGTCGAAGAGCACGATCCGGCCGTCGGGCCGGACCATGAAGTTGCGCGGGCAGATGTCGCGGTGGACGAAGCCCGCCTTGTGCACGGCGGCGATGGCCGCGGCGGCCTGCCGCACGAAGTCGAGCCGCTGGGCGGGCTCGAGGGCCTTGCGCGAGGAGAGCAGCGTGTGGAGGAGCGTGCCGTCGATGAACTCCATGAGGATGTAGGAGTCGTCGCCGGTGGAGACGCCCCACTCGAGCGTGCGGGCGACGTTGGGGCCCTGGATGCGGCTGCCGATCTCCCCCTCGGACGGCTTGCCGAGCGCCTTGTAGCGGCCCTCGATCGGATCGGTCTTCGCCCGATCGACGATCTTCAGGCCGCGCACCTCGCCGCTGACCCGGTCGCGGACCTTGTAGAACTTCGACATCGTGCCGCTGACGCTCTCGCGCAGCCGCTCGTAGCGGCTCCAGAGATCGACGCGCGACGACCCGCCGAAGAGCCTGGCGAGGAATGCGGGCAGGGCCACGGCGGTCACGTTCCCGGCGGTCAGGACTTCTTGAGCGCGGCCAGTTCGGCGTGGGCGGCGGCGAGTTCGCGCTCGAGCTTGGGCACCTCGGCGGGATCGTCGGGCTGCTTCTTCGCCGCGGCGAGCAGCCCCTGCAGCTTCGCGATCTTCTGCTGCAGCACCTCGAGCCGTTTCTTGTCCTTCTTGTCCATGGGAGTGTCCCTGGG
>Ga0209189_1001039_pt1 | contig 21255 bp, 21 predicted proteins | sample C_130820_EF_Meta_FD_187308 | JGI IMG/M metagenome (GOLD analysis project Ga0209189, IMG submission 187308) | Freshwater microbial communities from Lake Croche, Canada to study carbon cycling - C_130820_EF_MetaG (SPAdes) (version 3) | ecosystem: Environmental > Aquatic > Freshwater > Lake... | reverse complement strand
CCATTCTCCGTGTTCTTCGACATTCCCGCACGATCAGCTTTCAGGAAGAAGCCGGGGTACGTCATTGCGTCCACGAGCGTAATCAGGTGATGGTAATTGATCGATGAGCCGGCGAATGCGGTATTGAACTCACGAAGTAGTGCGATACGTGCCGCTTCAATTCCAAACACATCCTTGATCTCGTGAATATCGTTCGAGAACGAGCGCAGAGGATCAATGTTAGGAACCGTTGACAAATCCAGCAGATTCCTGCCTTCAATGTCCAGCACCCACTGGGATGCCGATACATACCCTCCAGTCTTCTCGTCATACGTCAGCTGGTCCTTGACTTCGCGAGGGTATACTCGCCCAACTCCATCAATGCCTTTGAGTACCGTATCCAGCAACTTATCTTCAATGAACCGCAGAGCCAGAACGTTCTTGACCATATCCGCCGCAAACACGATACGCATCACCAGCTTCCCGGGAGCATTCGTGTCCGAGTGAATACACTCAAATACCTTGAGCACACGGTTATTCTGGATCTTGGCAGCAATCATCGTCATATCAATCACATTGCGCGAAACCATCTCCATATCGTCAAACTCCAATCGAACGATCCAAGGAGATGTACACAGCTGTCCATTGGTCACCGAGAACTTCTGGTACGACTGCAGAATATCGCGATCTTCCTGAACTGCCGTGTTCTCTGACAGAGGATTGGGATCGTAATAAATGCGCACCGACTTTGTGATATCTCGCAGAGTCGTCTTTTGGATCTCGCGTTTCTTTGCGATGGCCGCATCCTGTGATCCCGCAATGCTCGGGTCAAGGTACACGGTATCAATTGGCGTCTTGGGATTCGGAGATGCTGCGAGAAGCTCCATAATACGCGGCACACCTCCAGTGGCATTCGCAGCCGACGTACCGGCCGAGTGGAAGGTGTTCAGGGTAAGCTGTGTCGTCGGCTCACCGACCGATTGGGCTGCCATCGTTCCGACCATTTCGCCAGCATGAACCTTGGATCGAATGTACCGGAAACTGATATCCTTCAACAGTTCGTCGAACATTGCCTTGGTGAGACGCATCTTGATGATAGACTTCTTTGGAGCGAGATGGAATCGCAGCATCACATGAAACAGTTTGTTGTGTCGAATCAGCGGCTGGGCACACATCTTGTCAAGCTCGTCAACAACATACAGTGGCGTCAAATCAGTCTTCACAGAGTAAGGGTTCGTGTACTTTTCGACCATTCGATCGAAATGGACTGGGACAAATACCGTATCCTGCTTCGTGTACCGGAATACGTCACGTACCAACATATCGCGATCCTCAATGATGGTATCGACCATATCGTGGAACTCTTTGACTTCACCCTTGACAACTGCCGAAATATCGTCCGCTGAAATTGCGAAGTCACGGAAGATCTCTTCCATCGACATCATTGCGAGTGGCAGGGTCTGCTTCTCGACACACACCGAATTAATTCCATCGCCGCCATAATGGAACTGGACAATTGCACCATTCACGTTACGTACCGTGCCATCATACTCTACATGGATATCCTCCATCGTCTTAACGAGTCGGCGCTGAATGTATCCTGAATCGGACGTCTTGATCGCCGTATCAATCAAACCTTCACGTCCTCCCATGGCGTGGAAGAAGAACTCGGCTGGACGAATACCTCCAATAAAGCTGGATTCTACGAATCCGCGCGATTCTAGACCGTCATCGTACTTGTGGAAGTGAGGGAGCGTGCGGTCCTGTAGAGTGTACTGGATACGCTTACCTCCAACCTGCTGCTGCGACAGCAAAGCCATCATCTGAACAATGTTGAACGCATTACCCTTGGCACCAGACTTGACCATCTGATACATCCGATTATCCTTCTCCAGCTTGTCCATGACTTCCTTGGACACCGTGTTGTTCGTATCTCCAATGACTTTCATAATCTGGTTCTCCAGTTCCTCGCCGTTCTCACGCCCGTCAGAGTTCAGAAACGTTCCAGCGTGAACGGACGACATGATATCAGCAATCTTCTGCTTGCATTCCAGAATCTTGTTCTTCACGAACTGATCCGTCTCGGCATTCACAATCAGATCAGACGGACCGACCGAGAATCCGGCAAGGAGATTATACTTCGTGACAATGTTCTGGACATCGTTAATGAACTGCCCAGCCCGCTTGGGACCGAAATCGTTGTAGATCACATGAATTGCACCCTTGGATGCTGAACCGTACGCGTCCTTCCCCATCACTCCAGACTTCAGTTCGCCGTTCACGACCTTGGCCTCGCCATTCAAATTCATGAGTGGAAAGGTGGTGGACATGAGTTCCTTGCCGGTAATTGGACGATCCTTGCGACGGTACGTCGAAATCGCCCGCTTCATGCGTGCCATAATGTTCATCGCAAGGTGTTCGGGTACCTCTACATGATCCTGACTCACACGGAACGATCCAGTGAGCGTATCCTGAATAATCTGGATGATTGGGGAATTCGTGCGTGGCGAAATGATCTGGTTCAGTACCGTAGCGAGAGACTTGAGTTCGGTCGCCGAAGCGATGCTCTGGGGAACGTGCATGTTCATCTCGTCGCCATCGAAGTCTGCATTGTAAGGCTTGGTAGCTGATACGTTCAGGCGGAACGTTGAGAATGGCAGCACGCGAACACGATGGCATTCCATAGACGCCTTGTGTAGCGACGGTTGGCGGTTGAACAGCACTGAATCGCCATCAATCAAGTGACGGTGCACGACATCGCCCTGCTTCAAATCAATCGTTTCGGGATTAATGAATTTCAGGTTGACGGACCGGTCATCGTGCTTGATGTACACGGACTTGGCACCAGGGTACTTTGTCGGTCCGTTGCGAACATACGACATCAGACGATCGCGATTGTAACTCGTGACAATCTCGGGAAACGTCAAGTTCCGTGCGATTTCCTCCGGCACGCCCAGCTCATCCACATCAATGTTCGCGTCGGGCGTAATTACTGAACGAGCCGAGAAGTCGACGCGCTTACCCATAAGATTACCGCGCACACGACCAGTCTTGGCACCCAGACGTGACTTCAGGGTCTTGAGAGCACGACCCGACCGCTGGGCGGCTGGCGGAATGCCCTTGATATCGTTATCGACGTAGGTCGCAACATCGAACTGGAGGATATCCGTATACTTATCAATCATCTCGGCCGAATCGCCCTTGTCGATACGATCCTGCAGTTTCTGGTTATTGCGAACAATATCAATCAGCTTGTGTGTCAGATCATCTTCCATCCTCTGGTTATCGTCCATAATGACTGAAGGGCGTACAGTCAGAGGCGGAACCGCCAGAACCGTACACACCATCCAGTCGGGACGACTGAACTTGGAATTGAATCCAATGAGATCTACGTGCCGATCCGCGATGCGCTGGAATGTCCGAAGAACCATTTCAGGCTGCAGGGGAATCGGCTCGCCTTCATCGTACGTCTTCGCCTGAAGCTTGGCGATCGTACCTTCTTCCTTCACGACCTTTGCGATTGTGGGGGAGTTGCAGTGTGAGCACGCCGAAGACTCTTTCAGCTCATGAGTCTTGTATTCGACCGTGCGTTTCTGTACGGCGTTGAAACGGTCCATACCCTTCAAGTTCTCGGCCATCTCTTCAAGTTCTGCGTCTGGAAGGTAAGGGTTTGAGCAGTTCAGACATACGACTTGTAGAACCTTGATGACCTGGTCAATGAACTGGTACAGATACACCGGCCGAGCAAGCTGAATGTGACCGAAATGACCAGGGCACAGAATATTGTTCTGCTTGCACGTCGGGCAAATCTTGCCGTTTTCAATCACTCCGAAACGGGAATCAAAGACTCCGCCAGCTACGGGCTGATCTTTGTTTTGGTGCGTCTTGTCGGTAATGACATGAACGACACTGCGTTTGACGATTTCATCGGGGTTTGCGATTCCGAACTGGACACCGATGATAACGTCGCCCATTATTGTATTAGTCTGTATAGTCTTTAGATTCATTCTTCCATTTTTCACGGCTTGGTGACTTTCAACGTGAGTTTCCAGAACTCGTCGTCAAAGAGAATTTCTTTCACGAGCTCTTTCGGGAAATCAGCTTCCAAATACTCTCGCCAATTTTCGAAGTCGGGTCCGAGACGTTGAGCGAACTTTTTCTTGTCCTTGATTTTGATACGTTTCAAGTCTTGGAAAATGCGGTAACAGAAATCTTTTACGAGGCCAGGATTATCACTTTCCTCACGTAAGATTCGGACGGCCGAATACCACTCTTCCATTACATTTTCGGATGAAAGAATAATGGAATATCCTTCCCCCCTTCACGCACTTCCATTATCTTCAAAACTCCTTCCACAAATACCAGCACCAGGCACTAAGCATTATTGTCCAGTCACGTCTAAAGAAGTTGCTGACTACTTTAAAGTTGATGATCTCCCGATGTTAGGGTTACTCCCAAAAAAACCCAAAGAGTACTGGGATGCACTGGCTAAGAAGTATCCTAGCAATGACGAATCGTTTGTTCGCGGAATTCCATCACAGCTTTTAGCAACTAGAGTTATTTATCGGCTAATAGCCCTGTATCCAGGATTACTTAAACATGTAAAAGATGTTTCGGCACTCTCTCCGATTCAAAAAGGGGTTCAAATTGTTGGGGATGTAACCTCATTCGGATTGAATCCGGTTATAAGAACTGTTACTGATAAAGTACTGATTCCTATAGTTAAGGGATGTCGCCAGGAAGAACTTGATTTGTTATCTCCTTCTGCTATGGGGACAATTGATAAATATATTGGATCAAGTCATTCTGTTATGATATCAGAAAGTGAACATGCAACAATAGTTAAGAAACAACCCGATGGTACGTATTTACATTTTAATTCTCACGGTGTCACTCGTGAAGATAAACTAATAAAAAAACTACAAAACTTTGTAGGGCCGGATAAGACATTAGTTCATAGCACTTGCCCTCGGTTTCAAGGGACTCGCGGAGTATGTCTATTATGGTCTCTTTTATTCATTGTTTTTCCAGAGAAGTCTGGAGATGAATTATGGAAAATGTTAAATGCTGCACACGAAAGACAGCAAATTTTTGAACATCCATTTGCCCGTGCAATGCCACTTTATGTGAAAGATGTGTCGTCAGACTTAATACTGATTGCGATGTTTGAGAACTTTGTAGAAATGACTGATCGGAAACTTGATGAACTGCCTCCATCTATTAAAGCCAAACTTCGTACGGCTCTCGGTGGTCGCCGCAAAACTCGCCGCGTCAAGAATCGAAGGGGTGGAGGCCCCTGGTCGCCCCATGATTACTTATACGAGGGTTCTATGTCTGGAAATCTAGACTGGGTAAGAAAGGGTATTGCCGATGGGGCTAATGTGAACGAGCAATATATTCATGGAACAAACCTAATTTTTGCTTCGAGAAAGGGATATACCGAAATAGTTAGGGCACTACTTGCTGCTGGCGCCAATCCCAACATTCCTCGTTATGACAATGACATGACGCCTCTTATAGCTTCAGCCACCTACGGACCTGGATATACTGAAATAGGTCGGTTATTAATTGCTGCTGGAGCAAACGTGAATGCCGTCACGAAACAAAATTTCACGGCGTTATGGTCCGCAGCTGAAAGGGGTAATGTTGAGATGGTGCGCGATCTTCTGGCAGCTGGTGCGGACCAGACAATCAAGCCCGACGACGGTACAACAGTATACGACATCGCAAAAACCCAAGAAATTCGTGATTTATTAGTGCCGTCTGCTCCCCCAGCTGCTTCTCCACCCCCGACTCCTATTGATATTCCGTCTGATAGAGAGGATCCTATAACTCTTGAACCATTTGTAGAAGGTGAAAAGGTTGGATGTTTTCCAAACTCAAACCCCAGAATACGTACCATGTGTTACAAACTATCATCGATTCAAGGTTTAATTGAGAGAATTGGATATGATGGACTTATTAAAAACCCCGAAACTCGTGAGAAGTTTCCTCTGTCTGCTATAATTTATGGCATAGCTCATCTAGTTCCTCCAGTTGGCGGTAAACGTCGAACTCGTCGTAAACATCGCAAACACAAATCCAAGACCGGTAAACGCAAAACTCGCAAATAGATAATGGGAGGCAAAACTCGCCGCGTAAAACATCATGGCGGAGCTCCAGCGTATAGAGGTATTGAACGTGAATTTGCGAAGACACTCGATTTATACAAACGGTTAGAAGCGCAACCGTCTACGACACCCGAGGAAATCAGTCTTCTAAAAACACGTGCGCAAGGTATACAAAGAGCTATAAGTCAAGAGTTGGATCGATTTGATAATAATGGCATAGATCCACACCGCTCGTATCTCTACAATATTCTTATAGAAGAAGATCGTGTTCCATATATTATTCATGATAACATCTTGCCGTTTGTACGGTTAGAGGAAAGAAAACATCGCGACGCACGAATAGCGCAACGCCAAGCTGTAGCTGTCACTGGAGCCCATCCCGAATCAACGATGCCGAGTCCCGATGTAGCCAGTATGGTCGGCAAGTTCTTGGGTGGTCAACACAAAACTCGCAAACTAAAACTGAAATCTATCAAGCCGTCACACAAGAAGGAGAAGAAGTGGGATGCGACGTTCGTGTACCCCGACGGACACCAGAAAGTCGTGCCGTTCGGTGCCAAAGGGATGAGCGATTACACGAAGCATAGGGATGACACTCGCAAACAGCGGTATTTGAAACGCCATTCGGGAATGGGAGAGAGCTGGCAGAAACCTGATACGCCAGGAGCTCTGGCCAAATGGGTTTTGTGGAATAAGAAGACGCTGCGTGCATCCATTTCGGATTACAAGCGCAGGTTCAAGCTTTAAGATGTTCGCTGAACAATGAATTGGGCAATTGGAATTTTTCCAATGACCTTGATCTTCGATCCGCATTCTTTGACGAACTTGTCAACGCCTACAACGACGGTTGGCCACGCGAAGATATAGTCGTCAAATACGATATACCCTCCAATCTTGACTTTGTCTAGAGACATCAGACCGTCGCGGTAAACATACTCGGTCTCGTGGTTTCCGTCAACAAGCACTAAATCAAAAAACTCATCGGGAAACGTTGGAACAATATCGTCAGAGAATCCTCGATGTATCACGAACTTTCCGGGGTCCGCACATACCTGAATATTGCGGTTAAAGTTTTCCCATGCCGATTCCTGTCCCCCCTTGTATTCTGGATACTCGTCATAATCCATCCATGGATCTACGCAATAGATTCTCGAATCTGGATGTTTCGCATACGATTTTGAGATGATAATAGCGTTTCCGCCGTCCGCACACCCAATTTCAAGATAATTGATGGGTCTGTTCGGTAAAGGAATGTACGGAGTCCAACTCATGTCAGCAAGAACATTATAGAATCGTCCCTTGAACTTGGTAAGTTTATCAGCGTAGGGGGCATAGAATACGCGCGGAGTTTGTAGGAAGTTCAGTTTCATTGTAATAGGTTTAGAGATTCAATATGTATAAATAACGGTGGGATTCCGGAGCGGTCAAACGGGTCAGGCTTAAGATCTGATAGGTATCTTTCGTGGGTTCGAATCCCACTCCCATCACCACACTCATAGTTTAGTGGTAGAATGAGACACTTCCAATGTCTTGGCCCGGGTTCGATTCCCGGTGAGTGTATCTTGAGCCCCCAGACTGGGATTCAAGATACGTCTTGGCATTGTAGTTGAACAACTGGATATAGGCAAATATCACAGAGCCTATGACAATCGAGTACCACAATTCCATTGTCCTACAAAACGAATTCAAATTATAAAATTAAACACGAGTCAACCAAGAATGGATCAACCTAAAACTCGTCGCGAATCGAAAAAGACCAAGAAGGAGAAGAAAGGTGAGAAGTACGGACAGAAACACGTTCGAGCAGTCGAAGCTCTCAAATCAAAGTAAGGTTTTATTGACAATACGGTGAGTACGAATACGGTCCCTTTTTTTAGTCCTGAATCCTTGTTTCGTGCGTCGGCACGTGACTCCCCGGTACGATTTCTTGTCGCATCCGCTCGCATGGTACATGACTCGAGCCACGTAGCCGCGATACGATACAATCGGGGACTTTGCGGTTCGCGATAGAGCGGATAAAAGCCCGTACATCCACTTTTGGTACGCTTTTTTGTTTTCTAAAGGTACTGGATGATGAGAGGCAAGGTACGATTTGAATGTGTTCCTTAACTTTTCGAATGGATATACGTCCGCCAAATTTTGGATAAATTCGCGGTGCCGTGCCATATCGTCCGGAGCAGGTTCGTCAGGGTAATTCGATGCTACAGTGAACAGGAAATCCTGTCCCGGAACCGCTGTTGGTTTCATAGCCAAGTACCGTGCTTTCACGTCTTCAAAGCTAGGATCGGGACCAGGGTTAGGTACTTCGGGGTTGTCGGCGCACTGGGTCCGTAGTTTATGATTGACCATGTTGTGGATCTCGTACAACCACTTTGCTGGATCTCCTTTCAAGGGGTGCCGTTTCACGAAGTCCTGCGTACTTGCGCGGCAAAATTTGCACGGCAACATATCCTGCATCGCAAGTAAAACCGTCTGCGGATTCGGTGATAGAAACGCTATCAAATGAAATAATTGCCAGCCCGAAGGCCCCCAAAAAAGGGTGTTGAAGCCCATATCACTACTCTTTACCGCAAAAAGAATCTATACTGAATTATAAAAATGAGCGAGATGACTGTGATGACCTTCGCTGTTGCGATCTTCCTCGGCTCGGCGGTAAGCCAGTTCTTCAGCGCGGTTTCTCGCGACCTCGTTGCCCCCATCATTGGCGGCGTTTTCCCCGGTGCCCAGGCTGGTCTAGAGAAGTGGGTCCTACAGGTTGGCCCCGTCAAGCTCGCGCTCGGCGACGCCCTCTCTGCCACGGTCAACTTTGCGATTGCCATCATCGTAGTCTACCTGACGCTGCCCTACATCCGCACGTACTCACCCATCCAGGGCGGCCGCCGGTAAATTATGACTGTAAAGTAAATGGCTACTCCGCCCCCATCTGATAACGGTGGACTTTTTGGTGCAATTGGTAGTGCGTTTAAGAGTGCCAAGGATGCTGTGGCGTCTACCGTAGCCCCTCTGGCTCCTGCGACTCCTCCTCCAACCTTACCGGGTGCTGCGCCTGAAGCGCCAGGCAACACGTTAACTGGAGGTCGTCGTCGTCGTAAAACTCGTGGCGGAAAGCGTCGCTCAACACGTAAGACGACCCGCCGCGTTCGTAAAAGTAAAAAGGGCGGTCGCAAGCATTAGGGTCCTGAATTACGGTCTCTAATTAGGTTATTTGATTAGCCTTCAATCTTAAAGCTTGTCCAGCCGCCGCGCATGTACTTGCCATACGTAACTTCGACTCGTTTCTCCATTTCTGAAGGAGACAGTCGCAAGTCATTATCAACCATCCACTGCTTAAACACACGCTTAAGTGTCGTCCGATCCACGGGCTGTACTTGATCGCCTTCCTGAATTGCCAGCAGCTTCTCGTTAATGAACCGCGAGATACCGTCATTCTCATCGCGGTACTCGGACGTATACTGCAGAACCGCCTGCGGCGCTGGAAGCTTGCGCAATCCCTTACCTTCTTTCAGGACATGTACGAGATAATTCAGGAACGGCGTTGCCCATTCTTTCGACTGCACTGCAAACTGAATTGATTCGTCCATTGGAAACTCGTTGTTTGCTACAGGGTTCGGCACGAACTTTGATAGAAAGTTGATCACGACGAGACGACGCCAAGTACCTCCGTCCGTCGTATTGATCTTTGGCTTATCGTTACACGCCAAATGGAACTTGGCCTGAACTTCAAACTCTGTACCAGACTTGAACAGATCGCGAGCATACATCTTCTCGCCCGACGTAATCTCTTTCATAAGACCAGTGTTCAAGGCAATCGACTCGTCCGGCTCCTGCATCGTCACGAACCGTCTGCCCTTCAGCCGAATCACTTCTGGAGCTGCATTGCCCGAACCCTTACGTTTCTGCGTAAAGAGCGAGATTGGGACAGTACACGCATAATCGCCCAGAGCTGTCGATGTCAAGTTCATGATCATCGACTTGCCGTTCGATCCAGAACCAGTCAAGATATGGAACTTCTGGGCCGTGTTTCCACCAACCAAATTCGTCGCAAGATGTTTCAGGAAGTATTCACGCACAACCTTGTCTGGAAGTACCTGCTTCATGAATGTATCAACTGCCGGCCAAGTATCGTACTCGTAATAATTGCGAGTCGGATCGTAATCTATACCGGTCGAGAACGACAAGTAATCTTCAGGCTTGCCGTCGCGAAACTCAAAGTTCGTCAAGTCCAGAACTCCGTTGTTGAATGCGATAATATCCTTGTTTGAATCCAGCTTCTTCGTGAACTCTTCGTCGAAGAACAGTTCGCGACACTCCTTCATAACATTGTCCTTGAACCGCGTAGTCTTGAGCTTCGTGTACATCACGTTTAGCCCCGAACGCTGTTTCTCCACGAGACAGTACTCGCAAAACCCGCAATCGGTCTTACCTTCCCCAGAACATTCCAGTAAACCCCGATCTTTCATTTCAACTTGCAGATTCGTCATCTTATCGAAGAACACTCGCGCAATCTGCTTTGAAAGCTTTAGCTGAAGATCGACTCCACGATCCGTCTCGCGCCAAACGTGTCCTGCCCACCGAAACCAGACATTCTTGCCGAAATCGCAGCAGCTGTAGAGATCGCGGAACTTGGCATGAATCACACACGCCATATCGTGTTCCGTTCCCGAACAGGCTGCCAGAACTAGGCGATCTACATTTTTGGACTCGATCTCGTCATACCCTTCACGATTATCTATGCGAGACCAGTATCGCAAGGACTTCTCACTTAACCTGTCGCCGTCATTGCGGTACGAGATAGAGTTCCAAGTATTGATACAGTCTGCCTCATTATACTTCTCCTCGTTCTGGTGACTGAAATCTAGAAATACGTCAATTAGATCTGGATGGATATTGTGCAAGCAATGTGCCGCATCAATCCAAGTCTTGTATCCATCCGCTCGCTCGGGGTTCCAATTCATGACATGATTCTTCAAGTACTGCTTTCGATCAGAATCCAGGGGAGGAATCACGATCCGGCCGTCAGGAGACGAACCGCGAGAACCAGGTGTGCCACGTTGTAGCTGGCGCCCTGATCGCGGAAGAAGCGCACTCCCTCCAGAGATTCTCACATCCTGTTGAGTCTTGAGACCAGCATAAATTTTACGAGCCTCTTCAGTCATTGGCGTCTCGTCCTTCTCGTCGCGACACAGTGACAGAGTCTTCATGAGAGCCATCGAAGGCTTCGGAATATCCTCTACGATCTTCATGCCAGATGGAGACCATTCGATAATGTATGAGACAAGATACGGTAGAGAGTTTGGGTCGTTCTTGCGTGAGCCGTACAGAGTCCAAGGACACGATCGGTTGACGACCTGTTCATCATACACCTTCTCCCACGATTCCGTGAGTGGCAGGCCCTTAAAATGATCATCCATCGACTTTACGAGATTACGGCGAACACGCTGCTCTACGAATTTGTGGGTGCAGATATCCGGCACCACGATGTGAATACCCGACTTCATTTTACTCTTCTTCGTATCAAGTGTCGGCTTGCGCTTTTCCATAATGTACAGCTTCACCGTCTCCGGCAACTCAAGATATTGCTTAATTTCGCCCATATAGGCATTCACAAATGAACTGACTTGTTCGCGCGTATGTAGATGCTCACGATGGCTCTTCTCATAGATGAAATCGAAGTCAATGCGGAGAGGACCGATTTCGGTAGACTTTTCCACAATGTACTGCTTCTCTTGATCTGTGATGCTTTCAATGTAAAGTTCGTAAAACTTCGGAATATCATCCTCACCAATAAAGTACTTTCCCCCGGCTAGGGATGTATGGGTCCAAACTCCGTCAGTTTGGTGGTTCTCCAGAAACTCACGTAGAGACCCCTTGTTCGCCATTCCGTATGTTGACCCCAGACAACTTTCTGGCGAACCATCCGTTTTGAACGCACCTTGTAAGAAACGAATTTATAGCGGCTGAATAAGAATAGGTAAACATGGAGAAGTTCTGCCCTGCTTGCAAGAGTCTCCTAAATGATTTTGATGAGCGTGTCGTTGATGGTACCAAGACCGCTGTTCGTGTTTGTTCACGCTGCGAATATACAATTCCCATCGACAAGAAAAACCCGCTTGTATATGAACATATTCTCCGAGAGGATAAGACGGCTCGTTTGAGTATGAATCCTTACCTCAAGCATGACCTCACTCTTCCACACTTTGATAATATTGTGTGCTCAAACGATGAGTGTCCGTCAAAGTCTGGAGCAAGTCCAGATGTTGTGGGAATGAAGTTGGATGAAAAGAAGCTTGTATGGTTCTACCAGTGCTGCAACTGTGACCGCATGTGGAAACAGAATGCTGGGAGTAAGTAATGATTTACAAGCAGTATTTCAAAATATACAAAATGTCACTTGTTAGTCTTGTAGATAACTCTCGCACTGATAAGAACACCAGCCATTCGTATCTACCACTCTACGACACCCTCCTATCATCTCGCAAAGATTCGGCTAAGAATGTACTGGAAATTGGAGTTCATACCGGTGGAAGTATAAAGCTATGGCACGACTACTTCCTAAATGCTACCGTTTTTGGTTTAGATTGTAATCATATTGATAGTATGTGGGACGAAATAAAGAACAATGATAGGATTAAAATTTATTCATCCGTTGATGCGTATGATCATAACTTTATTCAGAATCAGTTCGTAAAGAATTCTGTTCGGTTCGATATGGTTCTTGATGACGGACCACATACGTTAGATAGTATGAAGACGTTTGTGGCCACATATTCGCGTTTATTGACCGATGACGGCATTCTAATCTTAGAAGATATTCCTGAATGGGGTTGGATTGACACGTTGAAGGACTTAGTTCCTACAGAACTTAAGAGTTTTGTTCAAACATATGATCTTCGCATGAACAAGGGCCGGTGGGATGACATAGTACTCGTAATCGATAAAAGAAATCCAATTCTATGAAGTAATGGCAAGCCAGAAAGATCGGTTCTGTAAATGCGTGAAAGCTGTACGCCGAACGGTGAAACTCAACAAAAAGTACGCGAAGTCAAAGGAAGGAGCGGCGATTGCAATTTGCACTCGCACCATCCTTTTTCCTCGTGGGCGTACCTTGAAGAAATTTACGTGTTTGAAGAAGGGCCGTCTAATTACTCAGAAGCGGAAGTAAGAGCTTTCCATGATACTGGAAATAACTGTTCAATAACTTCGCCGATCATTTCTGCGTACTTACGGATCTCACGCTGGGCGCTAGGATCCATTCGCAAATTGTACAGTCGGGCATACGCTGCCAGACTTCCCGTCTCAATGAACTCTGTGACCATAGACTGTGGTAGAATACACCTAGCAACTTCGGGTGCAACACCTCGTTTTAGTAAATCCTCATACAGCATCACATTGACGTCTGTATGGGTCTTCATCATACGATGAATTTCATCCGCATCAACGACCGGCGTATCTTTACTCCCCTGCTTCAGCTTTGGATCACGTTCGCGAATTTGATCTGGAGATGGGATCCAGCATTCTGGGGAGGTGTCTACATACCGGCGCGACACCTCGTTACGTGCGAACCCAATTTGGTGACGATACCACTCTCGTGCTACAAAAATAGGCATCTTAAACCGGAATCGAAGTTGAGGGTGAAAGAATGGGGATACGTGATTATGCTTGGCTAGATACTTAATCAACTTCTCGTCCGCCCCACTAAACTCGGTGGACTCTTTTGCAAATGAAACGCGTGCCGCGTTCACGACCGTCAGATCATTGCCAAATACGTCAAGAAGTTCCATTAACCTATTCAGGCTGATTCGATTAAAATGGAAAGTATATAGAGAATCTGGGAGTTATCATACAATGGAAGAACTACGCTTCGAGTCACGCATTCTTCACCCTGAAGTTCAGGCCGTTGAACGTGAAAAAGTTGCGGACACGTTGAAGGATGATAGAGTCACTGATCCTTACTATACGATCTATGAATACGCCTGTTTGTGGGGTACTCGGGCCCAGCAGATAGCAGATGGTGCTCGCCCTCTGATATCTTTGGATGGTATGCTGACATCTGATCCTCTGTTTGTATGGAATGTTGCCGAGCGTGAAATCGCCGAAGGCGTCCTACCATTTATTATTCATCGTCGGTTTCCGTCCGGTATTTCGGAGTATTGGAGTGCAATGGAGTTGAAGCTTATCCACACATAGTCTTGAGTAATTCCTCACTCGGTGGGAAGACGAGTAACTTATCGACAGGCAGTGATTTCACCTGGAGATCAGGGGCATCGTGCTTTGCAGTGCCGTTTCCAAACTGTAGATCAATGCTCTGGCTGGGGTCAAACCGAGCGAGATCGCGAACAGTATCCTGGTGTACGCGACGAACATCTGAAGTTATGTACTTGCCCCACAGGTCCTTCAGTAGGAAGATTGAAAATACCGCTAGAGCTAGAGCGGTATAGAAATAGTTTTTGTAAAAGAGTCCCAGAACGGCCAAGAGCAACAAAGCTGTTGATCCTGACCGAGATACGCTCATAGCCTCAAGTAGAGACAACGAGAACCTCCTGACAATCAATACTAACAGAAGTAGTCCTAGCACTGCCAGAGCAAAAATCGAATCGTTGCTCATCCTTATTCTCTGTACAGAAAACGAATATAGAGAAACTATGGTGAATAGGAATAAGAATGCTCATCCCTATTCGGTGCTGGACATGCAACAATCCTTGGCTCTCGAACCGGTATCCTAGCATCCTGAAGCGCAAAGACGAGTACTGCCGCGAAGAAGGTAAGTCGACCACCGAGATGGAGTACCTGACCCCCACAACTGTGAAGACGGCTTGGGGCAAAGCTCTGGACGACTTTAAAATCACAAAGCAGTGCTGCCGCCGCCACGTTCTATCGCATATTGATTTGTTCTAATATTCTAGGCTACATACAAATGGCGACTTGTACCTTCGCACCGAAGGGTATGTCCTATACCGAATACCTTCGTAGCAAAAAGTCTACGGCAATTAAAGTCATTAACACGAAACAGCTTCATGATGCGTCCGATATTACAACGGCGAATCGTCTCGGCGCATCTCGTGTTTTTGCCCTGAACAATCAACAGACAAAAGGTGTTATCAGTCATCCGATTGATTTTTCACAGGAGCCGTCTCACCAGACAATATCGGCATTCAAGGCCGGCGGCGGATCTCGTAAAGTTGGAAGCGCGTCGGACTTTACGGCGTATGTTGGAGGCCAGGCAATTGGAAAGGAAGTGAAGGCTGGATTACCTGCGGCTCGTCTTACCCAGACACCCGCGATCAATCTCACGTCTCCCACCGTTCCCCAGAGTGCATCTGATTTCATTCGTAAGGCGCAGGGATGCAAGGATGCTCTCGGAGAGCCTCATGCGGCTGCGACCCTTACGCCACCCAAGTTCATGGACGACACGATTCGTAACCTAGGAGACCCGAGTCTCTGCACTACACGCGCAGCCAATCACTCTGTCAAAACCGAGATCGCATTCCCCCATGTCCCTAACCGTCCATCACAAGCCGGAGGGCAGTATGCGATTCTGGGTAACCTAGAGCCGGGTAAGGATGTGACTGCGCGTGGTGGTGTCACGATTGCTCACGTTAAGAGCAACATACCTGTTGTGGCTATTCGCACGACTGCCGGTGTCAATCCTCATTATAAGGTTGGTGCTGCGTCCGACAACATTCCATATGTCGAAAAGCATCACGGTAATGATTTGAAGGTAAATCCCAGTCGCCAGATCAGGAAGTACACGATACATAATCCCCAGCCCGATCATATGAAGATCAATAAGCCAGCGAACACGTTTAGGGTGATCTAATCTTACAAAACAATGCTCTATATCTGCACTAACATCCTACAATTCCAAGAGTTTGTGAACTATTTCAAACAAACTCGTGGGACTTTTTTAGATTTATCGAAGGTTCCGTCTTCAAAATTAGCGGACGAAGGAATGTCCGCTGTCAATCACCACTCTGATTGTTGTGTTTTTCTGGGATACTTGGAACCCGGATGGATGCTTGAGTCAGGCCATCAAGTCCAATTAAGAAAACTTATCAGGAAGTTTCCGGTTGCTATGGTCACAAAGTATGTAGATAGTGTCCCATTCTCCTGGAAAAACGAAACTCATTCCATTTATAGCCAAGTTCCTTTAAACCATAATGGATCTACCAAAGCTATCGACGATGGTGGTTCTGTACAACACCAATCTGAAGTTTGATACGAATAAGATTATGTCAGATCTTCCCCTCGATACGTCTATTATCAAGATTGAGAAGCGTGGAGTTGCTCGTCGTGGAGAAAGCAAGCGCGATCAAATTAAGCGCCGATCGACCAAGACGAGTCCTAGCAGCACGACCGGGTTCTGTCACAACTCAATTACGGTTGTAGTCCTGAATGACGGAGACGGGTCTCTTCCCCAAAAGGAAATCACAATCAAGATCTTTCAGAACGGAGTGTTTCATTTAACAGGAATTCTGGATCCGCGGTACGATACCTGTTCTATGCGTATCCTTCTTGCCTCTCTGTGGAATAATCGTCAGGTGATTATTGATGCTCCGGAGAACTATGAGATCCTGAAGCGCCGTGTAGTTTTGATGAATTACACGACCAAACTCACATCCAATCAAACTGTACCTCGCGAAGCAATGTTCAATAATATTCGCAATTTGGGTCGTGAAGATATTGTGTGTGCCTACGATCCCGATGTGTACCCTGGCGTCAAGATCCGCATCGGTCCAAAGAATTGGACGGCTAAAGTATTTCGTACTGGAAAGATTATTCTTACCGGAATCACTGAACCGGAAGAAGTGACTACATTTATTACACAACTTTCGTCTCTACTTGTTGAGGTGCTGCCACAAGCGCAGACACCACGAACCCAGACAGCACAAGCTGCCCTACCGTGAGACCTGTGAGAACAACCATCCACACATACAGCATGAAAGGAGAGCTCATCGTCTGCCACATACCACTAAACACGGCGACTGCGCCGACGACGTACAGTATGATGCTTGCTACGCTTCCCGCGACGAGTCCTCCGGTGACGGCGTCCATGCTTTTTCTTTGTCTTACGCGTACGTTTTGTGTCTGACTGTGTACCGCTTCCAGGATATAGATCCTCGGCTCCTCGCAATACGAATCCACCTTTCATCGTAGTGGAATTCACTTGCATTGGCTGTGCATCCGCAAACTTATCGTACGCACTAGCCGCTTTGAGTTGAGCTAGCTGTTCCACAGCTTTCTGGGCGATATCTGTAGGATTCTGTCCCGGAATACTGTTCGCGGTAGGGATGTTCACCGGCTGAACTGCCGCTCCACCCCTCATCTTACGACCACGCCCCTTACGTGTACGGCGCCGCCCCGACCCCTTCTGACCAGCACCTAATGCCTGGGCAGTTTCTGCTTGCAGAGCCGAATCTGCCGCAGTTTTTGCCGCTGCCGCTTGGGCAATACTCCCAGATACCTGCTGAAGCGTCATAGGCTTCACTGCAACTGCATCAGCGTTATTCAACACAATTTGTCCATTGTTCGCTGTAGAAGGCATATTAATGTATAGCGCAGAAATAACACAAATGCCTCTGACATCTATCCAGATCCAAGCTCTCGTTCGTGAAATGGATTACAGTATGCGCCGCCATAAGGGTTTGAAACTCACGAACCCTGCGGGATTTCGGGATAAAGTCGTAGCCGATAATCAACATCTCTATAACGAGTTCCCATCTATCTTCGAGATGCATTTTACCGGTAAGTTGGACGGAACGTTTTTTGATATGTTGGCGCTCAAGCGTCAAGTTGAGAAGGGTGAACTGACTGATGACGAAGCATCTCGTCAGATCGGGCAGCGGTTATTTGATCGCTACGTGAAACCTGTTATTGGCGACGATGTTCCACCGGAGCAGCGCACCAGTGCTGCAGCACCAGCCCCAGCAGTCAAATCATATGCCGAGTATTACAAAGAGACAGATGGGAGCGGGATGTCCGGTCCGTCAAGTTAGACATATTTACCGACGCAATGGTGGAGGACCTATTCTGAACTATTCGCCACTCGTAGGAATTTGCCGTCCTACATGTGGCACATACAAAATACCGAATCTGCGCAGGTAATAATGGATCTACAGCATTGTCCGCAGCGAAATGTTCAAAGCATCAGCAAAGACAAGATGTTTGCGTCAACAGTGTCAAAATACGATCCGCGTACTGGGCGCACAACCCGACTCCAAAATTGTGTTCCTTATGATCAATTAATAACGAAAGATCGATCGCCGTGCGGCTTTCAACGATATGTTCTGCCCCCACCTCCAAATATTGTTATGCGCTTATCTCCAAATTTAGACATAGGAATATTTTACTGGAATGCGAGTGGGAGTGGAACGGTTGATTATGGGTTTGGCAAAGAACAATTTCAAGGTGGAGAAGATGGTCTGTGTTCTCGCGAAATGAATCTCAGTGACGCATATTTCCAGATTTATTCAAATACAATTACGAGTTTATCCGTTCAGCCAGAACAGGGACTTGCGAGTATTGATGTATCGAAAGCTGTAACATTGCAAAGCATGTATGTGTCTTCAAACAATATTGCCACCGTTGTAGGTCTCAATAAATGTAAATACATCAATCGTGTTGACGTAAGTAATAATTTAATCTTACAAACTGCCGCAAATACGATTGCTACGGACCTGTTCAATACGGGTGTGACACGAGGCACTTTGAATATCGCCAATCAAAGGACTGGCGGACTCAACATCAACACCACAGCATTTTCACAATTGAGGACTGTTCGTTCTTGGACTATTTCGTAATGATTATCTCTTATTTAGTGGTAATTTCCCTGACTATAACAAATGAGGTTATTCAATCTTTTGATAACTCTATTTGCTATGACAACAACCGGCCAATCGCCGATTCCTTCGCCATCAAGATCCCAAGGTCTAGTTACACCTACAATCACGCCATCAAGGCGTGCTGTGGTGTCCACTCCTAGTCCCAGCGATACTGCAACCCGCTCACGACTTGGCGCATCCCCTACGGCAACTGGGACTCGTACTCGTGCTGGTTTATCCCCTACACCTACCGTTACAGCAACCAGAACTCGTGCAGGTGCATCTCTTAGTCCAACTACGACTGCGACTCGCACTCGCGCTCCTTCTTCTACTGGTACAATTTCCCCAACCCGATCAGCTTTGGGAACTGCTACAGCAACAACCACACGCACTCGTTCTGGGGGCGGATCAGTAACTCCCACTGATACTCGTACTCACTCTCCAGGCTCCTCGTCATCTGCGACAGTGTCTCCTTCAAATACATTCACGCCAGGTGGAACACCATCAGGAACAGGAACGTCAAGTTGGACATCAAGTTATACTCCCACAATATCAATCACTGGAACTCGGAGTTATACTGGAACCGCTACCGTCTCTCCCACGATGACCATTCTCAATGCCGCTGCCCCCCAACAGATTTCGTCAACTACGAGTCCCAGTATTGCTATCGCTGGAATTGCAGCTGGAGCAGCAGTTGTAGGAGTATTGGGTGTAGCGTTTGCCATAGCTTACAGTCGCCGCAGCCCAAAACAAACACTTACTCGATCTGTACTTCACGACGAACTTCCGGACGTGAAACAGAATCCTATTCGTGTTTCTCAACCATTTGAGCGTCAGCGTAGTATGACATTCCCTCCAGAGCCAGACGCGAATACTATGACGCGGATGAACTTAACGGTCCCAACAATCAACAATACTGCGGTAAAGAACCCGTTCGCTGCAAAAACAACACCCATACGATTTTCTCCTACCATGATTCGCACGTCTCTTCCACCTCCTCCACCGCCCGATGATTTAGACATATAGCAACAGTTTACATAGCGTACATTAGTAACAATGAAATGGAGAATTTGACTCTGTATACTCCAGACCATCAAAAGACCAGAGTCGGAAGGCCGTATGATGGGGGGTATTCTATATGCGAACTACCTGGAAAGTACGATGCCCTGATTAGTGGCGGAATATTGGATGATATCAGCTTTGAGCAGGCATTTCTTGATAAGTGCGGAGATATGCCCTGTATTGCGTTTGACGGAACTGTGCAGGGACTACCAACTGCAGATTCTCGCATCACGTTCGTTCAAAAGAATCTGGGAGAGTACGAGTCAAATTATATTACGAATCTTCACAGCACAATTGAGCCGTATTCTGATATTTTCATGAAGATCGATATCGAGGGACATGAGTTCCGCCTTTTTCCAGTGTTGACCGAAGCTCACATGAAAAAGGTGAAGCAGTTAGTGTTGGAAGTACATACTCCTAGGGAAATTCAGTTGTTTCCCAATTACTTTATGGGGTTGTCGAATGTTACACACCAATGTCTTATTGACCTTTTCAGGAATCTAAATAAGACACATACACTCGTACATGTTCACCCGAACAACGCATGCAAGACATATTATGTAGACGGTGTACTTCTACCGAATGTGTTCGAGTGCACATTTATTCGCAACGACTTTGTAGATCAGCGTGTTCCGAATGTTGAGACTCTACCGTTTCCAATCGATATGCCGAATATTCCTACTCATCCAGTTGTGACATTTACCGGCCTTCCATTTGTGCATTTGTGTTAGATTAACTTGCCTCCTCCGACAGTCGCGACCGTAATTCTTCTAGGATCTTACCCAGCTTATTCAGTCCGCGCCACTTTGATGCTGATCTCGCCTTATCGGTATCCATAGACGTGCCGATTCCCCAGTAAATATCACGAGCGTCCGCGAACCCGATTGGTCTCTTACCGGTATCCAGCAACTTCGTACGAAGTTCCGGATGTTGAGTGAATTTCGCCCTTACTGCTGTACGCATCACTTCGTCTTTCTTGGATTCCCATGCCTCATTCTTGTTGAGTTTCTTGAGGTAAGCTTTAGCAGCCTTGGCGGATGCCGCGCTCATGATCTTGGCATGTATTGGATCATTCTTGGATTCCAGAGCTTCCATTGCTCCTACATAGTGTGTGACTGTAGGATACGTCGTACCTGCTATCTCAACCTGCTTCTTCGCATCATTGCTGAATCCCATAAACTCTCCGCCTGTCTCGTCTCCGACATTGAACAGTACAGGTACTAACTCTTCTTCCGTCTTCTTCTTCAGTTTCCGCTTCTCCTTCTTCGTCTCTTCTGGCGCCGCAG
>Ga0209189_1001036_pt1 | contig 21305 bp, 36 predicted proteins | sample C_130820_EF_Meta_FD_187308 | JGI IMG/M metagenome (GOLD analysis project Ga0209189, IMG submission 187308) | Freshwater microbial communities from Lake Croche, Canada to study carbon cycling - C_130820_EF_MetaG (SPAdes) (version 3) | ecosystem: Environmental > Aquatic > Freshwater > Lake... | reverse complement strand
GTTAATGGCGCATCAGGGGCTTTATGTAAAGCTAATGTTACATTTTTCGTTTGTGGCTTATTTACTTTCATCTTTACCTCCTACTATTTCGACTTCCTCACTGGCGCTGATATGGAAGATGTCGCCGTTTTCGTCTGTACAAACACTGTACATCCCGTCGATGTGGTGGAACAAAAGCACCACGCCATCGCTTAGCATGACCTTGCTATTTCTTGGCACGTTATAAAGTTTCATTTCAAAATCCGATCAATGATGGAAGGTGTGCAGGTCTTCTGCAACACCAGTGGAATCTGTGCGTAGGTGTATCCCAAAAGAAACATCAGCGCGGCGAACATACCCAAGGCCGCAAGGCCTCGGATAGCCAAGTCATACAACGCCTTCACTTGCGATCCCCATACTGCGCAAGGTAGGACTCAAGGCGGGAGATGCGAGCCTCGTTGTAGTCAACCATGCTCTTGGCGTAGTCAACTCCAGTCTGCGCAGCCAGCAGCTCAAGGTATGCCTCGGACAGCTCAGCAGCGGCGGCTTCCAAGTCGGTTGGGCCGGATAACAATTTCTTCAAGTATTTAAGCATGATTGTTCCTTTCAGTTAAACATTTTGTCGAGTTCTTTGTACAACTCATACGCCTCTTGGACGTTGAGCGTTTCCAGTACCTGCTTGGCGGTCAGCCTCGTGGGCGTTGCCTGTGTAGTCGGGATGCTCAGCGCTGCAATACCCCGCGCTTGTTCTGCGGGCATTTGTGTAACCTTTGGCTTGGCTTTCTCAACCTTCGTTCTGATGGGCGTGTAGTGCTCGTTGGCTATGTGCATGCCACCATTCACGCTAAGGGTGATCTGTTTGTTACGAATCATGGCCGACAGTAGCGTGGTGGTAGACGAGGGCTTGTAGCCTAGCTTCTTAAGCTCTTTGATGGCCTCCGACTTGGTTATGCCGGGATTTTCTTTGACGTACTGGTGCGTGGCTTGACTGACACCCGTCGTTACTTGCGGTGCGTTTGCTGCATCTACTTCTTGTTCCCAAGAGCTGATGACTTTACTGAGTGCGGTTTGCATATCGGGCATTTGCTTCTCCTATGTTTAAATTGCCGTAAATGATTCTAGAGTCCCAACCCCCTCTCGGGGGTAGGTATCAATTTATAAAATTGTCACCGTCCATCCCATTGCCTTGATGACTTTCTCGATGGACTTGTCGGGCAGCAGCCCCTCAGTGATGTGCACTTCCTTCTTGATCGGATACACACGCACTTCCATGCCGCTGCGCGGGACATGCCATATAGCCCCTTCCTGCAGCATGCTGAACAGTCGCTCAGTCCATGCCACTGAGTTGGCCATACCTTCTTTGGTCTTGATGTCGTAGTTCATTTCAATCTCCAATGCTTTCGTAGTGGTTAATCAAATGGTCGAGCCATGCGTGGCGTGTGATCTGCGCTTTGCATCGCTCGTCGTACGCTCTGATTTGATGCGTAGCGTTCAGCCATCCCTCCAAACTCTCGTGCCCCCCTAGCAGGCACTGCACAATATACCGCGCTTTGCGCTTGTCCATAACTCTTATGTTTGGGGCTTCCAAAATGGCGACGCAGACAAACCTCTCCTTGCCGCTTTCGAACCAGTTGCCCTCGCCGTCCCATAGCTGCTCCTTCGCGGCCTTAAATACCTTGCTTGTTTTCATTTCACTTCTCCTTCCAGTTGTTTCTGTTTCTCGCGCCACTCACGTAGCTCGGCTCGTATCTTGGCGTGGTACTTACGTGCGTACTCACGCCGCTTCTCTTTTGCTGCTTCCTCCTTCTCCAGTATGAGGGTGTCGCGCTGCGCTAGGTTCTCCGGTGTGGGATTGGCTATGGCCAGCGCGTCTGCCTCCTTCAGCTTCTCGCGTAGCTGCTCGATGTGTGATAGCGGTCGTGTCCTTGTCGTGGGCTTGCGCTGTCGTGGCTTGTAGGGCTGCACTTTGGCTGGCGCGTAGAACGTGCGCGGGAACAGCTCCATTGGATTCTCCTCGTTCAGCAGCTCAAACGCCCGCTCCGTTGCGTCCTTGATGCGTTGCGGCACCCAGTCCGTCCAGTGCTCACCCTCGTCGGGTACGCCCTTCTCCTTGGCCATCTGCTTGGGTGTATGCGTACCCGCGTCCCTGTAGTCGCGCAGCTTGTCGGCCACCTTCTGCACCAGCGTGGTGTATGCCTTGTATGTATGCAGCACACGCGCACTTGGCGACTCATCGAACTGCGCCTCATAGGGACTGCCGTACCCCATCGGTGAGCCGTACAACTCCTCGGCCTTGCGCAGCCTAGCCTTCGGCGTGTTGACCGCCTTGTACGCCTGATGCACGAGCGGTGCCCATGCCTTGCGTTGTTGCGTGCGCTTGATGTTCGCCACACGCTTGTCCTCGCGCTCTGTGCGGATACGCTCCTTGATGTCTTCGCGGATGCCTACATCGGTTGGGTAGTCCCGCATCAGCGTGTTGTGCAGTTCCTTGTCCGACATGGCTTTTAGTTGGGTCAATGGCGTCAGCATATAACCTCCACTTCTGCTTGGGTTTCAATCCACACCTTGGCTCCGCACGATAGCGGGTTGTCCGGTGCGTACACGATCTTGCTTGGGCCGTGCACGGCCACCTCGTTGCACTTGGTGTTCGACTTGTAGGTCTTGACCGTGAGCACGGGCAGGTCTGCCCCCTTGGCGTTGGCACGGATGTTGTGTTGGTTAACGTGGATGATGGTCTTCATACTTCCCCCTTTCCTTTGCATTTGCTGCATGTTGTGCCTTCGCTGTAGCCCTCGCCGCTGCCGTTGCAGGCAGCGCAGATACCGGACTCGTCATCTTCTGTCTCGTACAGTACGTCACCGTTGTGGAACAGCGCAGGGATAAGCCAGTCGCCGCCGTAGAAGCTAGCGTTCCACTCAGCTATCTCCATGCACTCGTCCTCGGTATCGGCCACGATAAGCTCCCGCTTCTTAATCTCCTGCACGATGGCAGTAAAGTCATCGGGAAAAAGAATCGTCCCGTAAATTACGTCTATTTTCATTTCAACTCCTTTGGTATTTCAATATCAGCGCCCAGCTTGGACGCAACGTAGCAGCGCATGGCTGCGATGAGGGGTGTTGCGCCTGTTGCGCCCCATGCCGTCTCAGCGGATAGATCGTGGCTTGCAAACCAAACGTCTTGGTCATCGCGATCAATACCTATACCCTCCCGCTCAATGATTGGCCCGCCTTGTGCCCAGTCGGTTGAATAAAAATGTGGATCGTCAATATCACCGATAAATTCAGCGCCCACTTCACACTTAGCCACAGCCCAGTCGAGGGCGGCTCCGGTCAGTTCACTCGTCTTTACTTTCATTTCAGTTCTCCTATCATGTAAGGGGTTTGGTTTGCTATGTCGGGCGTGATGATGAAGGGCACATCGAAGTCGGTCATGTTCTGCATAAACTCCCGCGCCTTGACCCTCGATGTGAATGACGCAACGAAGCGTCCTGCGTAATAGACCTTGTATGTCCAGCGTTTCTTTTTCATTTCACTTCTCCTAAGAATTCCCCGTGAGACGGCACGGGGATGACCGTTCCTTACTTCAGACCCCACAGTTTGAATCCGGCGCAGTCGGTGTGCTTGTACACGCCGTTTGCGTCAAGTGCTGTGTCGCTCAGTGCGTGTTCTGTTGGGTGTTTTTCGTGGCATGGGAAACCGCCGGAAGCGGCGATCTCCTCCATTCGCGAACGCACAATTAGCCTGTGCAGTTCGGGCGTGGTTGGCTTGCATGGGCACATGGTGCACGGTTTCATAGCCGTTCCTTACTCTACGTACGCCATGTCGAACAGCGTGTTCAAAATATCGTCTGTGCTGTTGTGCCCGACCATGCCCATCGCCATCGTGATGACGTCATCTGTCAGCTTGCTGCGCTTGATGTACTTGCGTGCAAGGTGTGGTTCCTCGGGGTACACCGACTCGGATATCAACTCGATCAGGTTGGTCATGAACCCCTGCCGCGCATCGAGCAGGCACTCGTACAGATACTCATCGGCATCGAGCAAGCCCACGTCATCAGTGCCCCACGTCATGATGGCGGCATCAAGGTTAAGGTTGGTAGGCGAGCCCCACTTGCTTGTGTCCCACTTGCTTGCATCGTCCTTGTAGTTGTACCACCACTTGTTGCCCACGAGCAGCTCGTCGGGGTCAGGAATAGTCGGGTCGCGGTCAGTCACAAGCGCATCCCAATCAATGACCAGCACGGCCTCGGCCAGTCGGTCGAAGTGAATCATGTCGAGCTGCTCCTTGTCGCTGTGCTCGTGCATATAACCACACGACACATTGGTGCACTCGGGGATGATGTCAACGAACTCGGCGGTGTCGGTGTACACGCCAGTGTTGTCAGGCGAATACATAAGCTCCTCATCGGTCGCGTTCAACTCGGCAGCCAGCGCATCGGCAAACGCATCGGAGCAGCAGCGCCCATACCCTTGGTGACTGATGATGCTATCCGTACCACGGCGGTCGAAGGCAATGGCGCGGTCAAACTCAGCGAGCAAGTTGGGATACTGCTTGGCCAAGTGCTTGGCACCGATGCCGCCGCACTCCTCGCCTTGGGTGAACACGTAGTACGCTGGCACATCAGCGTGGATCATATGCATCAGCAGCGCACAGCCCACCCCATCATCCGCACCCAAAGCTGCGCCGTCCGCATACCACATCGAAGTAGTCTTGCGAATCTTGTTGGCTCCAGTCGTGCGGTGCACGGTGTCCACGTGGGCTACGAACAGCGTCTTGTTGTCGCTGTGTCTGCGGTTGTCGATGTGCACGTTACCCGCTACGTCTTGCCATGCGTTGTCACGTAGGCGCTCGGGCAGTCGGTCAATCAGCCACGCCGTGAACATCAAGCTGCCCTCGGAGTTGTGTGGGCGCATCACGCTCAGTGCACGCTGCAAGGTCTTGTAGACCATAGTCTGTTTCTTTTTCATGGTGGTTCCTTTGTTGTTTCTGTGACACGGTGTCACGGTTTATTCGGCAGTCACAAGCACGTAGTGCTCTGCATGGTCGGGGTGGATATGCTTGCCGCACTTTGTCTCTACTGCTGACACGTCATCGTTGGCGTACCAGTCATCGCTATGGGCGCACTGCCATGCCTCATCCTCAAGGCACCACTCGCCGTTCTCCAGCTCTACGCAGTCCTCACGCAGCTCGTACTCGCCGTCCTGTGTGTAGCAGATAAGCTCGGACTCAGCCGGGTAATGCTCGCCCTGACTCTCGATGTACACCGCGTCATTAATGGAGCAATACTCGCCGTCATGCAACTCCACGATGCCGTTGTCGCCAATCCAGTTAGCGTGGTAATACTCTCCATCGACCTCGATGGCGTCATCGTTGGGCACCGCATACTCCCTGCCGCCGCGACCGTACACCGTAGTGAAATCGTTCTCGTAGCAGCCACGGCACACCGAATCGTCACCGTGATACCCGATGCTGAACATATCGTCCCCATCGCAGCGGTCACCGCAGTGCGGGCAAGTACAAGCCTCAAGCTCCTCGGCATCCCCGTTGGTCTCATTGCACCGGTACTCGCCGTCACCGTTACGCACAATCTCCAGCGTGTTGCCGTCAATGGTTACGTCCTTGTTGCCGCCGTCCAAGTACGGTGCAAGGAACCCGCAGTCGTTGCTCACCTTGATGCGCTTGAACGAGAAACCCACCCAGTCATCCGCCTTGCGGTAGCCCTGCTCACGCAGCCATGAGTTGAGACGCTCGTCTGTGTCCGAGTAGTTGTCCGAGTATTCCTTGCGGCGATACGTCCGCACCCACATATTGTCGTTGAGCAAGGCACGCCCCGAGTAACGGCCACCCTCCCTGACATATGCCATGTGCCAGCCAAGAGACGGGTCGTACACCTCGTAAGGATGGCGGTTGCCTGATGAACCGAACTCCTCGTCCTCACCGCTCATGCAAGACGGCGGGCCATTGACGATTATGTCCAGCATCTCCGGCATGGTACGCACGATACCGAACTCTGCCTCGGTGTACATACCGCTGATGTCGCGGATGACGTTGGAGTTGAGCGCAGGGAAGTGGCGCGTCAGATACTTGGACACGGACAGCACAAGCTGTCGGTCGGCCTCGCCGTACTTGTCGTCACGGGTATACGCCACCATGTGTGCGCCTTGCTTGGATACGTGCGGCCACTCCATCACGAGCTGGTGCCAGTTGGCAGGCGAAGCCAAGTCCCACGCTTTGTACACGGCAGGGTGCATGCTGCTGTTGTTGCACCACTCGCGGTTGAACCACGGACGATGCTTGCACAAGATGCGGGACAGCGTATTCACAAGAGTCTGCGGGCGGTCTGCCGCACGGCTACGCTCCTCAAGGTGCAGCGCGAACTCAGCCCTGACCTTACTGGCTGGCGGGAAGCGATACGCGTTGAGACTGTCGTAGTTTGACCGCATCTCGTTGAAGTATGCGCTCTCAGTCCACTCGTAGCTCGCCAGCTTGCGGAAGTAATAGTACACCTCATACACATAGTTGTCCTCGGTGCGGCTGTTGTTGCTACGCCGGATGGCGTACTCCAGTCGATCGAGCGCCGCTATGTCATTCGGCGTTTCCAGCAACGCGTTGTGCTGCTCGCTGAACCTGTTGATACGTGCGTACATCTCCAGCTTGTTGATGAGCGCGGTTGCTTGTGCTTTGTAGTTAAGCATTTTTATTTCCTCGTTGCAAGTGCAGCCTGAGACGGCAGGCTGCTAACCGTTGGAACCGTGACACCGTGTCACAGTTTTGTTTCTTAGTAGACGTGGCGTACTACGCCAATAAGTTTTTCGTACGTGTCCCAGTCGGTATCAATCTCCCAATCCTCGGGCACTTCAACAACAGCGAGCGCTGGGTTGGACAGCATTCCCTCCTCGCACAAACGCACGAGGGTAGGGTCGGCACGGAACGCTACCCAGTCCACCCCCACAAACCATGTGGTCGTGCTTGATATTTGTTTCGGACGTGAGCCGAGTGCCCACCCACGCAAGGCGCAGAACATACGCATCTCTGCGCTGTTCAAGCGCAGCCCGAAACCAGCGGTGTTGGTTACTACTTTCATTTGCTTTCTCCTTGGTTATTGAACTTGCACCGAGAACTCATAGAGCACCTCTGCACCCTCACGCGGGAACACTTGGACGCACAGCCCGTTCTCCTCGATGCCGTCACCTAAGTCGCACCCCACAAAGTGGAACGTGAACCCCCTGTAGTTGACGCGGGCATTCACCTCCGGCAGGTCGGCGTACTTCCGCGCAGAGATGTACCCTTGTGCGAACGCAAGCACCACGTGCGGCGCGGCTTCTTTCTCCAGTAGGGCGTATGCCTGTCGTTGTTCGTATGATTTCATTTGCTTTCTCCTAGTTGCTAGTGCGGCGTGAGACGGCACGCCGCTAACCGATAGGTGGGACAAATGTCCCACTTGTTTCTGACACCCGTCAGGCCTGCGCCTGTGGCGAGACCATGACCGATCCCTCTGCGCCCATCTCTGCAAGGATGGCCTCCACATCGGCGGTCACCTGTGCAAGCACAGCTTCGCGCTTTCCTTTGTATCCGTACTCCTTGCGCAGGATGGAGTACGCTGTCGCGCCCTTGCTCATGTGTAGTCCGCGCAGCTCCAGTTTGAGGGCGGTGCGCAGCGCGGCCAGTCGGTAGGTCGCAATCTGCTCGGGGGTTGTGAGTGCTGTCATTTGGTTTCTCCTAGTGGTTTGATGAGTCGATTGAGCGCGGTCTGGATGTGGGTGTCGTCCATGTACTTGTAGAGCGTGTCGCAAATCCACGGCGTGAGTCCTGCCTGATACAGCATGTCCCACTGGTAGCGTTTGGTGGACAGCCCTGCCGCCGCATAGCGTGAGCGATGGAAGTCCGTGTCGAGTGTGGCTATGGCGTCGCGTATGTGCGCTAGGTGTTCGGGTTTGATTTTCATTTGGTTTCTCCTATGGTTAATCGTTGTCGCGGCTTAGCTGCTTCTCGATGTATGAGAGCGCGAGCCATAGCTTTGCGAATGTGCGGGCTTGCCCCGCGTAGTTGGTGACCTTCCACCCTGATTGGGCGGGTTCCAGCGTGTACTTCATGCGATGAGTCCTTTCTCGTACATTTGTTTCAGCATGGTGCTGTGGATAATTGAGTAGCCCAACTCCATGCCCTTGGTTGCCATCCACTCCATCTCTTGCGCCGGACTCAGGCCGAACTCCCCTGCCTTACCAGCGCACCAGTGCACGGCGGTCGTGAAGTACGCGCCTGAGTCGAACCATGTGCCGTCAGGTGCAACGCACCCATAGAACGGCCTGTCGCTGTGGAAGCGCTTAAATTCTTCCCATGTTCTCATCGTGCACCCCTTCCTGTGCGGCGGGATACCTTGGCGGTGTAGCCCTCCCAATAGCCGATGATCTCCTCGGCCTGTGCTTGTTTGCGCAAGCGTTCGTTGCGCTCGTAGTTTGTGCGCTTGGCGATCTCATTACGCAGTGCACGTAGACGTGCTAGCTGCTCTGTCTTGATAACACTATGTGTCATATCTATCTCCTTCATCCTCGTTACAAGTGCGGCGTGAGACGGCACGCCGCGAACCGTTGGTGAGTCAACGTGACTCACCTATCTCTTACGTACATATTGTACCCTGTCTAAAGTGGTTCCACATTATGAAACCGACCACGGTTCTAGATAGGTGTACTAAAAAACTGCCACGCGGGAAGCCGCGCCAATGCTAGCTTTGGCTAGTTGCAGCCTTAAACATCCAGCTATTTTGAGGTACTACTAGCCCCCCCTAATAGATAGTTTTGCCAAGTGTACGTACGTAAATACACGTACATATATATATAACTAGTTTCTTAAGTATATATATATAGCTGGATGTTTCAGCGTGCTTTTGGCTATCGCTAGCATTGGCGCGGGTTTGCGAGTGGCAGAAATTTAGCGCACTTGTCTACGCGCCGGGACAGTTGCCTAAATGTCGTTTTGGCTGGTTTTGGCGACAATTGACCCCTCCCAAGGGCTTGCGATACGGGCGTAGGTTCCGTCTGCTATGCGTATGTAAACAAAGCGCCTGCGGTGCAGGACTTCGCTGTCGACTATGGTGAACGGAGCTTTGTCGCTCAGGGTGCAAAGCACCGCGCCAGTTTGCCACGCATCAAGCGCAGTTACAGGGTCAGTAAAGGCTGACCCATCAAGGATGATATAGCTCATAAGAAACTCCAGTTTAAAAAGTGACTGAGCAGTCACAAAATGAACGTGCCCACCGAATTGTGGACACGCTAGATACAAAATAGCCTAGCAGCCCACGACGTGGACGCGCTAGACAAGAAACTAAACACCGGACAAGCCCCGATCACAGGACTCGCCGGAGAAACTCAGTGGGACAACTGTCCCACTTACTTGGACGACAGGCCAGCCTTGACTCGTGCCAAAGCCTCGGTCGCCTGTGCCTTGGTCAGCCCTGCCAGTGCCGCTTGGATAGCTTCCACAGTGCCCTTGGGCAAACGCACGATGGTCTTGGCACTGGTCGCAGGGGATGCCTTGACGTAGATGCTTGCCAGCAAGCGATTGCAGTCTCGCTTTGCCGCGCAGTCCTTGGACGCCCACTTGCCGTCCTCGAACGTCTCGCCGTACAGCTTTGCCCAAACCGGTGCGATGACAGCCTTTGCTTCGTCACGTGTTGCGTCCTTGAGCAAGGGGCGCAGGATATCAACCGCTTTGATGAACGATGTGTGGGCACGCTTGCCAAGCACGACAGCATCGTAAGCAACATGGAGGGCTTTGGTAATTGCATTCAAGTTCATTTAGTTTCTCCTAAGTAGTGGGACAGTTGTCCCACTTGTCGGCGGCAGAGCCATTCCCCACCGCATCGACAAGTCAATTTTACTTGAAGGGGTAGTAGACTGCCCCCAAATAGCCCTTGCAGCGACCCCACCGTGGGGGTATGCCCCCTTTTTGACGTGACGATGCTATGCCGCCATAAACACTGTTTCGTAACCGCACAGCCTATTTTGTAAAACCTTAGACAAAATGCGAGAAATAAAAACACATATCTACAGACCCACCCCCTTGTCATAGAAATGGCCCACCCCAAAAAATTTTGTAAAAAAAACCCCGGAACCTTGCGGGCCGGGGTTAAGTCCAATCACTTGAACGAGGAGAAGCAAATGAACACAGCGGAGAGCCGCCCTGCACAATCACCGGAATAGAGTATATACTCCGCCCAACGAGGCTGCAAGGGCTTACGCATGTTAGACCACCTGATAGATTTTGAACCCGAGGTGTGCGCACACATCTCAACCGATACACTGAGCGCTGATAAGGCAAGCCCAGCGCAAGCGCTTGACGCCAAAATAGCCACCAACGACTGGCTATCCAAACTCGGCGCGGTGGACACCGAAGAAATCATCAACCCGCTGGATACCAAAGCCGCGCAAACCGCATTCGCCAACATTGTCTCCGCCGCCCCACAAGAAAATACAGCAACGGCCATAGCCAACATAAAGACCCCTGCTGCCGTGCAGCATTTGGTGGGCATGCTAACCGCCTACGACTGGGAGTTTGTGAACCAAGCCAAAGAGCTGCGGGGCTACGTCGTCGCCCAACTCGTCGAAGAAACCCAAAGCACCAACGCCAACATCCGCCTCAAAGCGCTAGGGCTGCTCGGCAAGGTCACGGAGATCGGTCTGTTCACTGACAAGATTGAGGTCAAGAAGGAAGAGCTTACCGATAGCGACCTCGACAAGCGTATCAAAGAGAAGTTGAATAAGTTCATGCAAGTCGTTGACGTGCTTGATGTTTCTGAGAAAATCCCCGCAAATGAACCTCGACAAGCTGACCTCGCTGAGTAAGGCAGAACTCGAAGCGCTCATGCAGGCGCTGCCGTCCATGTCGCTCAAAGACAAGATGGAGCTGTTCGATGACTTGGAGGTCAGGGAGCGCCGCGCGTCCCTCATGGCGGCAAAGACAAACATGCTGGGCTTCGCCCAAGCCGTGTACCCCGGATTCAAGATCGGGCCGCAGCACCGGAAGCTGTCCAAGATTTTCCAAGACGTGATTGACGGCAAGAAAAAGCGCGTCATCATCAACATTGCGCCGCGTATGGGCAAGTCGGAGTTCAGCTCATACCTGTTCCCTGCCTATTTTTTAGGCAACTTCCCCGACAAGAAGATCATCATGGGCACCCACACGGCGGGACTGTCCGAAGACTTTGGTAGGCGAGTTCGTAATCTTTTGGATACAGAGGAGTACCATGATATCTTTCCTGAAACGCGTGTCGCGGCGGATCAAAAGGCGGCTGGTAAGTGGTCTACTGCGGCTGGGGGTCAGTACTATGCCGCTGGTGTGGGGGGCGCTCTTGCCGGTCGTGGTGCTGATTTATTTGTTATTGACGACCCTCATTCGGAGCAGGACGTAAAAATTAACAGTCGTCTGGCGTTTGATACTGCATGGTCGTGGTTCCAGACTGGCCCACTGCAGCGCTTGATGCCGGGCGGGGCGATCATCATCGTCATGACAAGATGGTCAATTTTAGACCTTACAGGCCGCTTGCTGACGTACCAAGCCAAGAACCCAGACGCAATACCTTGGGAAATTGTGGAGCTGCCCGCCATCCTCAATGAGGACGAAGAAAACGAAAAGTCGCTCTGGCCGGAGCAGTGGCCGCTGGAGACGCTGAAAGCAACCAAGGCCAGCATTGAGCCACGGTACTGGAACGCCCAGTACATGCAACAGCCGACATCCGAGAACTCCGCGTTAGTGGCACGCAAGAACTGGCGCATTTGGGAAAGTGACTCGCCGCCCCGGTGCGATTACATCTTGCAGAGCTGGGATACCGCCCATGAAGTGAAGAACACTTCGGACTACAGCGCCTGCACAACGTGGGGCGTGTTCTACAACGAGGAAGAGGGCGACAGCCCACAGGTGATACTGCTTGACGCTTTCAAAGACCGCATGACCTTCCCAGAACTCAAGCAGGTGGCCCTCAAGCACTGGAAAGAATGGGAGCCCGATGCGTTCATCGTTGAGAAGAAAGCCGCTGGTGGACCGCTGATCCAAGAGCTGCGGGCGATGGGTATCCCCGTTCAAGAGTTTAGCCCCAGCAGGGGCAACGACAAGATGGTTCGCCTGAACGCCGTGGCCGACCTGTTCACCTCTGGTAAAGTATGGGCACCTGACACACGCTGGGCGCGAGAAGTTATTGAAGAGATTGCCGCGTTTCCCGTTGGGGAAAACGATGACTATGTGGATACTACGACCCAAGCCTTACTGCGTTATCGCCAAGGCGGGTTTATTTCGTTAGACTCCGATGAGCAGGACGACCCGTACAGATACGCCCGTCGCACTGCCGCATACTACTAAGGATACCAAATGGCTGTTGATAAAAGTTTGTACCAAGCTCCCCAAGGAATTGAATCTCTGGCTCAGGACGAAGAGCCAATTGAAATTGAGATCGTAGACCCCGAAGAGGTGCACATCAGCGCCGGTGACTTGGAAATTGACATCGAACCGGGCGAAGACAGCGACTTTGGCATGAATTTGGCCGAAGAGTTGGACGAAAGTGCCCTATCAAAACTGGCCGGTGAGCTTGATGGCGACATCGAAAACGACCGAAACAGCCGCAAGGACTGGGAAAAAACGTACACCGAGGGCCTAAAACTGCTTGGTTTGAACTACGAAGAGCGTACGGAGCCTTGGAACGGGGCGTCTGGCGTGTTCCACCCCATGATTACCGAGGCTGTGGTGCGGTTCCAGAGCGAAACCATCACGGAAATGTTCCCTGCGGCAGGGCCGGTACGCACAAAAATAATTGGCAAGGAAACTCCCGACAAAATTCAAGCAGCGCAGCGTGTCGAGGCTGACATGAACTACGAACTGACGGAAGTTATGCGTGAGTTCAGGCCTGAGCAAGAGCGCATGCTCTGGAGTTTGCCAGCCACAGGCTCGGCATTCAAGAAAGTGTACTTCGACCCAAGCCTTGACCGGCAGGTTTCGATGTTTATACCGGCAGAGGACATTATTCTGCCGTACGGCACGACCGATTTGGACACTTGCTACCGCATCACGCACGTCATGCGTAAGACCAAGAACGAGATTATCAAGCTGCAGAAGGCTGGGTTCTACCGCGACTGTGACTTGGAAGAGTCTACAAAGCAATCTACCGATATTCAGAAGGCCAAGGACAAGGAAACTGGCTTCACGGACATCAATGACGACAGATATACCCTATACGAGATTCACGTTGACCTAGATATCGACGGGTACAACGACGAAGAAGACGGCGAAGAGACGGGTATTGCCCTGCCGTACGTTGTGACAATGGTTAAGGGCACCAATCAGGTGCTTGCTATTCGCCGTAATTGGCTGGAAGAAGATGACCTCAAACTCAAGCGCCAACACTTTGTCCACTACCAATACATCCCCGGTTTTGGGGCTTACGGTTTCGGCCTCTTCCACCTCATCGGCGGGTTCGCGAAGTCGGCTACCAGTATTATGCGACAGCTCGTGGACGCCGGAACGCTCTCAAACTTGCCGGGAGGCCTTAAATCTCGTGGACTGCGCATTAAGGGGGATGATACGCCGATCTCTCCGGGAGAGTTCCGCGACGTAGACGTTGGTTCTGGGGCGCTGCGTGACAACATAATGATGCTGCCGTACAAGGAGCCGAGTCAGGTTCTGTACACGTTGCTTGGCAACATCGTTGAAGAAGGTCGCCGCTTCGCCTCCACGGCAGATATGAACATCAGCGACATGTCTGCTCAGGCACCGGTGGGTACGACCCTTGCATTGCTTGAGCGCCAGTTGAAGGTGATGTCGGCTGTCCAAGCCCGTTTGCACTACAGCTTCAAACAAGAACTGCGTCTGTTGGCAGGCATCATCCGCGATTACACGGACACCAACTACGAGTACGAGCCCGATGGCGACACGGACGCAGCGCCAGCCCAAGGCGCAAAGAAAGAAGACTACGACCACGTAGACGTAATCCCCGTCAGCGACCCCAACGCGGCCACCATGAGCCAGCGTGTTGTTCAGTACCAAGCGGTCATGCAGATGGCACAGTCCGCGCCTGACATCTACAACATGCCCCAGTTGCACCGCAATATGCTGGAGATTTTGGGTATCAAGAACGCGGACAAGTTGGTACCCCTGCCGGACGACATGAAGCCGAAAGACCCGGTGACCGAGAACATGGCCATCCTCAAGGGCGATCCGGTCAAAGCGTTCCAGTACCAAGACCACAAGGCGCATATTCAAGTGGTCATGTCAATGTTCCAAGACCCAGTGGTCATGCAGGCCATCGGCCAGAATCCGAACTTCCCCAAAATCCAAGCGGCGGCAATGGCGCACGTTGCCGAGCACACTGGGTTCCTGTACCGCCAGCAAGTAGAAGCGCAGTTGGGCATGCCGATGCCGCCCGAAGACGAGAAGCTGCCGCCCCAGATTGAGCAAGCACTGTCTGGCATGCTGGCGCAAGCCGCACAACAAGCACTGCAGCAGAACCAGCAGCAGGCGGCGCAACAGCAAGCACAGCAGCAGGCGCAAGACCCGTTGGTGCAGATGCAGCAGCAAGAGCTACAGCTCAAGCAAGGCGCGTTGCAGATCGAACAGGGCAAACTGCAGTTGGAGCAACAGATCGCGATGGCCGACCAGCAGTACAAAGAGAAGCAGTTGGCTATGGAAGCGGCTGCGAAGTCGGACACGAACAAGTTGAAACTGGCGGAGTTGCAGGCAAAGCTGCAGCTTGACGGCACCAAAATTGGTGCACAGATCAACGAAAGCAGGCAAAAACAGGCCTTTGAGCAGGAACACGCCGGTGTGCAAATCGGTGCACAGATTGCCAAAGACAAGCACGAACAGGCGCTCTCAGCGCTGCAACTGGCCCAACAGGCCGCACCAAAAGGAGAAACTGAGTGATATCCGAATTCGCAGACGTACTGCGCCAGAAAATACGTACGGATATGAACAATTACGCGGACGACTTGGCGGGTGGGGCCTGTCGTTCCTTTGACGAGTACCAAAAACTTTGCGGGGTTATTCAGGGCCTAGCCTACGCAGAGTCTCACCTATTGGCCCTGCTAAAGAAAGTTGAAGACTCCAATGAGTGAAATCATACTACCGCCGAACATTGTTCTGCCAAAAGCATATCAACCGATTGAAAAACCGGATGAAAAAGCCGACGACGCAGAAAAAGCGAAAGTACTTCCTGTGCCTACCGGCTACAAGATGCTATGCATCGTCCCTGAAGTCTCCAAAAAGATTGATGGTACGGAGCTAGACCTTGAGAAGCCGTGGGAAACGGCGCACCGTGAAGAGCAAACCACTTCGGTTTTGTTCGTTCTGCGTGTTGGCCCCGATGCCTACAAAGACACCAACAAGTTCCCCAACGGACCTTGGTGCAAAGAAGGCGACTTCGTAATGGTGCGTACGTATACCGGTACGCGCTTTCGTATGTTCGGCAAAGAAATGCGTCTCATCAATGATGACCAGATCGAAGCCGTAGTTCAAGACCCCCGTGGCATCACTCACGTATAGGAGCAATCATGCCTGAAGCATTTAAATTTCCCCATGAAAAAGAAGACGAGGACATCGAAATCGAAGTCACCGATGGTGATGTAGAAATCGAAGTCATCGACGACACCCCCGAACAAGACCGTGGTCGCAAGCCCCTTGACCGAGAAGTCGCCGATCCGACCGACGAAGAAATTGAGTCATACTCGGAAAAAGTCCGCAACCGCATCAAGGAATTGACCCACGCTCGTCATGACGAGCGCCGAGTTAAAGAAGCCACCATGCGTGAAAAGCAGGAGCTGGAGTCCTTTGCCCAGCGTATCTTGGAAGAGAACAAGACCCTGCGTGGATATGTCGATAAGGGCACACAGCAGGTAGTTGCGTCCAGTCTAAGTGCAGCCGAAGCCGAGGTGGCGCAAGCACGTCGCGCCTACAAGGAAGCACAGGAAGCGTTCGATACGGACGGCATCATTGCCGCCCAAGAAGCCTTGACTGACGCCAAGTTTAAGTTGGAGGCGATCAAAAATTATCGCCATACCCCTTTACAACAGCAAGAAAATGCTGTACAAACGCAACAACCAGCACCCCAAAAGGTGCAACCCGACGAAAAATCGCTGCGCTGGCAGGCAAAAAACCAGTGGTTCGGGGCTGATGGGTTTGAAGACGTAACCAGCTACTCATTAGGGCTGCACCAAAAACTAGTGAATTCGGGTCTTGATCCGCGTAGTGATGAATATTTCGAGCAAATTGATGCTCGCGTAAGAAGTAAGTTCCCGGAAGTTTTCGGAAACAGCAAGGTTGAGACCAGCAAGCGTCCTGCGTCTGTTGTCGCCCCCGCGACACGTTCGTCAGGAGTTCGTAAAGTCCAGCTTACGAAGTCAGCGCTAGCGTTGGCTAAGAAATTTGGAATGACACCGCAACAATACGCTGCACAGGCAGCAAAACTGGAGGCTTAACATGGCTGATTCTCGTACATCTCGTGACCTTTCTTCCCGCGACAAAAGCGCTCGCATTGTGTATACCCCTTCGAGCACACTGCCCGACCCAACGCCCGAACCCGGCTACACCTACCGGTGGATTGCCACTCATGTTTTGGGGCAAAGTATTCCGACTAACATGTCTGCGAAACAGCGCGATGGTTGGGTGCCCGTAAAGGCAGCAGACCACGAAGAGCTTATGTTGGTTGGTAATGAGAAGACAGGCAACGTCGAAGTTGGTGGCCTCATGCTTTGCAAGATGCCTACAGAACGCGCCCAAGCCATCGCTGATTACTACAATCAAGCAGCACAGGCCAATATGGAGTCTGTGGACAATAACTATATGCGCCAACAAGACCCGCGTATGGCAACTTTGTTCTCTGAAAAGCGATCAACAGTTACTCGCGGAAATTTTGGTTCCGGTTCTAAATAATTGGAGTTTTTTATATGGCATCGACCTCTTCTCCCTACGGGTTTAAACCCGTAAATGAGCTGGGTGGTCTACCTTATGCAGGTAGCACACGCAGCTTCCCCATCGCCTCTGGCTATGGCACCAACATCTATAACGGATCGTTGGTCTATGTCCAGTCTACGGGCTATCTGGCAATCGCTACCGCTACCGGTGCAGACGCTACTACCAACGGTTTCCCCGTCGGTACGGCTAACACTGGTTGCGTCGGCGTATTTGTCGGCTGCTCTTACACCAACCCGAGCACCAAGCAAAAGGTGTTTGCACAATACTGGCCTACCGGTACTGTCGCATCTGATGCAGTTGCTTACGTCGTTGATGACGACCGCGCTGTGTTCCAAGTGCAAGCTGCTGGTTCTATGACCATCGCTGATCTGGGTTCCAACGTGTACCTGAACGCCGTGCAATCTACCTCTACCGGTAGCACTACCTCCGGCAACTCCAACACTGCTGTGAACCCCACCGCTGTCACAACTACCGCCGCTTTCCGCGTCGTTGGTTTCGTGGACATGGTTGGCTTCTCGCAAGTTGGCGACGCCTACACTGACATTCTGGTGAAGTTCAACCCCGGATACCACTCTTACAGCAACGCTGTTGGTCTGTAATAGGAGTTAAATCATGGCTGTTTCACGCGCACAACTGTTGAAAGAACTGCTCCCCGGCTTGAACGGACTTTTTGGTCTGGAATATGCCCGCTACGGCGAAGAGCACAAGGAAATCTACGTGACCGAGACCTCGGAGCGTAGCTTTGAAGAAGAAACCAAACTGGCGGGCTTCGGCGCTGCACCGGTGAAGAACGAGGGCCAAGCCATTGCTTATGACAATGCGCAGGAAGCCTTCACTGCACGGTACAACCACGAAACCATCGCTTTGGGCTTCGCGATCACGGAAGAGGCAATGGAAGATAACTTGTACGACTCCTTGTCGGCTCGTTACACCAAAGGTCTGGCCCGCGCTATGGCGTACACCAAGCAAGTTAAGGCTGCTGCTGTTTTGAACAACGGCTTCACTAACTCTGCTGCGTACTACGGCGGCGACGGCGTGCCTTTGTTCTCCACGGCTCACCCCTTGGTCAATGGCGGTACCAACTCCAACCGTCCCACTACCGGTGTTGATTTGAACGAGACTTCCTTGGAAGCCGCCGTTATCCAGATCGCCCAGTGGGTGGACGAAAAGGGTCTGTTGATCGCTGCTAAGCCCAAGAAGCTCATCATCCCGACCGCTCTGATGTTCGTTGCTACTCGTCTGTTGGAAACCAGCCTGCGTGTTGGTACCACCGACAACGATATCAACGCGTTGAAGAACAACGGTTCGATCCCTGAAGGCTACACCGTCAACCACTATTTGACCGACGTCAATGCATGGTTCTTGACGACGGACGTGCCAGATGGCTTGAAGCACTTCGAGCGTGTGGCTTTGGACACCAAAATGGACGGCGACTTTGACACGGGCAACGTCCGTTACAAGGCTCGCGAGCGTTACAGCTTCGGCTGGAGCGATCCATTGGGCGTTTTTGGTTCTCCCGGTTCGACCTAAGCCCTCGGGCTTATTAAAAGGGCTCCTTCGGGAGCCCTTTTTTACGTGTATACTTCGCCCACCATGAAAACCCCATCCCTCCCGCGACCTAAGATCACTGTGCGTAGCTCAGTCTGGTCAGAGTTCTCGGTTTGGAACCGAGGGGTCGTAGGTTCAAATCCTACCGCACAGACCAATCATCATTGACCTACTACGGTGTAGGTAGTGTAGTGGTAGCACGACAGCCTGTGAATCTGTCAGCGAGGGTTCGATTCCCCCCATCACCCCAAGTTTTTGTTGTATTTACACAACAAACCTTGTCATAAACCAAGTCACAAAAACCGTGTAGGATGTCTTTGCAGCAAGGTCGCTGCACCTAATTTTTGGAGAACATCATGTTTTTTACCGTAGCTGTTGACCTGCCTCAAGGCGGTTTTTTTGAATATTCCACCGAGTCCATCCTGCAGTTTCTGCAAGCCGTAGCCGAATTTGGCGACGGTGCAGTTGTTGAAGTTGAAGACGATATCGAAATCCCTGAAGCCATTGACCATTTGTTTGCCGAAGACGAAGAGTACACCTACGACGAAGACGCTGAGTGCTTCTGCTGGTACGATGAAGAGTACGATGCTTGGTACTGGCTGAACGAAGAGACCGGCGAGTGGCTGCTGGTTGAAGACGAAGTTGAAGACGAAGCTGAAGACGAAGCTGAAGAAGCCTAATTTGGGTACGATCGTACCCAACACGGGGGCCTTAGCGGCCCCCTTTTTCATTGTAGTGGTGGATACGATGGCAGTTAGCGCAAAGGATGATGCACTTGGCCGCTTCTTTGTACGCACGGGCAAAACGACCGTCGCTAATTAAATCGTTTACACCGTATTTTTTTGTGCCCGGTGGGTGGTGAAAATCAATAACTGCCGGGTGAGAGAATCCGCAAACATGGCAGGCCAACCCCGCTTTGTACTGTAACCACGCATCGCGCTTTTGTTTTCTTAAAGTCCTTGACTTTTCCCTGACAGCATCTGCATTTTTTTGGTAGTGACTAGCCGAATACTCCTTGTGCTTGGCTTTTCTAACAGCAGGGTCTTTGTAGGGCATGCCCTTGACTCTATCAAAATTTAGTGTATATTGTGTGCATCTGGGACTTCCAGTGCGCCAAACTGCCCCAGCAGACGACATACCGATTGACGCACTTAGCTTGTATGTAAGGAACACATATCATGGGATTTGCAACTCACCTCGGCCCTTGGCTGCTCGGCACCACCAAAAACACCACTGGCTCTACTGCAGCCACCACCCGCAACACTGGCTGCACCGTTGTGTCGCAAAGCACTGACGTTGTATTCGGTACTTTGACCGGCAACGCAATTGCAGTACCGGCTGGCGCACAGATCGTTGACGTTAAAGTTGTTACGACCACCGTGTTTAGTGCAGCTACTACAGCCAAGCTTAGTATCGGCGGCACAGACTTTACGACCACTGGCACTATCACCTCTGTTGGCAGCGTGGCTCTTGGTGCTAATGCAACTACCCCCGGCGGCTGGTTGAATGTTGGCGCAACTGACACGTTCATCACCTACACCTTGGCGGGTACTTCTTTGACCACCGGTGCTGCCACCATCGTGATTACATACGCTGTACGTGATTCGAGCGGCAACCAAGCACAACCTGCCAACCAACAGTAATTAGTCTCGGGGGCTTCGGCCCCTGTTTTTTAGGGGGTTAGTTATGACAATGCAATATGATGTCAAGTCAGCCTATGCGGGAACCTTGCCTGCACAGTTGTATACAGGGCGGACTCGACTAAAATCTATTGTTTTTATTGGCAATGGAACTGGCGGAACTTTTACTCTTTACGACGGTACAGACAGCACTGGCCCCGTGGTGTATCAATTTAAGTTTTCAACGGCGGTTCAGCCATTCCAAGTGTTGCTTCCCGGAGAGGGAATTATTTGCGCTAATGGTATTTATGCGGTTGGCACCACTCTAAGCGCTATCTCGGTGACCTATGGCTAAGTCACCCGCATGGACTCGCAAGGAAGGCAAAAATCCCGAGGGTGGCTTGAACGCGAAGGGGCGCGCGTCGGCCAAAAAACAAGGGATGAATTTGAAGCCTCCCCAGCCGGAAGGCGGAAGCAGGCGCGACTCCTTTTGCGCAAGGATGAGTGGTATGAAGAAGAAGCTCACCAGCGCGAAGACCGCCAACGACCCGAACTCGCGTATAAACAAGAGCCTTAAAGCTTGGAACTGCTGATATGACTGAGCATCAAGACACGGTTAAACACGCTATTGACATTCTTGCTCCGTTGGCAGCAATAGGCTCGTTTTTTGAACTACTTTCACCTATTTTTGGTTTTATAGGGGCAGTTCTGGCGCTGATGCGTATTGCAGAAATGGTGACGGGCAAAAATTTTGCCGAGTTGATTTGGAGAAAACCCGATGCCGAGTAGCTCTAAAAAGCAACACAATTTCATGGCGGCAATCGCGCATAGCCCTGCGTTTGCCAAAAAAGTAGGCGTCCCACAGTCTGTGGGTCAAGACTTCGACAAAGCCGACAAGGGCCGTAAATTTTCAAAAGGTGGAAGTATGGCTACTAAAGGTGTAAACCCATTTGCTAAGTTCGAGAAGTCTGGCAAAGATGTAGAGCCCAAAGGCATGCGCGAAGGCTCTAAAAAAGAAGAGGCGTTCGACATGAAACAGATGAAGAAGATGGCCGAGGGTGGCTCGACCGACATGGCCCAAGACAAAGCCATGATTAAAAAAGCCTTCAAGCAGCATGATGCTCAAGAGCACAAAGGCGGCAAGGGCACAGAGTTGAAGCTTGCTAAAGGCGGCATGTTTCGTTCGTCGGCTAATGGTATCGCCTCTAAA
>Ga0209189_1001034_pt1 | contig 21317 bp, 26 predicted proteins | sample C_130820_EF_Meta_FD_187308 | JGI IMG/M metagenome (GOLD analysis project Ga0209189, IMG submission 187308) | Freshwater microbial communities from Lake Croche, Canada to study carbon cycling - C_130820_EF_MetaG (SPAdes) (version 3) | ecosystem: Environmental > Aquatic > Freshwater > Lake... | reverse complement strand
GACCTGCGGTTATATATACTGTGATGAAGGTCACATTGTAAAAACGGGAAATGCGTTAAATTTCCTGCCTTATATATAGTAAGGGGTTTTAATAGGAAAAGCCCTGAGCTGCTACGGTATGGCCTCTTACGAGGCCCCTAGGCCGAGTTCAGTCTTACCCCTCAGTTCGCTGTAGCTCCTTCGGGCGTCAAGCCCGACCTGCCCAGTACTTTTAGTGGGGATAGGATTATCTACTGGTAGATAAAACCTCCCTCGCCTAGTAACAAAATAAACCGATTCCGGCCGGTCCCCAATAAATTTTAGGAGATCACGTGGCTGACAATAGTGCCGACATCGCTAAGAGAATTATCCTTGGTTGTGTTGCTGAAGGTATGACCATTGAGGCAGCTTGTGCCTCCGCCGGTAAATCTATTAAGACTTACGAGTACTACCGACGCACTGACAAGATCTTTACAGACAAGGTTGACCGAACACGCCTTGGTCTAAAAGACAAGAGCTTTGCAGCATCCGATGTTCACGATCTGACCTTTGCCGAGTTCCGCCAGAAGTACCTACACTCCCGCACCTTTGCCCACCAGCAGAACCTAATAGATGTAATTGAAGGTAGAGAGCCTGGGTGGTTACACCCTAGTATGAAGTTTGAAAAGGGTCTGGCTAATAACAGAATCCTTTTGAACATTCCGCCCAACCACGCCAAGTCTATGACCGTGACCATTGATTACGTTACTTGGCAGGTTTGTCAAAACCCTAACTTTAGAGTACTCATCGTATCTCAAACGCAGCAGTTAGCTGCCGACTTTCTCTACGCCATCAAGCAACGCCTGACTCATCCAAATTATGAAGCACTCCAACAGGCTTACGCTGCTGGCGTAGGGTTTAACTCTAAGTCAGCCTCGTGGCAGGCTACCCGTGTCACCTTTGGTGATGAGCTACGTGAGTCATCTGAAAAAGACCCGAACATCGAAGCCGTTGGTATCGGCGGTCAAATCTACGGTAAGCGTGCCGATATGATTATTGTAGATGACGCCGTTACCTTAAAGAACGCTAATGAGTTTGAGAAACAAATCCGCTGGTTAACCCAGGATGTGCGCTCTCGTTTGAACCCTACTGGTAAATTGATTATTATTGGTACGCGTGTCTCTGCAGTAGATTTATACAAAGAGCTGCGCTCCGAAGACCGCTACCCTGGTGGACAAGTCCCTTGGACCTACCTTGCAATGCCAGCTCTACTGACCACAGACAATGATCCCGACAAGTGGGAAACTCTGTGGCCTGCATCAGATGCCCCATTTGATGGACAAGTAGAATCAGATTTAGATGAAGATGGCCTATACCCACGTTGGAATGGTCGCAACCTTTACAATGAACGCCAAGCTATGGATGCAAGTACTTGGGCGTTAGTTTACCAGCAGCAAGACATCTCAGATGATGCCATCTTTGATCCAGTATGTGTGCGAGGTTCTATAGATGGTATGCGTAAAGCAGGTCGGTTGGTTCCTGGTAACCCAGGTCATCCACGTGATGTCAACGGCTTTAGTTTTATTTGTGGTCTTGATCCCGCTATGGTTGGTGATACAGCCGTCGTTTGTTATGCTGTTGATAGGGCTACACATAAACGCTACATTGTTGATGCTATTAAAATTACTAGGCCAACGCCTGCTGCGATCCGTCAGTTAATCTTTGACTGGACTACCCTGTACTCACCGAGTGAGTGGATAGTAGAGAAGAATGCTTTTCAATCATTCCTTACGCAAGATGAGGGCATCCGCGCAAACCTTGCCTCTAGGGGTGTGTTACTGCGAGAACACCATACAGGTAACAACAAGTGGGACTCCGGTTTTGGTGTTGCTTCTATGTCTACCTTGTTCGGCACAAAACAATTTGACAACAAACACCACCGCGACAACCTTATTCACTTACCTTCTGACCAGACTGAAAACATCAAGGCGCTCATTGAGCAATTGATTACGTGGTCACCAACTACTAAGGGTAAAACCGATATGGTAATGGCTCTTTGGTTTTGTGAGATCAGAGCACGTGAGATGCTCAACCAAGGTATGCACAAGACACACCATATGAAGAATCCATTTCTATCTCGTAGTGAGGTAGGCAAGCGAACAGTTATCAACATAGATGAACTGCTTGCAGAAAAAGATCGCACATTCATCTAAGTAAGGAACCCCATTGTTATCAGTCAAAGAAGTAGACGCTAAGCTAGCACGCTTACGTACTCGCTCATCAGCGCGAGATCAACGTATGCGTGATGTGCTCTCGGTGCGTCAGGGAGATATCTCTAAGGTATATCCTGCAATGTTTTCAGAGGATTACCCAAAGCCTCTCGTTGCAAACTTTATTGATGTAGCAGCACGTGACTTAGCAGAAGTAATGGCACCACTGCCATCATTTAACTGTTCAGCAACCAATATGGTTTCAGATACTGCACGCAAAGCTGCAGATACTAGAACTCGTATTGCAAACTTTTATGTATCAAACTCTGACCTACAACTGCAGATGTACACAGCAGCAGACTGGTATAACACCTATGGTCTTGGTATCGGTATGGTTGAGATGGATTACGATGACAACAATCCTCGTGTTCGTATGCTTAACCCATTTGGTACGTATCCAGAGTTAGATCGTTATGGTCGCGTGCTATCAGTTACTCAAGTAATTGTTACCGATGCAGAAACGCTAGGTGCGCAGTACCCAGAGTTTTATGATTTAATCTTAGGTAGAAATCAATACGCTTTATCTTCTCCTTATATCTCAATGGTCAAGTATCACGACAAAGAACAAGATTTGCTCTACTTACCAGAGCGTAAGAACTTAGTTTTATCACGTACACCAAATATCTTAGGCAAGGCTATGGCCTCTGTTGTGATGCGCTCATCTTTAGATGGTGAAGCACGTGGACAGTTTGATGATGTTCTATCAGTTCAACTTGCTCGTGCTCGTTTTGCAGTATTGCAAATCCAAGCAGCAGAAAAGTCTATCCAAGCACCTATTGCTATCCCACAAGATGTGCAAGAGTTAGCCCTTGGTCCTGATGCAATTATGCGTTCTGCTAACCCACAAGGTATTCGTCGTGTTCCACTAGAACTACCACCTGGAGTCTTTACAGAGTCTGGCGTACTAGAACGTGAGCTACGCCTTGGTGCTCGTTACCCAGAATCTCGTTCAGGTAACATTAACGCATCAGTTGTAACAGGTCGTGGTGTGCAAGAACTACAGGCTGGTTTTGATACACAAATCAAGGCAGCACAAGCACAGTTTGCTCGTATGTTCCAAGAACTTATTTCTATTTGCTTTGAAGCAGATGAGAAAGTATTTGGCGGTATTCCAAAAACAATTAAGGGTTCAGATGATGGAACACCTTACGTTCTTAAATACATCCCATCTCGTGATATTAAGGGCGAGTATGGTGTAGATGTACGTTACGGAATTATGTCTGGTATGGATCCTAACCGTGCCATCATTGCTTTACTACAAATGCGTTCAGACAAGCTCGTATCTCGTGACTATGTACGTCGTGAGATACCTATGGACTTAAATGTTACGCAGGAGGAACAACGTGTTGATATTGAAGAGATGCGCGATTCTTTGCGCGTTGCTGTTGCTCAGTACGCTCAGGCGATACCATCTCTTGCAGCGCAAGGTCAAGACCCTAGTAAAATCATTACCCGTATTGCATCTGTTATTCAAGGTCGCCAAAAGGGACAATCACTAGAAGCAGTAATTGAAAAAGCATTTACACCAGAACCACAACCACCTGCGCCAAATATGGCAATGGCAGGTGGACCTCAACTTCCAGCAGCAGGTGCGGCCCCCGCTCCTGCCTCGCAGCAACCTCCACAAGAACAAGCTGGTCAGGCCCCTGCTGCTGGTCAAAAACCCGATATAGCCCAACTACTAGCTGGTATAACCGGCGCAGCATAAATAAGAGGAGGTGTAATATGAATAAAGGATCACGCGCAAAAGCATCTATGGCAGCGCCAAAGCAGGGCAAGATGGATACATCAAAGCCAGCAGGAGGCAAAGTAATGTTTGGAATGATGACTAAAGCCAAAAAAGGTAAGACAGTAAAAAAAGGATAATAACTTTTTAAGGGAAGGTGTACTGGGCGATGAAAGATGATAATTACATTCCTCGTCCAGTGCGCTTTCTTGATTTTGTAGTTGTCGGTGTAGGTTTTTTACACAACATAGCATCATCTGTTGAAACATTAACAGGTGAACTAATGGAACTATCTATTTACCATTCAAATCATATTACCCAAACCAACAGTGCTTGGGAAGATATGGCAAACGATTTAGAAAAATTAGAGGAGGACAAACAGTGAGTATGATGAATCCACTGGCTGGACCAGCAGGCCCAGGTAAGTACTCCACACGTACCGATAATTTGCAAATGGGATCTACCGCATACGGTGAAGGCGTTGATACACAGGCTATTAAGTCTGGCGCTCCGCTTTCTACAACTAAAGATGTACGTCCTGCTCGCGCAGGCGATGTGCGTGAAGCAGCCGCACAAGCACCAGTAACAGAATTATATGCACCATCACAACGCCCAGGAGAACCAGTAACACACGGTGTAGATATAGGACCAGGTGCTGGTTCCAACATTTTAGCTATGCCTAATCAGGCACAGACACAGTATGCAACTGCATATGATCTTATCAATCAATTAGCAAGCAATCCAGACGCTTCGCCAACACTACAATACCTAGCGCAGCGCATACAACAAGGATTCTAATTTGGCCGACAATACAAATTGGAACGGTTGGGTTACGCCAGATTTAGCACGTAACCCTGGTCTTGCTATGGATACTTACAACTCTAAGTTGCCTAATGCAGTAGGAACTGTTCTGTCTCATACTGCTAAAGGTGTGTCAACTCTTGATGCCATTAACGACCATTCAGAAGGTAATGGAACACAAACCTTTTGGTCACGTCTAGGCACAGATACTATTAACACGCTTGGGTGGTTGGGTAAGCCATTAAAAGAAGTTCAACGCGACTATAAGTTTGTTCACTCAGTTTATGTAGATCACGGTTTTCTACCAGGCTTTGCAGCATCTCTTGGCATCTTAGGTGCCGGTGTTGCAGGAACAGTTGTAGCAGGTCCACTAGGTGGCGTACTTGCAGCTGATGCTGCAGGTGCTGCTACTCGTAAGGCTTTGGGTAACATCTTTAAAGATTCATACGCAAAGTCTGAAGATGAGAACTACAAGGTTTCTCCAGGACGTGACTTTTCAAATGTATTAGCAACGGCATCTTCTGCTGTGGGTGCTGATGCTATGGCTAAAACATTTAAAGATACAAGCAAGGGTTTTGGTAAAGTTGTATCTGGTGGCGGTGATATCGCTTTTGATATTACAATGGATCCACTCAGTGTTGCTGGAAGATTCAGTCAGTTAATGAAGACAGGTAAGTTAGTAAACTTATCTAAAGCTGGCGAGATTCAAATTAAATATCCTATTTTAGATTCTATTCCAGGCGTTAAAAATTTTGTTATTTCTCGCACAGGCGCACCACTAACATCTGAGCAGATGGATTTAGTTCGCTCCAACGCAGGAAAATTTTTTGGCGTAGGCGCTCAATATAACCGCGCACTTGATGATCTAGCAAAGTCTACTGCTGGTGAGATTGTACAGAAATACCCACAACTAGGTACAGTTGCAGCAGGTCGTATTGGTGCACTCAAGACAGCCGATGAAGTACACAACTTTTTAAAGACATCACTATACTTTGGTGAAATGCAAGGAACACTTGCTGGTCAAGCAATGATGCCAGCACGCACAATTCTTCGTTCAAAACTTGGCGATAGCAAAGTAGTAGATTACCTACGTAATGACGGATCATTGCCTGGCAAGATCTACAAGACTTTTTCTGGTTATATGCCATATAGCGTAGATGCAGAGACACAGAAGTTATCTCTTACTAAGTTCCGTTGGAACTCAAATGATGCAGCAACTACTGTCTATCGTATTGCTCGTATTGGTATGGGTGACAGAGCAGCTAAGGAATGGGCAGGACAATACGCTCAGGCTGTTGTAACAGGAGATTTAGCACTTGCTCGTTCTGTCAAAAACAATGCTTTAACAGAAACTTTTAAGGCACTTGGTTTGCCTGACGATAACAAGTTTGTTACACATATCTGGAATGAAACCCAGAAGCTAGAGCAACCATTAGTTGGAACTCAGGTTTACGGTGTTGACTATGCTGGTCGTATTCTTGGTGAATATGAAACACTTAGTGGAGCGACAAAGACAGCAGGTCTTGTTAAGCATCAAGCGCAGGAAATGTTTAACATTCCTGATTTTCGTGAAATTAGAAAAGCTATGCGTCAAGCTGGTCAGTACAATAAATTTGTTGGAAAACTAGATGACTTTACTTCAAGCGCTATCACTGGCTATACCAATAACGTATTTAAGCCATTAGCACTTGCAACAGCAGGCTTTGGTCTTCGCGTAGCTGCAGCTGAAATGATTCCTACCTTTGCACGCTACGGTGTAATGAACACTGTTAAGTCAAAGATTATTGCTAACGCAGCTAAAACTAAGTTTAATTTAATTAAGGGCGAAGATGAGGATATTGCATCTGCAACACTTGTCGGTCTTGGTGCTGGAGAAGGTATTGCAAACGATGTTCTATCTAAGGGATTTCCTGCTTTCAAGAAAGCAAAAGAATTAAAGTTAAAGTTTGCTGAGAAGTTAACTTCTGAAGAGCAAATTGATTTGGCTACTCGTTTGGTAATGGCTAACAATGGTCACATACTTTCTGAGGCAGTTCAGACTGGCCACGGTTATGATGCCAATACATCATTCTTTAATAACCAGGCTGCTCATTACTACTTCCAACTTCAAAAGAATAGCCCGCTATTTAGAGATCAACCTGAATGGACAACATACTCTTCATCAGATATGCACTATGCGCCACGTTTGACAACAAACTTAAACAAGGCATCTAAGGAAGTTTCTAACTCCAACATTGCTGGCGATATTCTTCGCTATCAAAAGAACTACGCCAAAGCGTTTAAGCGTGAAGGTGAACTAGTTCCAGTTAGCCCTAAGTTAACTACTGGCGAGTTCTACGATACTCCAGAGTTTATTGATATGCGTAAGGCTTTAGTAGAGTCTGAATACAAGCGTATGATGGCTTCTATCGAAGGCAAGTACAAGCCTTATGATGCAGAGCGCAAGGTGCTTACACGTTGGCGTGATGGAGATATTCACCAGTTTGCAGAAGATCGTGTTGATTCAACACTAGGTATGCTTGTTGGTAAGGATGGAACATTCCACGAAAAGTGGGCAGATAACGTTGCTAAAGGATTAGATACAGATCTAAACTCTATTGCAGAGTTAAGTCGTAAGAATCCACAATCTTTGCCTGTAAGCGTATCTGGACCAATGCTTCAGCCATATGTGCCAAGCAAGAACCCAATTACTTACATTGTAAACCTTGGATTTAAGAAAGTAATTGACCCTATCGTTAATGGTCTTGCTCGTGAACCGCTATACGTCTTGCACGTAGGCGATGCTTACAAGCGTCTTGAAACACAGATTGCTAAAGGGTGGATCTCAGAGGATCAAGCTCTACGTATTGCACAGACTCAGGCTTCATATGGAATGTTGCCTCAGATCCACAATACTGCGCTACGTAGTCAATTTGCACAACTAGCAAATAACTTCTTGCCTTTCTACTTTGCACAAGAGCAGGCACTTAAGCGTGCTTTCAATACTCTTAAAGATACAAGCATTGCGTCCCCAATATTTTCTCGTGGTATGCGCTTCTATCAGTTGGCAGAGCACGCTATGTCTGACCCAACCTTTATGACAACAGATGAGAATGGCAACAAATTTGTTAACATTCCGCTAGTTGGAGAGTTTGGATCAGCAACACAAAACGCATTAAGTGCTTTTGGTGTTCCAATCGTTTCAGGTTTGCCTATTTCTGTTAAGGGTTCAACTGTTTCATTGAAGTCAGTTTTACCAGAACTACAGACTCCAGGTGTATCGCCTATGATGGCTGTTAGCGGAAATTTACTTGCAGATTTCTTCCCTTCACTTAAGGGAGTTGTGCAAGGAACTGTTGGAGATATCTCATTCCAACGTGGTGTACTAGACAGTTTGGTACCTGCAACTTGGGCTAAGACAGCACTTTCTGCGCTGACACCTATTGACTTGCAGAACCAAATGAACAGCGCACTAGCATCTGCTCTAGCATCTGCTTACTACAATGGACAAGTTCCTGATGCGACAAGCAGTGACTATGACCGTCAGGCTTTCGTAGATCGCATTAAGAACAATGCACGTTCGATCCTACTTATTAAGACTTTCCTAAACCTTACTTCCCCACTTGCACCGCAAGTAAAGCAGGAAGATCCAGGACTACGTGAAGAATTTTGGAAGTTAGTAAAAGCTAATAACAACAATTTTGCTGACGCTTTGCAGCAGTTCTTGGGAGATCACGGTACTCGTGCTGTTTCATACACTGTAGGTAAAACTCAATCAGCCATTCGTGGTCTAAGACTTCCTTACATTCAGGAAACCGTAGACTATATTCGTGCAAACAAGGATCAATTTGATCCTAGATCTGGTGTATCTACTGGAGCATTCTTCTTAGTTCCACAAGATAACTCAAAGAATGAGTCAGATCGTGCAGTATATGGCGAACTGATGAATATGCACTTGCGTAGTCAGCGTACTCCACAGGAATTGTTGAAGCAATTCTATGTATCTCAGGGTTATGCACAGATGGCTCCTGAAATCACAAAGCACGTAGCAGCTCTACAGCAAGCACAGAACATTCCAGCGCTTGCTCAGTTGGAACAGGACCGTTGGTCAGCAGTTATGACCAAGATGAAGAATCTTTACCCACTATGGTACAGCGATTACACAAATCCAGACCGTCGTATTGAAGCACAGACTGCGGTTAACCAGTTGAACAAGATCTTTACAAGTCCTAATCCACCACAGCACGAACAGGCTAAGTTGGTGAAGGAACTGTTGGATAAGTACAACCAGTATGTATCACAGAAGTCACAGTTCAATATGATGAACATTCGTGGAGTGGCTTCTCAGATGAACAAGCAAAATTGGGAAGATTACTTGATGACTCGTGCTGAGCAAGATCCACGTTTAAATTCAGTAATCTACAGCGTATTTCTAAAGTTGGGATAAAATGGCACAGACAACCTCTATTGTAAGCAATGGTAATGGCAAGTTTACTATCACCGATAGTGATGGCCAGACTCGCGTTGTCAACCAAGCAGCAGCAAATGCTGAATCAGCTAAGTCTAAGGTAAAGATTACTACTTATACAGGTAATGCTGTTACTGGCTATACTAATAATGCCGGTGGAAATTATCCAACTGGTAGCACTACTGGTGAACAAACTGTTTTAATTAAGGGTAAACCAACTGTTGTAGCTGACGCTGTAGCACAGGCTTATAGTGCTGCTAACCTTGGTACTATCCGTGCAAACTTAATTAAGTATAATCAGCTCACAAAGGCTGAGGCACGTGACCCAAACAACCTACTGAATAAGTGGGCACAGATTGTTTATGGCGCAGCAAATGATCCAAACCCAAAGAACAAGGATCCATTTGTTTACGCTGCTGCTTTGCAGAAGCAAGGCTTTGGAACCACAGCTGGGGCACCTGGTTACACAGGGCCTATGGTCTACCCAAAGATCACCAATGCAGAAGATGCAAAGGCTAAAGTTGTTGATATCTTTAGGAATGTTTTAAAGCGTGAACCTAGCGATGCTGAAGTAAAGGCTGCTACCGCAGCTCTTAATGCTGATGAAAACAATAAGAAGAATTACACCACTCAAACACCTATTAAGAATAGTGCTGGTCAGATTACTGGCTATCAGAGTACTGGTGGAACCAACATTGATCAGTTCTTAACTGACTATGTTAATAGCAAGTTTGCGTCTGAAGTAGAAACTGTAAAAACAGTAGCACCAGAATTAACAAGTGTTAATAAAGATAAAGCAATTTATGACAAGTTAATTAGTGATGCTGCAGGAGATGCTGCAAAGATTAAAGCAGCAAAAGATTCTACTACCTATGGTCGTAACTTAAAAGAGTATGAATCAACCATTACTGCTAAAATTAAAAATGCAGGAGCAGATATAACAAAAGCTGCTGATATTGCTAAGTATCTTTTGGATAACGGTTTAAAACTAGACTCTACAGCAGCTAAGTCTTACATAGATTCTCAGTTAACCTTTGGTAAGACTGGTGTAAAAACAGGTGCTACCACCACAGATATGTACACCGGCGAAGCTGGTAAGGGCGTAGATGCTCTTAACAAAGTAGCGCTTGCTAATGGCTTAACGCTTGATAAGGTCTTTGATGCTGCAACTCTTAATGATGTTTTGAAGGCAGTTAACTCTGGAGAAGACATTTCAACCTATTCAAAGATTATTCGTGATGCTGCCAAGGTTGCTTGGAACGTATCAGATAATGTGGCTAAGTTAATGGATCAAGGTGTATCTCTAGATGCAATCTATGGAACATACAAAAAGACTTACGCAGATACATTGGAATTAGATCCAAATAGCATAACTCTTAATGACCTTGCTAGATCTGGAGTGATTGGACAACAAGGTCCTAACTCACAAGCACCACAGAACTTGTATGACTTCCAACGTGCACTTCGTAAAGATAATCGTTGGCAGTACACACAGCAAGCTAATCAAGAAGTAGCATCCGCTACACAACAAGTCCTTAAAGACTTTGGATTTATGGGGTAAATGATGGCTAGATTAGATAGAGATATGCCAGATGGAATTTCAATTCCTAAGTCTTATTCAACCGTAGATGATGCTGCTGCAAAGGTAGCAGCAACTGTTGCTCCTACTGCCTATATTCCAAATCAAAATGTAGTAACTGGACGTCAACCAGGACCTGGTGATCCAGGTTATGAGAAGTTTGTTGCCGACCGCTTAGCACGTCAAACAACTACACGTGAAACTGGTGGAGGAACTACTCCTCCTTCTGAGGCACCTGCTGGAACACATTGGTCATTTATTGGTGGACAATGGAAATTGTATAAAGATGCAGTTAGTAATGATACATCAGGTGCTGATACAATTGTTTCAAGTGTAGATAACGGTGATGGCACTACAACAAATACATATAAAAGTGGTAGAAAAGAAACTCTCCAAACTTACAATAAAGGTGGATCTTCTACAAATGCTGCAACAGCAGCAGCAAATTTAGTTGCAGCACAAAATCAAACAGCAATTGACGCTGAGAAAAAAGCAGGACGTCAATCTGCTTATGATACCTTATATAATGAATTCAATAAGTATGGACTAGGTTCATTAGTTGAAAGCATTAAAGGAATGATTACAGATGCAACTGTATCTCCATCACAGTTTGCTATTGCTCTTCAAAATACTAAAGAATATCAACAGCGTTTTTCTGCCAATCAAGACCGAATTAAAGCTGGTCTTCGTGCATTATCACCTGCTGAATATATTAACCTAGAAGACTCTTATCAAAACATTATGCGTAACTACGGGTTACCTGCTTCTTATTATGCAAAAGATTCAATAGGTACACAAGCAGGATTTAATAAGTTACTTAGTAACGATGTATCTGCAGCAGAGTTAGAAGACCGTATCGCTACAGCACAACAGCGTGTAATTAACTCTAACCCAGAAGTTCTTGCATCCCTTAAATCATTCTACCCAGATATTACTAATAGCGATATCTTGGCTTACACGCTTGACCCAACTAAGGCACTTACAGATATTAAGCGCAAGGTAACAGCTGCTGAAATTGGTGGTGCAGCAATGCAAAGAGGTTTAGGTACAAGTATGACTCGCGCTGAAGAACTTGGTGCTGCCGGTGTTACCAAGCAACAAGCACAGCAAGGTTATGGTGCTATAGCAGGTGGACTACAACGTGGTTCACAACTTGCATCAATCTATGGAGAAAGTCCATATACACAGACAACAGCAGAGTCTGAAATCTTTAACATCGCTGGCTCAACAGAAGCAGAGAAACAGCGCAAGAAACTTACATCATTAGAAAAGGCCACCTTCAGTGGTCAATCTGGAGCATCATCTAGCGCCTTAGTACGAGATCGTGCTGGCGCTTACTAAATAAAAAGCCTGCCACTAGAACGACTGGCCTAGTGGAGCGACAACAAGACCAGAAGTAGGAGCCATACCGTTTCCCCAAACGAATATGAGGCCTGCGCCAACAACTAATAGGGAGAAGGACCACTATGTCCAATTACGACTACGAGGATGATGATGACGACTTCACAACAGAAGATACAACATCAAACGATCTAGTAAAGCAACTACGCAAGGCATCAAAACAAAAAGATAAAGAACTAGCAGAACTTCGTTCTCAATTTGATTCTTTAAGTAAGGGCCAGCGCGAAAGAGCAATAAAGGATGCCCTCGCAGCTCGCGGGGTAAACAGCAAAATTGCTTCATTTATCCCACAGGATATAGACCCAACTGAAGAGTCTGTATCTAAATGGCTTGAAGAATATGCCGATGTATTCGGTATTGAAACAAGTCAAACCCAGGCAACACCTAATGTAAATCCAGCCGATGCTGCAGCATATAAGCGTATGACAAACTCCGCCGACTCTGGCACTTCGCCAGAACATAACGGAGACATTATGCAAAAACTAATGAATGCAAACAGCAAAGAAGAACTGGATGAAGTTATTAGGTTGTCTGGACTCTAATCCGATCCTAAAACAGAAAGGCTAGACCAAAGTGGCAATTCCAACAGGTACCCCCACCTCTAGCTCGACGATCAGCAACCTCGTACAAGCAGCATACGACCAGTATGTAAGAATGGCGCTTCGCTCCATTCCTGTTATGCGTTCACTTGCCGACGTCAAGCCAGTGCAACAGGCAATGCCAGGATCATCAGTTGTTTTCTCAATCTATTCAGACTTGGCACAAGCCACTTCTACATTGACAGAAACTTCAGATGTATCTTCCATTGCATTAGGTAACCCTTCACAGGTTACAGTAACACTGAACGAATACGGTTCAGCAGTTACAACAACAAAGAAGTTAAACCTAACTTCATTTAACGATGTTGATTCAGCTCTTGCTGACATCATCGCTTACAACGCAGCAGATTCTATTGACAACGTTGTAGGTCAGGTCCTGTCAGCAGGAACTAACGTGATCTACTCAAACGGTCCATCAGGAACTACTCCAACTGCATCATCTGCAATTCTATCAGGAGACACAATGACAGTTGCGGATATCCGCAACGCTGTTGTATCACTACGCACAAACAAGGCATTGCCTCGTATGGGCGAACTATATGCTGCATACCTACACCCACGTCAGTCAGCCGATCTTCGTGCTGAAACTGGTACAGGTGGCTTCCAGGAACTAACAAAGTACGTTGAGCGTACACCGTTCGTTGCTGGTGCAGTAGGCGTGATTGAAGGCGCTTTCATCGTTGAGACACCACGTGTTCTTAACGGTCTAAAGTTAGCTGCTGGTATCTCAACTACAACAACTATCACCAACGTTGCTTTGACATCTAACGTAGTAACAATTACTACAGCAGTTGCTCACGGTCTTGGTACAGGTCAGATTGTAACAGTTGCTGCTACAACTAACACTGGAGTTAACGGTACATACACACTTGCGTCTGTACCATCAACAACAACATTTACATACTCATTGACAGCATCTAATATCACATCAGTTGCTGACACAGGTACTGTAACATTTACTAACAACTACCGCGCAATCGTCGCTGGTCGTGAAGCATTGGCTGAAGCACAAGCTGCAGACATCTCAACCGTTATCGGTCCAGAGATTGACGCACTACGTCGTTTCCGCACAATCGGTTGGTACTACTTCGGAGGCTTTGCACGCCTTCGTGAAGCTGCGCTCTATCGCATTGAGTCAGCCGCAACAAACGGATAATTCCGCTAGTGCAACGGCAGGGGTGGGGTCAAACCCACCTCTGTCACTTAGGAAAGGTTGGATATGGCATATAAGTTAATGACTCCTTACGAGTGGCAAACTTGGGGCGCTGGTCGTGGTGAAAACACCAAGTACTCACGTCTTGCTGGGCGTCGCTTTAATGGGGGCACTATTGACGGTTCTATTCCAATTAGCCTTACAGATGTAGCAAGAGGTCAGACTTTAATTGTTAATGGAACTACAGTAACTATTACTATGACTCCAAACCAAGATGATCTAGCAGCAGCTAGTTATTATTTCCTTGGTGGTCACGAATATGTTATTAGTGATTACCAAGCAGGGGTATTAACAGCTGCAGGATACGGAAGTTGGTTAACTGCCGTATGAGTTTACATAGACGCACCACGCATCTTGAGTATGTTGAAGACTGCTTTGGTTGCAAAGTAGGAGAACTAGAGTTGAGCGTAGGCGTGGCAAACCACAGAGGTATACCTACTGCTAAGCAACACGATAAGGAACTACAATCTTATTATGATGCTACAAGACAAGGCATAGAACCACGTTCAACAAAAAGCAAAGATATAGATGCAGCAGTTAAACTTTCCAACGAAGCTGGTAAGGCTTTCGATGGAATCTCAATGACCTTTAAGGAGTAATAATAATGGCAAAGATGTCACCTAAGATGATGAAGGCTTATGCAGCCTACGAAAAAACAGAACCAAAAGCAATGAAAAAGAAAGAACTTAAAAAGGGCGAAACCAAAGCACAAAAAGCCAAAGAAGTAAAACAAGGTATGCACAAGATGCCTAATGGTAAAGCAATGAAAAACTCCGCTATGAAGAAAGGCAAGTAATAATGAATAACAACAAAGAATTAACAACAGACATAAATAATCTTGTCTACCCACCAGCAGATAAGCAATACCCAAGTAACCTCAAGTACGAAACTTATGAAGAACTACAAACAGGTGCGATGGGTAAGGCTGCTAAATAATGAAAAAGAAGACTAAGGGTAATGCTAAAGTCCAAAAAGTTATGCACGAATTTAAGGGTGGGATGCTCCATTCAGGATCTAAAAAAGGTCCAGTAGTAACTAATAGAAAGCAAGCAGTTGCTATTGCATTATCTGAGGCAAAAATATCTAATAAGAAAATGGGTAAGAAGAAGTAAATGGCAAAGACTCCAGCGTGGCAACGCAAAGAAGGACAAAACCCTAAAGGTGGACTTAATGCAAAAGGCCGCGCCTCATTAAAGGCTGCAGGTCAAGATATTAAAGCACCTGTTAAATCTGGCGATAACCCACGTAGAGCAAGTTACCTTGCTCGCGCTGCTGGTAACCCAGGACCTGAACGCAAGCCTAATGGAGAGCCAACCAGATTACTATTATCTTTACAAGCCTGGGGTGCATCATCTAAAGCTGATGCCAAGTCTAAGGCTGCAGCCATTTCTAAAAGGAATAAAGGCAAAAAATAATGTGTGCTAAATGTAAATGCAAATGTAAAGCAGGCAATCCTCAAAAGGGTTGTAAATGCACCTGTTCTACCTGCAAAAACGCAAGGGGAAAAAAGTGAAAAAGAAAGTAGCATTTTGGGATACAAAGAATCCTAACAAGAAGTCAACACCTCTAACGCCAGCTCAGAAATCTGCAGCTAAGGCAAGAGCAAAAGCAGCAGGACGACCATATCCAAATCTAGTAGATAACGCTGCAGCAAAGAAAACCAAGAAGAAGTAAAGGAGATATAGGTGGCACTAGGAGTAGCAGGAACAACGCTATTAGATGAACTTAATCGTTTAGCTAATGGTGGCACCTATCGAGTACCAGGTGCGATGGTAGGACAAGCCTTGGCTGCTCGCCAATGGGCAGTCTTAAAATCAGTAACAACAAATTTAACAGACACGGTGGGAGTACTCAATGCGATTCAAGGCACGACTAGCACTAATCGCCTTGATTTTAATGGCGTATGCAACGCTCTCGCTGGCACTACTCAGTTACCTGCAGCGCAGGCTCTCAGAGCGATCTCATCTTGAGTGCTAAATATAATCTGGTCTGTGACCAAGCCACTACATTTAATTTTCAGTTTCAAATACTCGAAAATAATACTCCTGTAAATCTAAATGGTTATACAGGCACTATGACAGTGCGCCCATTTGTGGGCGCATCTACTACAACTGTAGTGGCATCTACTGACAATGGTTATATGGTCTTTGATGCAACAAATGGTCGTGTCACAGTTACACTCAGTGCCACAATTACAGGTGCTATTAGTGCTGGTCGTTATTCATATGACCTAATACTTACATCTGGTGTAACAGTTACTAGATATCTTGAAGGCAAATTTATTGTGACAGGAGCTGTGACTGTATGAGCACAATAATTGTTATTGAAAACATTACGCCGCAAGTAGCGGTAGAGTTTTCGCAAGATCAAGGACCACAAGGTGGTCAAGGTGCCACTGGACCGACGGGACCTTCTGGTCCTGCGGGAGCAACAGGACCAAACGGTGCTACAGGTGCAACAGGTGTAACTGGCGCTACTGGTTCGATAGGAGCAACAGGTGTTACAGGAAGTACTGGGCCGACTGGCCCAACGGGTACCACGGGTGCTACTGGAACTACAGGCGCCACAGGCCCTGCAGGAGCAACGGGTCCAGCGGGAGCAACAGGTGCGACAGGACCTGTTGGCGCTACAGGAGTCACGGGAGTTACTGGATCTACGGGACCAGCTGGAGCAACTGGAACGACAGGAGCAGTTGGTGCGACAGGACCTACGGGAGCGACTGGCCCACAAGGTGCCACAGGTGCCACAGGCCCTGTAGGAGTTACTGGTGCTACAGGTGCAACTGGCGTTGCTGGTTACACGGTTCTTAACGGCATAGTAGACCCAACTACTCAAGGAGTTAACGGTGACTTCTATATCAACACCGCAACTAATAAGATTTTTGGTCCAAAGGCAGCAGGCGTTTGGCCTGCTGGAGTTAACCTAGTTGGTCCCACTGGAGCAACAGGTCCCGTAGGAGCCACTGGTACACAAGGTGTAACTGGAACTGTTGGACCTACTGGAGTAACGGGTGCTACAGGGCCTACAGGGGCTACAGGACCCGTTGGGGCAACAGGTCCAGCAGGTGCAACTGGTGCAACAGGACCTACAGGTGTTGCTGGATATACAGTTCTTAACGGAACAGTTGATCCTACAACCCAAGGTGTCAATGGTGATTTCTACATTAACACTACTAGCAATAAAATCTTTGGACCTAAAGCAGCAGGCACTTGGCCTGCTGGGGTTAATTTAGTTGGACCAACAGGTTCAACTGGACCAACAGGTGCTACTGGACCACAAGGTGTTACTGGAACTACTGGTGCTACTGGTGTTACTGGTGCCACTGGCGTTACTGGGGCTACTGGCCCTGCTGGTGCGACTGGGCCAACAGGAGCAACAGGACCGCAAGGAGTAACAGGTACAACTGGAGTCACAGGATCTACAGGTCCAACTGGTGCGACAGGCCCTGGGGCAGATGCCATTCCCGTAGCTTTGTTCCTAGGCGGTATGTAGACTTCTCGTATGAGATTTCACGTTATTAGTTTGCCCCATACGCAGACAACTAAAGAGTATGTTAACTGCGCCTATACCGAAAAGGTTAGACGCTTTTGTATAATGATGAAAAGCCTTGGTCATACGGTCTATCTTTATGCTAGTGAAGACAACGAAGCTCCGTGTGATGAGTTAATTACTTGTATTACTAAAGAGCAACAGCAAGAAGCATTAGCTGGTAAACACTTTACAGAAGCTGAGTTTAATAATGAACTACCACATTGGCAGATCTTTAACGGCAACGCCATTAAAGAACTAGGTAAGCGCCTAGAGAAGAAAGATTTTATTTGTCTTATCGGTGGAGCATCACAAGAACCTATTGCTAAGGCTTATCCAAATCACATTAGCGTAGAGTTTGGTGTTGGCTATGGTGGAGTATTTAGTAAGTACAAAGTCTTTGAATCATACGCTTGGATGCACAGTATCTATGCAATGTTTAAGAACCCTACGCTAGTAGATGGCAACTTCTATGATGCGGTTATTCCTGGTTACTTAGAACCAGAGATGTTTCCGCTGCAAGAAAAGAAAGAAGATTATTACTTATACGTTGGACGTATGGTAGATCGCAAAGGCTTAGTTGTTGCTCAACACGTTTGTAAAGAACTTGGGCTTAAACTTATTATGGCAGGACCTGGTAAAGATCCCAAGATTGAGTATGGTGAATGGGTAGGACCAGTAGGAGCAGAAGAACGAGCAAAGTTAATGGGCGGTGCAATTGCCCTATTTGCTCCAACGCTATACATAGAACCTTTTGGTAATGTAGTTATCGAAGCACAGACCTGTGGAACTCCAACAATTACCACAGACTGGGGAGCGTTTACAGAGACTAATCCACAAGGTGTTACTGGATATCGTTGCAGAAATGCAATGGAGTTTGCAGTAGCTACAGAGTGGGTAAAGGACCTAGACCCAGTAGCAATACATAAGAGAGCAGTAGCGTTGTACTCACTAGATGCTATAGGACCACAATACGAACAATACTTTGCACGACTGCTAACTCTATGGGGAGATGGCTGGTATGAGAGGAAATAATGCCAACGTTAAATGAGATGGTTGATGAAGTACGGGCTAACCTGCAAGGCTACGCCCTGCGTCAAGACCGCATTACTTATGTTGCCAACGCTGCTGGTCTAACCACCACTAGCACTGCTATTACTGTTGGATCTAGTAATAACCTTGCTAAAGGTGTTATTGAAATTGACGATGAACTTATTTGGATTGATTCTTTTACTACAGCAAGCAACACTCTTAACGTCATACCAGGCTTTGGACGTGGCTATCAGGGAACAACTGCAGCACCTCACGCCCAGTATGCACAAGTAACTCTATCTCCTACCTTTCCTCGCAGCACAATCAAGAAGGCTATCAACGACACAATCAATAGCTTCTATCCTAAGCTCTGGATTGCCTCTGCCTATACATTTACCTTTAACGCATCTCAGACTACTTATGCTTTGCCAGATGATGTTCAAGATGTCTTGTTTATTTCTTGGCAAACTACAGGTTCTAGTAAAGAATGGCTACCAGTAAATCGCTGGCGCTTAGATACTATGGCAAATACAGCTACCTTTAATACACAGAAAACAATTAACATTTATGAGGGAATACAGCCTGGTCGTACAGTTCAAGTATGGTACACATCCACGCCAAACACTCTTGACGCCAACACAGATGATTTTGCTGACGTATCTGGCTTACCTGATTCTTGTAAAGATGTTGTCATACTCGGAGCATCATACAAATTATTGTCTTACCTTGACGCTGGACGAATCAATCTCTCTAGTGCTGAGGCAGATCTAAACGATGGAAAACTTCCATCAACTGCCGGCGTAGCTGCCTCTCGTTATATCTTCGCCTTGTACCAACAGCGACTCAATGAAGAAGCGTTAAAGTTGGCTGACAAGTACCCAATCCGTATTCATTACACAAAATAAGGGAAACCAATGACTAGTAAATTCTCCTCTACTAGCGTAGCCACTACGCTGCAAAATGCTATCACCACAACTGGTGCTACTAGTATGGTGGTTTCAACAGGAACAGGCACTGCCCTAATGGGTGGTGTTACCCTAGCCTCTGGCAACGTAGATGTCTTTACAGTTGCTATTGACGTTGACACTATCAACGAAGAAATTGTTTTTATTACTAACCAAACAAGCGATACAATGACGATTGTGCGTGGGCAGGCAGGATCATCTGCAGTTACCCACTCAGCAGGAGCAAGTGTCAAACACGTACTCACATCATATGATCTAACCAACTTTGAGAATGGGCTAACTGGCAGTTCTGGTGGAACTGTTAGCAGCCTACTTCTTATGGGTGGGTAAACAACCAAACACTACAGTAAAGGAAAAAGAATAAATGGCAACAACTTACAAGGTGCTTGGGCAAGTTAACCCAGCAGCAACCACAGCAACAACGCTCTATACAGTCCCAGCCTCTACACAAACAATCGTGTCTACGCTGACAGTAACTAACCAAACAGCAACTGCTGGTACTTACCGCATCTCGGTGCGTGTGGCTGCAGCAGCAGATAATGCCAAGCAGTATCTAGCCTATGATGTCTCACTACCTGGTAATGCCTCAGACACCCTGACTCTAGGTGTGACTCTAGGTGCTACAGATGTAATCACAGTCTATGCTTCAGCAGCAACATTTTCATTTAACGCTTTTGGAAGCGAGATTGCATAGTGACTATCTCACGCATACCTTCGGTTGAAGGTGGTATTCAACCAACCATTCTTACCACAACAGGTGACATTCTTTATGCCTCATCTGCCTCAAACCCTGCCCGTCTAGCCATTGGCTCATCTGCTCAAGTGCTGACGGTTGCAAGCGGTATTCCAACTTGGGCTACACCTGCAAGTGGTGGCAAAGTTTTGCAAGTTGTCCAAGGTGTATCAACAACAAGCACCACAAACACGACTACCACTTATGCTGATACGTCTTTAACAGCAACTATAACCCCTACATTAAATACAAGTAAGATCCTAGTTATTGTCAGTCAGATGATAACGGCACAAGGAACAGGTGCTTTTGTTGGTATTGGTCTGAAAACTTTACGCGGATCAACAGTGATTATTGATGATACTTTGGGCACTGGCACCGCTCATTACATTGAATCTGGTTTAAGTACTAATGCTCGTATTGGATTAAGAACTTATGCAGCGATAAATGTCTTAGATAGTCCAGCAACTACTTCTGCAACAACATACAAAACACAATTTGCACCGTATACAGCAGCAGACATTGCTATTTGTCAGCAAAATGGAAATCAATCAAGCATTACTTTAATGGAAATAGGTGCATAATGGCTACAAGTGTTGAGGTTTTAACAATGCTAATTCCAAACGGCGGATATTATGCTGTAGGAGAAGAATACGAAGGCATTCAATTTTTAGAGTGCGAGCCAATTACAAAAAAACAATATAGTGATGGCTTTGCACAATACGATGCTTGGAAAACAGAACAAGAAGCAGCCAAAGCACACGAACGCGCTGCCTTGTTAGAGCGCCTTGGTATTACAGAAGATGAAGCACGACTACTCCTAGGAGGCAACTAATGGCTACAGGTAGAGTTCCAACAACGGCTAACTCGCCGTTAACAGCAAAGGGTGATCTATTCGGTTACTCCACAGCACCAGCAAGATTGGCTGTCGGAAATGATGGGGAGCAAATTGTAGCAGATAGTTCCACTTCAACAGGCTTGCGCTATCAAGGCAATTTTGCAGCGGGCAAAAATAAAGTTATTAATGGTGATTTTGGTATTTGGCAGCGTGGTACAACATTTTCCACA
>Ga0209189_1001032_pt1 | contig 21362 bp, 18 predicted proteins | sample C_130820_EF_Meta_FD_187308 | JGI IMG/M metagenome (GOLD analysis project Ga0209189, IMG submission 187308) | Freshwater microbial communities from Lake Croche, Canada to study carbon cycling - C_130820_EF_MetaG (SPAdes) (version 3) | ecosystem: Environmental > Aquatic > Freshwater > Lake... | reverse complement strand
GAAAAACTGTAAAAATTTGAACAGAAAATGGTATTTGTTCGGCAAATCCTGTTTTTACCCTAATTTGGAATAAGTGTTAATCTACTTTTTGCTTAATTCCAAACAACATCAATTCTTTTTCATCATCTCCCATCTTTATCATTTCTTCAAATTGCATTCCGATTTTCTTGATGAGTCCAATTGATTTTTCATTTTCAGGATTTACTATAGCTATTATACGCTTGATTTTTAGGACATTAAGTGCATAATTGAGTGTAGCAGATGCTATTTCATAACCAAAACCTTTGCTGATAAGATTGGGTAAAAAAGCAAAGCCAATATCAATATCGGGCAAAGTCTCTCGTTTTATCAAGCCACAAATTCCGATAGTTTGGTTGGTGCGGTCCGATGTCTTGGCTTTTTCCACTACTGCATAAAAGCCAAATCCATTTTCGGCATAACTTTTCATGCTTCCATTTAGCATATAGTTTTCAGCCTCTTCAATCGAGTGTACATTTCGTTCACCGATAAATTGTAACCAAGGGGGCGAATTGAGCAATTCGAGAATAAAAGCGGCATCTTCAAGGGTGAATTCGCGTAAAATTAGTCGTTCGGTTTCGAGGATTTGCATCATCTTGATTAGTTTAGCAATGTTTTCGTGAATCCTTTCATCAAAAGTTTCAATATCAATTTTACTTTAAAATTTCAACCATCAGATGTTCTTTGTTCAAAAAGTTTCGGTTAAAAGTTGTAAGTATCACCAAATACGTATTATTAAAAGCAAACTAATTTTTATTGATTGGGTTAGTTTTTAACAATTTTAATCACAAACTGACTAGGATTTCAAAAAAGCTCCAAATACCGTACTCAAACTTTGTAAAGCTTCAGCCACAACGTTTTCATTTTCAATAGGGATTTTTAAGAATACTTTTCCATATTCATCTCTGTAAATAAGATGTTCGAACAGAGCCTTATTTTCTTCTGGATTTTTTAAAGTTTGGTTTAATTGAGTAAAAAAATCTACGCCTGATTTGATTAAATCTTCGCTGGGGCTACTTTTTAATTGTATCTCACTCGTTTTTGGTGTCAATTCCTGCACATCATCATCGCCCAAAAAAGTAGTAGCATTCTCGGGTAATTCAATTAATGATTTTTCTGCATTATTCATGAAATTTTGTTCTTCGGCTTCATGTTCTTCGATAGCATCAATAATAGTATTTTCGTCTTGCGGAGCATCGGTTAAATTTTCCACAGAACTCATAAACTGCTTGAATTTATCTTCACTCAAGAAAATAGTATCTTCGCCGCCATCAAGTACACCTTCGGCCATTGCACCTTTAAATTTGAGTACATCGAGCATTTTATGCTCAATTGTACCAGTCGAAATAAGGTTTATGATTGATACATTTCGCTCTTGTCCCAGTCGGTAAATGCGGGCAATGCGTTGCTCTAGAATAGCTGGATTCCACGGAATATCCAAATTAATTAGCAACGAAGCTGATTGGAGATTTAATCCTACGCTACCAGCATCGGTTGATAAGAAAACTCGGCTGTTAGGGTCGTATTTAAAGTTATCGAGCAAATCTTTTCGTTTCGTACTTTCAATGCTACCATGCAGGTTTTCAAACTTAATTCCTCGTTCGGTAAGTTCCTGTGCCACGAGCCTTGTCATCCTTTCCCATTGACTAAAAATAACTACTTTTTCGCCCGAATTCTCAAAAAACTCGTCCAAAATATTCATTATTTCTTCAATCTTTGTATCGTGTCGAGTCTTTTGGTCTAGTATAAACGTGCTATCGCACACCATTCGCATTTGGCTTAATGAGAGTAATAATCGTCGGCGATCAGTTTCATTCAAAAAGCCAAACTTACGCCATTTACTAACCAATTTTGCTACATTATCGCCCAAACCGTTGTGAATATCCATTTGTTCTTGTGTCATTGGTACAAACAAATTTTTATCCATTCGCTTTGGTAATTGAGATAAAACCTCTTTTTTGGTTCGTCTGATAAGAATATCAGAAAGTAATTTCGAGATTTTATTAAGGTTTTTGTAGCCTATTACTTTTCCCGAATTATCTGTAATTTGATATTGATTCAAGAAGCTATAAATAGGCCCCAAACGGAAAACATCAATGAGCTGCGTAATCGAATAAAGTTCTTCGAGTTTGTTTTCTAGTGGCGTACCCGTAAGTATAATTGCGTAAGGAGTAATCAGTTTTTTAATTTGTTGAGAAACCTTCGTTTTCCAGTTTTTTATACGTTGAGCTTCATCTAAAATCACCATATCAGCCTGCATTTTATTGAGCAAATCAAGGTCTTGGATCATGGTATGGTAGCTCACAATCACATAAAAAGCATCAACATATTGATACTGTGCTGTGCGTTTGATGTATGTGCCTTCAATTACATGAACGCTAGAGTCGGTAAATTTTTCAATCTCAGATTTCCACTGGTATTTTAGGGAAGTCGGACAAACAATCAGCACCCTACTGATGCCCAATTCTTTTTTATATAACTCTGCAGTTGCAATGGCTTGGAGTGTTTTTCCGAGACCCATTTCGTCAGCAATGAGGCTTCGTCCTCCAATTGCAGCGAATAAAACTCCTTTTTTCTGATACGGAAAAAGCTCAGTTTTTACTAAACTGTCAAAAGCTGAGTCGTTTTCTTCTTTTGGAATAAGTCTCAAAAAGAAATCTCTGCGGTGAACTTTGTCTCGTTCGCCAATTACAAAATCGAGTGCATCGGAGTAGCACCTAAAACTTGTACTTATTTTCTTGGCTTCTTCCAGAAAAACATCAAAAACTGCATAAGATTCAAGTTTTAAGATATTATTCTCATCGAAATAGGTTTTTGCTAAATTAAGATATGCGTCACGGTTTTCATCACCAATTCTGATTTTTATCTGCTTTCCACTCAAATAATCTAAATAAACCGAACTATAAATTGGCTCAAAAACACCATCTTTAAAGGCTTTTTTTGAACCATGAACACTGTTCAAATAATGAAGCGTAGCACTAATGTGCTTGCATACGCCCAATCGATTGGTTTTAAAATCGAGACATTCGCAGAAATTATGCGTATCGTCGGCACTTCTTATGGCAACTTTATAAGAATTATTGGTGATGCTATTTATGACCTGAAAGTCAGAAAATATTTTTTCAGTGCCGATATTCGTAATAAAAAACTCATTATCCTGTCCAAATTGTTTTCTGAGGGCAATCTGCCATTGGTCGAGAGTCAAGTTGTTGGGCTTTCTATAATAAGGTATTTTCTTTGGCGTTTCTACCTTTTTTTTCTTGCCAAATTTGCTTTTTGAAACTTTATGAGTCGCCATCGGAAGGTTTTTTGGGTATCTAAAATCTTCCCGAATTTACGAAAATTTCGTGATTAGCAAAGTTTTAGAGCATTTCAAGGTTCATATTTTATTCAAACTTATTCTAATGCCAAACATTTAGTTACCTTTATCTAAAACCCAAAAAACCTTGTAAATCGGCAAGACTAACAAGGTTTTCTTTTTGGGAAAATGCTTACACAAGAACAGAAGTTTGAACTTCTTATTGAAGGAGTCGTTGACAAAGGCTATGCCGTTTGTGATGATTTTTTAGAACCAGCCGAAGTTGAAAACCTGCTAACAACCTTTGCTCAACGCTACCAATCAGGAAAATTTAAAGAAGCCAGCATCGGCAAACATAGCGAAGTCCATAAAGCCACACTCATAAGAGGGGATGAAATTTTATGGCTCGAGACCAACTCTATTGATGTCGCCGAACGAATGTTGCTCAATAAAAACCAAGCCTTTGTTGATTACCTCAACCGAACCTGTTATTTGGGCATTGTTGACACCGAAATTCATTTCGCCAAATATGATGTTGGTAAATTCTACCGCCGTCATCGAGATACTTTTCAGGCTCAAAAAGGAAGGATTTTGTCTGTGATTTATTACCTAAACTCCAACTGGATTCCTGAAAATGGTGGAAATTTGATTATCTACACATCAGAGAATGGTGTTGAAAAAGGTATTGTCATTGCACCACTGGCTGGACGTTTGGTTTGTTTTGAAAGTGAAAAACTCGATCACGAAGTTAGCGAATCCTTTGCCGAAAGATTTAGTGTAACCGGCTGGCTTCTAAATAGAATGTAAAATAGGAGGGGATGATTTCTCCATAAATAAAAAGATAGAAAAGTACTGAGACAAAAATAAGCAACGAAAATTCATGAATTAACTTGTTGATAATCAAGATTTTATCTCAGCGGCGAACCGTCGCATCGGCTAACCTTCTCGAATTTTTTGTCTAAGTACTTACGCTTAAATATTAAACCAGTAAGTAAATTTCATCACCAAGGCTCGACTTTTGCTATTTAGTAAACCTAGATTATAAGGTTTTTCGAGCATTTCAGGGTCGGTTGCGAAATAGTTATCGGTATATACAATGAAGAAATCGCTTGCTGGTTTGAAACGCCACTGAAAACGTGAATTAATATTGAAATTATTTGCCTGATTGTTATACTGCACAAAAGTTGTCCAGAATACATTTTTATTAAACGTTATTTCAGCACGTGGGCTTACCAACCATAATACTGCTGAACTGTATGGCTTAGGCAACTTTATTCTACTATTTGTGATATCAACCGAAAGCAAGGCATGAGGTATAAATCGATAATTGAGAGTACTTCCAAACGACACAAAATATCCATTATAATATTCGCCCCCTCTACCGCTAATGTTGAAGAAAAATGGAGAATTAGTATTCGATAGAAAGCTTAAACGTGTTTGTTTATAGGCAAAACCTTGATTTTTACTAAGTGGTTTACCACCAGTATTGGTAGGGTCGAAATCGCTAAACAAGTAGGTGTATGCAAACCTACACGGGAATAACGTCAGGCTGGCATTATTGGTAAACTGAAACATAAAAAACAATGGTGTAAAATCATAATCTATGGTTTTAAAATCAGTTTTTCTAGCAAAATAATCCCAATCTATTCCTATACCAAAGTTGTTTAACACTTGATTTATTTTTGGACTTTTTGGATAAAACGTGTACCCAAAATTTGATTCGTTTCTAAGAAAGTTTTGTCGAGGAACATAACCCACTGGAGCGAAGTAATTTTCGCCTACATAAGTGGTACCCGAACTAATAGACCATGTCGGTGAGTCTTTTAAAATGATAATTCCTGCAGAATTTTGACCCTTTAAACCCGAGGGCGTAAATGACTGATGATAGAAAAACTTATTTCGCCAATAACCATTTTTTGATGCCATATTATAATCTAAACCCACAATTCGATGAAATTTCAACGAATCCACTGCTCGTGGAGTTTCTAACTTACCAATGGCATTTTCTTTATTGACAAGCATTATTGATATATTTGACCTTGTAAATAATTTTCGCTGAATTGCTCCAACGGTATAGTTTGCCCCCGCCAATCCAATTTTATCATCGAATTTAGTGCCTTTGGTTTGCATCGACAACAAACCAATACGCCAATTATTGGTAAGTTTACCGCTGAGTCTTGCTCCTCCCAAAATCTTTACTTGCTGGCTATTTCCAGTTAATGGATTTTTTGTAATTCCAATTCTCCGAGAAAAGAAAGGTGTAATATTGTCTGTACCAAATGACCCAAACAGGTCATTGTTTTCTAGAAAAAACTGTCTTCTTTCAGGAAAAAGGATTTCAAAACGGCTCAAATTCGTTACTTGTCTATCGACCTCAACCTGCGAAAAGTCAGGATTGACTGTAATATCTAAATTTAAAGATGGCGTAACCGCAATTTTGGTATCGAAGCCAATATTTGCTTTTCTTTCTAAAGGCTGCTCGTTGATAAAATCTTGCCCAACAGAAGCAATACTGTATGGAATTATTGAAACATTCGGTCCTGGTTTTGGAGGGGCTTCATCCCAAATTAAAGTTCCAGAAAAAGCCAAATCTGTTCCTTTGCTGCTTCGTGGCATTTGTGCCCATGACGAACGTTCATTCAATAAAAGGTTGTTGCGAAAAAAGTTTACATTCCAAGTATTTTGCCCATCTTCCGACAATTTATATCTAATTGTTTTAAACGGAATGGCACACTCAACTACCCAATGGTCTTCGTAATTTTTTACGGCAGTATACCATTTATTATCCCAATCATTTGAAACTATGTTTCCATTTGAAATTAAAGCCTCGCGTTGCACACCATAAGGATTTACCGCAAAATGAAAACCATTTTGTTTATCCTTAAAAGTGTCAATATTAAAGACAACCAAATCTGTTCCGCCGCCAGCTGGGAAATCTCGTTTTAGAGAAAGTACCGCATATTTCCTAGGTTGCTCTACCACAAAACTATAATATAAGAATTCGTCATCGAAGGTAACTCTTGCTAAAGTTTGTTGAATAGCCTTTGAGGTATCATAAGGAAATTGCTGACGAAATGGTGGCGTATTCTCTGTAATTTTCCAAGTGTTTTCATCTAATATTCCATCAATTTTTATCTTTTCAGAAGTTCTCTTGATATGAATTTTGTATTTCTGTTCATTAATGGTTTGAGCAGATAATTGAAAGCAAAAAACAATGGGAATTAGCAGTAAGAAATAATGTTTTATATTCATTTAGATAATGTAATGTAATAACTTCCAAAAGTAGCTGTTTTTGAAAGAATTGGTGATGTTTTGAGAAGAAAAAACTAATTACATAGACCAAAAATACAATTTGGGAGATTTGTTGATTGAATATTTTTATTGATTTATATTTTTTAAATCTAAAAATATGACGATTTAAAGAATTTATTGATATATTCACGGCTTAAAATCAATCCTTATAAAATTACTAATGACACTTGGACTCGAAACGCCCGATTACGTTATCTTTTTGATTTATTTCATCATCGTATCTTCCTACGGTTATTGGATTTACAAAAATAAAGGCAAACAATCAGCCGATAGTAAAGACTTTTTTTTGGCTGAAGGCTCGCTAACTTGGTGGGCAATTGGTGCTTCAATCATCGCCTCAAATATCTCTGCCGAGCAGTTTATCGGCATGAGTGGTCAAGCTTTCCAACTCGGTATTGCCATTTCGGTTTATGAATTGTTGGGTGGTGTCTCTCTCATAATTGTTGCGGTATATTTTCTGCCAATGTATCTCAATAATAAGATTTTTACAATGCCGCAATTTCTTGCCAAACGCTATGATAAACGACTGGCAACAATCATGGCGGTTTTTTGGCTTTTTCTTTATATTTTCGTCAATCTTACTACAATAATTTATCTTGGAGGTTTGAGTCTGGAAAAAATGACAGGTTTTAGCTTTATGACTTGTGCCATCTTCTTGACAGTTTTTGCCGTGATAATTACGCTCGGAGGTATGAAAGTAATTGGTTATACCGACGTGATTCAAGTTGTTTGCTTGATTTTTGGCGGTTTAGCAACTACCTATTTAGCTCTTGATTTACTTTCAAATAAAGTAGGAACAGGAGCTGGTGTTTTTGAAGGTTTACACTTAATTGCTGACAAAGCAGATAGTCATTTACACATGATTTTCAAGCCTAATCAATACCAAGTTCACGATGGAAAGGGCGGTTTTATCGATGCCTATAAGCAATTGCCGGGTATTATGATGTTTATCATTGGTGGACAGTGGGTAAATAATCTCAATTATTTTGGGTGTAATCAATACATGACTCAACGTGCATTGGGGGCAGATATTTCTACAGCTCGAAAGGGTGTTTTGTTTGCGGCTTTTATGAAAATGTTAATGCCGTTTATCGTGGTTTTACCAGGTTTGGCGGCTTATGTGATTTTTCAAGAAAACGCTGATGCTTCTATCGTAAATGGTATTACGCAAAATGGTATCGTCAAACCCGACAATGCTTATCCTGTTTTATTAAATTTATTGCCAGTTGGCTTGAAAGGTTTGGCATTTGCAGCTCTTACAGCCGCAATCGTAGCATCCTTGGCTGGAAAAGCTAATAGTATTTCTACGATTTATGTGCTGGATATTCACGCCAAGTTTTTCAATAAAAACCTCAGCGAAAAACAAACTGTTTGGACGGGGCGTGTAGCTATCATTATCGCCTTTATTATTGCTCTGATTGTGAGTCCACTTTTGGCTAATTTCGGACAAGCGTTTGAGTACATTCAAGTTTATACAGGCTACATTTCTCCTGGAATTTTGAGTATTTTCTTGCTTGGTTTCTTTTGGAAAAAAGCTACTGCAAATGGAGCTTTAACGGCTGCTATTTTAAGTATTGCCCTTTCGGCAGTGATTGCAAATCTCTACCCTGAGTTCCCATTCATGAATCGTATGGGCGTTGTTTTCTGGATTTGTTCGTTGGTTCACGTAATCATCAGTTTGATTGAAGGAAAAGGGCAAGACCAACAAAACGCCTTTGAGGTGAAGAAGGAATGGTTTAAAGTTGATAGAACTTTCGCTATCGGAGCGGTGGCTATAGTGGTAATCTTTATCGTTATTTATACTATTTTGTGGTAAAAATAAAAGTTTTTTTGAAATGGTACTTTTGAGATTTTAGCTCATAAATACCATTTTTTTATGCTTCATCAATCGTTAGTCCATCTTTAAGCTGATATTTTATCAAAACTTTGGTATAATGTCGATTTCGCCTGTTTTTCTTTGTATCAGCACGTTTATCATTGCGTTTGTCTTGCACAATTCGTTCCAAATTATTCAAATCAGTAATCTCTTGAACATCATTAATCGAAGTACGTCTGGGCATAAAAAACTTTTTATTTGATTTTATTTTAACCAATAAAATGATAAAAAGTTTAATGATTTAATTTTGCTTGCAGAGTTTATTTTACTCAATAATCATTTTTTAATTTTTCAGTAACTTACCGCTTTAGCTGGTAGACACTTGAAATAACAACAAAATCATCGCTTTACTCAAGCATCAGCTTATGCATTTTGACTTAAGTCAATTCCTAAAATACCTTCATCCATTCGCCAGCTAAAGCAGGCGACAATTTATTTTATATGATTTACAAACCTTATATTGCAATAAGAACATGTTTTAATTTTCTCTCATAGCCTTACTCTGTCGAATCATTTCAACTGTAAAGTCAATCACACTTGTATTGTTTTTTAGTAGTTCTTCACGATTGCGATTTACTTCATAATCAGGTTGTAGAAAAAAGTCTTTGTTTGTATTATTCGGCAAATTATGACTAATTTTCATCAATGGCGTATGCACAATATATTTTGTGTTTGGTAACTTGAAATCTTGCCAATTTACCGCAAAACTTCCCCAACTCGCACCACCAACTTGCTGCCCAATGATTTTTTCAGGGATTCCTAAATCTTTTGCTAAATTGAGTGTAAAAATGGTTGCCGAATAGCAACCTGGGTCAGTTATGAAATACGTTTTTCCGCGATAAGCCAGTTGTTTTTCGGGTTTTTGCTTATCATTCCGCTTATTTACCCGAAACATAAACTCGCCATCACGTTTCATAAAACCCAGCCACATTATCAAAGGAGAACCAAAATAGTGCGGTTTAAAAAGTGTAAAATAGGCTTTTTTCTTCAAAGCTAAAGTATCAACTAAAGTAAAAGGTTTTGGCGAGAGGTATTTTAGTAAACGTGAAATATTCGGAATAAATCCACCGCCATTGGCTCTAAAATCGATAATCAAATGCTCTACTTTAAGGTCTTTTATTGATTTGAACCGGGTTCGCAAAACCCGTTTGAATTTCTGATTGTTCAAATCCAGAAACTTTCCATTCATTGAAAATTCCGTTATATCTAATTTAGCGATATGATTAAGACTATCAATGATTTTTAGCGAAAGATTAGTGCGATTGAGGTTTTTGTAGCGTTTTTTATCAATTTTAAGAATATCTTTGTTCGTCTGGCAGGCTACTTTTTTACTGAAAATAGAATCGTTTTTGGGTAAACGATAAGTGATTTTAATCGAATCAACTTCTCCAAAATATCTTTTGAAATAAGTCGGAAAAGCACTTGCCGTGTAGTAGTCTTTTACGTGTTCATTGGCATTATCACTCGAAACAAATGTTTTGAGTTTTCGCATTAATTGACCAACTGGTTCATCATTGAAAGCCAAAACTTCACTTCCTCGAATTATAGTTGAATCAGCTGAGTAATTCAAAGCTAAGTAGTAATTTTTATCAATTTTTCGAAGATAAAAAGGCACAAACTTGGCATTTTTTTTATTAAATCGCTTCTTATCGTATCTCAAATTAGTGTGTCCATCTTTAACGTTTGTCACTAATTGAGATAAAATTCGAAATGTTTCTAAGTAGTTAAGTGGCTGATTGATAGAGTTATAGAGTGAATCATACTTCTGAATATAGGCATCTTTTCTCACATAAAAATACATTCCTGGATGTATTTTCTCGAACCGTTTTTTCAGAAACGCCATATCTGCCCTCAATTGCTCAGGCGTAAAACTATCTTTTGATTTTTGTGCTTGTAGAAAAAGTGGAAATAGTAAAAGAATGAAAAACTTTGGCATAGTGGTTCGTTACTGGTGTACTGGAATTAGTGTATAGGTTATTGGTTATTAAAATTTCTCGATGTGGACTGTTTTCAACGGACTGTAGACTAAATAAAACTATCTAATTTTAACTTTGTTTCTTATCAAATTTAGCGTGTATTTCAGCACCGTATCTTCATTATTCAAAAAATCTTCTAGGTTTGAATTTACCTCAAAGTCAGGTTGTAGATTTGGCTTATTGTATTTCTTAACATCAACATTATAGAGAATCCTGCCTAATGGCAAGGAAATCTCCAATTCTGTATTTGGTAGTTTTATGGTAGAAAACTGAGCTGCCGAACAACCATCATAAGCACCCCCACAAGTCATACCGACGTAGGTGCCAACGCCCATATTATGAAGTTTTGAAACCAATAAGGCTGCAGCAGAAAACGTACCGCCATTCATGAGTACATAAACGTTTTTATTAAATCTAAATTCATCGTGAGGGCGTTGCTTTTGTTGGTATTTACTTTCCAAATAACCGTCCGAATCTCGCACTGTAAATTCCTTATTGAGTCTCAAAGCTGCTTCTTTGGCCAAATATCCGTCATATTTTTTATAATCTTGCTTGAGTCTTTGCAAGCCCTCATCTCGAAAACCTATTTTGTATGCTTCGAATGGTTGATTGACAAAATATCGCAGAAAGAAAATCGAATAGTCAATAATTCCGCCTGAGTTGCCTCTTAAATCCAAAATCAAGTTTTCGATTTTATTCTCTTCCAACTTTCTAAAAATTTTGCGAGTTTCGCTTTCAAAATTGGTACTTCGTCCATAATCTTTTAAACCATACATAAACGAGCGAATATCGACCATCGCAACTTTTTGACTTGAATCAATGACCCGATAAGATACAATTCCCGTTGTATCTTCGTCAACGTCAGGATACCGAATTTCAAGCATTTTCTCCATAAAATCTACACTCTGCCCTTCGATTTTACTCGTTTTTGACTTGTTTTGCCCTTGCTTTTGATATGTTACGATAAAAGATTCTTCTTCACCTTTCCATAAATAATACAATTTTCTAAATTCTCGAATCGCATAATATTTTCTTGCATTTGGGTTTGTACCATCGCCATTATAATAAGAAATGTTTTCAAGTTGCTTCAAGATTTCCATGACAGGTTGTCCATTTATTTCCAAGATTTCAGTGCCCCGAGTAATTTTTTTATCGGCCGAATAATTGCGAGAAACTAACAATTTATTATTGATATAACGCACACTAAACGGAAAAAACTTTGGGCGTTCGGTGAACGAATTGCTCTTAGAAAGCAATCTGCGGTCGGGCGACATGTGCGTATGTCCGCAACCAACGGCCTGCACCAAGGGCAAAAATGTAAAATAGGCTTCTCGGAGTGAATATCGTCCCGAAACTCTTTGTAGAAGAGAATCTTGCATGAAAGCGAATTGCTCCTTAGAAATATATTTATTTGGGTCGGGGTGGTATTTTTCAATCTCGTTTTTTAGATTTTCAAGGTCTTCTTTTATCTGGTCTGCCGTGTAGGTTTGAGAAAAACTGTTCAATTGGCTGACTAACAGTAGAATAAGAAAAATACATCTCGCTTTTATATTCATTGTAGCTTTTTTCATAAATTCAAATCTACTCTAAAATAACTATTATTTTAGTAACACGAACGAATTATTGTTCTTTAGTAAGCGAAATCCCCCTTTAGGCGTTAGGGGTTGTTGTTTTTTTTTACTAATTTTGATCCATAATAAAACTTCAGTTCTTTGAACACCTATGCTTAACAGACGCCTCATACGGATTCGTGCGATGCAATCCCTATTTGCTTACAAGCAAGCTGAGGGTGCGAATTTCCAATTAGCTCTAGACTTAATTGCTGACCATTTTTCTCCAGATTTAAATTCGATGGAATTTCAAGATAAAGAGAAACTCGAAGGATTGAAAAAGTTATGTCAAAATCTTTTTCAAGAAGCTTTTTCTCGACAAGAAACCGAAAAATCTGATGCACCAGTTGAAGTGTTAATAATGGTCGAAAAAGCAAAAGATTTTTACCTTCTTAAAAACCGGAAAGACGTTCAGCACTACGCTGGCCGCATGGAAATTGAGGCCGAAAGGGTATATGAATTATATTTGCAAATCTTATTGCTTTTTTTAGAACTCAGTAAGCGTGCCAATCAAGATAGTAATGGCGAAGGAAAATCAAAACTTATTGATAACCAAGTTATTAAGGCTCTTAGTCAGGAAAAATCACTTGAAGTTCTGTGTAGTCGTCGAAGTATTAGTTTGGGCAATGAACAAGTTTTAGTGGCCAAGCTGTACCGTGAGGTTATTCGATCAAATGACCGTTATCAAGAATATGTTTCGAAAACCAATCATACGCTCGAGGAAGATTTTGCGATTTTGAAATATCTACTCAAAAATGTAATATTGAAACAGGAAATTGCGTGGGAGTTTTTCGAAAAGCAAGATTTATATTGGATTGACGACATCGAAACCCTCAGAGCTGCAGTAACTCATACGTTTCAGGCATTGGTCGAAGATGGCAGATTAAAATTAGTAATTTTAGACGATGAATGGGAAGAAAGAAAAGAATTTTTACAAACTTTGTATCAGAAAAGTATTCTTGAAGCCAAAGAATTAGAAGATATTCTGATTCCAAAACTTAAAAACTGGGAAATCGAGCGTATTGCCATCACTGACCATATTTTATTGAAAATGGCAGTAGTTGAAATGCTTAATTATCCGAGTATTCCAGTAAAAGTTACAATCAACGAAATTATCGAAATCGCCAAAGATTACAGCACACCGAAAAGTGGGCAGTTTGTCAATGGCATTTTAGATGGAGTATCCAAAGACCTCAAAGAATCGGGCAAACTTCGTAAGAGCGGTAGAGGTATGTTGGATAATAAATAAGTTCTAAAAAAAGATCTCAATAAATAAATAGTAGTTTTAGTGGGTAATTTACTCACTCATTCAAACATTTTAACATTTACTCATTAAATTTTATGAGCAATTCATCAAGAACTTTCATTGCATTTTTGGCTGGAGTCGCTACGGGAGCAGCCATCGGAGTTTTGTACGCACCCGAAAAAGGTGAAATAACTCGTGATAAACTGTCGTTCCGACTATCGAAATATCGTGAACAATTACAGAAATTCATCAACGACCTCATCGAAAGAGGAGACGAAGTAGCGATGGAAGTAGTTGGAGGAGATAGTTCGGCTAAAGCTGAAGGGCAAAAAGTAGTAAGCGAAGCCCGCCTAAAAGCGGAAAAATTACTCGAAGATGTAGAATCGTTAATGAGCCAAATTAAATCAAAAAACTAAGAGATTTTATAATATTTTAAGATTAACAAAAAATAATGTAAAATCTTGACAATCTGAAAAAGTTAAATTTATTATCTAATTAGCACACTTTCAAATTGTCAGATTACATTGATCATAAAGTAATTATTGTTCAAAATATATCAGTTTATAAAACGAGATGAAAAAAGTATTTTTAGCTCTTACTTCAACAATTATTATTGCAGGAATGAACTTTTCTTGCAACCTAATTGATTCAAAAAACCAAACTGGAATGAGTAAAGAAGACTCATTGGCGGCTATGGCAAATGCTCCAGTAATGGAGTTTGATAAAGAAGTGGTTGATTTCGGAACACTCACCGAAGGTGATACAGTATCGCATGTATTTAAATTTAAAAATATTGGTAAAAGTGCATTAACAATTACCGATGTGCAAGTGCAGTGTGGTTGTACAGTTGCTTCAAAACCTGATCATCCGATTGGAGTAGGGCAGTCAGACCAAATCACCGTTCGTTTTAATAGTCAAGGAAAAGCAGGTACAAATAAAAAATTTGTTACAATTTACTCTAATGCCAATCCTCCACAAACAGTTTTGGCTTTCACCGCAATCGTTTATGGGAAAAATATTTCAGATTCTACCAAAGCTAATTTAAATTCAATTCCCAATTTATAAAAGGCTAAATATTTGCCCAAAGAAAATTAAATATATTCTAACCAAAAATCAAAAATAATGATTCTTTTACAAGCTCAAGGTGGAAACAGTATGTTTTCGATAGTGATGATGGTCGGTATGATTGTAGTATTCTACTTCTTCATGATTCGTCCACAACAAAAAAAGTCAAGTGACCAAAAGAAAATGGTTGAGGAGTTGAAAGAAGGAGACGAAATCGTAACTCTCGGCGGAATGCACGGCAAAATAGTATCAAAAGATGAATTAACTGTTACAATATCAGCTGGTGGCGGTGCAAGATTGACTTTCGATAAAACTTCAGTCGCAAGAAAAAAGTAAAAATTATATAATAGTCCGATTTCGATATTTCACAGACAACAGAAATCAATTTTATCTGTTGCTTGTGAAATATCGAATATCCACTTTAAAGATGTAGATTAAAACCTTAACAATGTGTTTTTTAGCAGAGTTTGTATTTTAGCTACCAAACTCTCTGAACTTTCGGCAAAATTAGTTGTCTACCCAACACTATACATAACGATTCTCTTTATATTTCTACCAAACCTTTACGGAAGCAATTAATCATAAGTATGTCGAATACAGGTTGGGATTTACTAAAATATAACTTATTTTCAAATGCCAATCCACTAATTTATGAAATAGTTAACTCATTGATTATTAGTAGATTAGATAAAATTCCTTTACTTCAATCGCTCACAAATTTATTACAAAAACCAAAATTAATTCATATTCTTGCCTATATCACAACTTTAGATTTTGAACGAAGACAAAAGAAAAAAATCAAGTTATAGGTAGATAATTTAGGTATAGATTTAAAGAAAAACTTTAGTATCGAGTCTTATTAAAATATATAGCCAAATGAGATTCTTTTAGATGGCTCAGAGTCAGTTTTGAAAAAAGTTAATGATACAATTTATCTTAGGGTGCTAGCTAAGCGATTGTTAACATACTTTTACGATAAAGTAAGAATTACTTTATCTCATAACGATTTCGTAAAAGCAAGTGCTGAAAAGGCTTTGGTAAGTTTTGAAGTAGCCGAGTTATTAAAATAGTTTGCCTCATCTCCTAAAGATAAAAATCATGGCATCTGAAACTACACGTCGTTCGCAAGCAACACCGATGAAAGACGCTATCGAAGCATTTTTGAAAACATTCGATCTAAAAACTCGCTTTAACGAAACCTATTTAATAGCATTTTGGGGACGAATGATGGGACCAACCATTGCTTCTCGAACCAAAGAAATCTACGTTAAAAACAGAGTTGTATATCTCCGAATCGACTCCTCGCCACTTCGTCAAGAACTTTTTATGGCTAAAACCAAACTACTCGACCTCATAAATAAAGATGTTGGTGAGTCAGTAGTTGATGATGTTGTGTTTCTTTGAAAACTTTTTTGTAATAAAACTGTGTTGTTTCTTAAATAACAGAGAATATGTTGGGTGTTCGTTACTTAATGTTCCACAATAATGAAGAAAAAAGATTCCCTCGTAGAGAATGAACGTAATCGTCAAGATTTAGGCTTTGGTACAAAAATGACCGACCGTCAAACCCGTTTAATTACTGGTAATGGTCTGTTTAATGTGAAGCGTGTCGGTCAGTCGTTCGAGGCTTGGCTTAACCTCTACAACCTACTAATTACAATTCGCTGGAGTACATTTTTTGCAATGGTATTTATACTTTACCTAATTTTAAATCTTTTTTTTGCGAGCCTGTATTATTTCATTGGGGTGGAGCATTTGGCGGGTGTTAATATGACAAACTCAGTCTCTCAGTTTTGGGATGCCTTCTTTTTTTCAGCACAGTCACTTACTACGGTTGGCTATGGGCGTATAGCTCCCGTTGGTTTTGCTGCAAGTTTCGTAGCTTCTATTGAAGCCCTTAGTGGTTTAATGTTGTTTGCATTTATTACTGGTTTATTATACGGTCGTTTTTCTCGTCCAAATCCTCGAATTTTGTTCAGCCGAAATGCCATTATTGCTCCATATCTCGATACAAATGCCTTCATGTTTAGAATGGTCAACGAAAAGAGCAATCAAATTATTAACATGAGTGTAAGTTTGGATTTTTCAAGAGTAGAGGAAAAGAACGGAGTTAGAAACAGACAATATTACAGCCTCACCCTCGAACGCTCGAGAGTAAACTTTTTCCCTACAAACTGGACAATTGTTCATGCCATAACCGAAGATAGTCCTCTTTATGGTGAAACTACCGAATCGCTCGCCAAAGCTGATGCCGAATTTATGATTTCCACCGAGGGCATTGATGATACTTTTGCAGATGTGGTTCACAAACGCCATTCATATTTCAATGACGAACTCGTTTGGGGGGCAAAGTTCAAGCCAATGTTAGAAACCAAACATGATGAAAGTTATATTTTAGATTTACGTAAAATTCATAATTACGACCTTGTATCTTTGAACCTATAATTTATTTTTTAATTTTTAGAGAATAAACTTTGTAAACATCTATACTAGTTTCGAATGGCTTCTCAGAGCCTCCGTGGTAAAAAAAACACCAAAATGAACTCTTTAATTTCTCCTCCATTCTTAAAAAAAGGCGATAAAGTAGCCATAGTCGCTCTTGCCAGCAAGCTAAATTCCGAAGATATTAAGTCGGCAATCAATCTTATGCAAGAAAACTGGGGTGTAGAAGTTATAATAGGCGAATCAGTAAGTGCATCCTATTTTAATTTTGCAGGAACTGACGAAGTTCGTCTAAGAGATTTTCAACAACAACTTGATAATCAAGAAATTAAAGCCGTTTTTTCGGCTAGAGGTGGGTATGGAAGTTCGAGAATTATTGATGCTGTTGACTTTTCTAAATTTCAGAAAAACCCAAAATGGATTATTGGATTTTCGGATATTACTGCCGTTCATTGGCAACTACAAATATTGGGTTTCCAGAGTTTTCATGCTCCTATGCCCAAAACTTTTATGCGAGATTATGATTCAGTTCAGAAACTCGGAGCATTTCTTTTTGGTGAAAATATAAATTATACAATTCCATCAAGACCAATTAATAAACAAGGAGTAGGAGCAGGGCAAATTGTGGGTGGGAATCTTTGTATTTTGGCTCATTTGATTGGCTCAAAATCAGAACTCATTACCGATGGAAAAATCTTGTTTATCGAAGATATTTCTGAGTATCTCTACAACATTGACCGCCTGATGATTCAGCTAAAAAGAGCAGGAAAACTCAAAAACTTAACAGGTTTAATTGTAGGGAATTTTTCTGATGTAAAAGAAAACGACGAACCGTTCGGTAAAACTTTCTACGAAATCATTGCCGAGCATACCGCTGAGTATAATTATCCAATCTGCTATGATTTTCCAGTTGGGCATGAAGCCATCAATTGGACGATTCCTTGCGGCAAATTTGCTTCTTTAAATGTTGATGGTGAGCGAGTTAGATTGGTATTCGAACTATTAGAATAATCAGTATTTGTTTTTTTAAAAGCCCTCAAAATGTATATTTGTTACAATTTGAGGGCTTTTTTACTTTTGAGGTTCCTACTAATAAATCATTTTGTCTATTATAACTATTAGTCATAATTTTTTTATATTTGCAAAATAGTATGCAAGCATACCTTATTTTGTACAACAATAACATTCAACCATCTAATGGAAATTAACTATAAAGTAGAAAACAACGTAGCGATTATCAGCTGGAACATGACCACTTCGCCGATGAACGTTCTAAACGATATTTCGATTCCTGAATTTGAGGGGCATCTCGAAAAAGCATATACCGACGCCGAAGTAAAAGGAATCATCATCAGCTCCGAAAAAAATGAGTTTATTGCAGGAGCTGATGTAAAGATGATTTTGCGTAACAATAGTAAAGACCCAAGCGAAATGCACAAGTTTTCGCTTGATTTTAATGCTATTTTCCGTAAACTTGAAACTTGCGGAAAGCCGGTAGTTGCTGCTATGAATGGCACTGCTTTGGGTGGTGGCTACGAAATATGTTTAGCTTGTCATTATCGAATCGCTCTTGATAACCCAAAGGCAGTTATTGGTTTGCCCGAAGTTCAACTTGGTTTACTTCCGGGTGGTGGAGGAACGCAACGTTTGCCACGTATTATTGGCATGGAAGCAGCTTTGATGTTGATGGTGGAAGGTAAGAGGATTTCACCGAAAGAAGCTTTTGGTTATGGCATGGTCAATGATATTGCGGCCACTCGTGAAGAAATGATGGAAAAAGCCATAAAATGGATTTTGGCTAATCCAAAAGCTATTCAGCCGTGGGATGAATTTGATAAGAAAACAGGGGCAATCAAAGCCCGTGAAAATTATAAAGTGCCGGGTGGAAATGTGCAATCACCTAATGGCATGCGTACATTTGCTGGTGGAACAGCCATGGTTATGGATAAAACTAAAGGCAATTATCCCGCTCCAATTGCGATTCTTTCTTGTGTTTATGAAGGTTTGCAAGTAAATATGGATAGAGCGATACCGATTGAGGCTCGTTATTTTGTGAAAGTTGCCACATCTCGTGAAGCAAAAAATCTAATCGGAGTAATGTTTTTGGGTAAGAACGAAGCCGATAAAGGAGCAAGTCGCCCGAAAGGAATTCCTCCAACTGATGTCAAAAAACTAGGGATTTTGGGTGCTGGATTTATGGGAGCAGGCATTGCGTATGTATCTGCAATGTCCGGAATTGAAGTAGTTTTGAAAGATACAACTATTGAAAATGCAGAGAAAGGGAAAGATTATTCGAGAGGTTTGATTAAGAAAGGTATAGAAAGAGGAAAAACGACGGCCGATAAAGGAGAAAAATTATTGAGTTTGATAAAGCCAACAGCAGATGCAGCCGATTTGAAGGATTGTGATTTGATTATCGAGGCAGTTTTTGAAAATCGTGAGTTAAAAGCAAGTGTTACCAAAGAAGCAGAGCCAATGTTAATTGAGAACGCGGAACACGGCCCGGGCGTATTTGGTTCTAATACTTCTACGATTCCGATTAGTGGTTTAGCAAAGGCATCGGCAAAACCTGAAAATTTTATCGGAATTCACTTCTTCTCACCGGTTGATAAAATGATGCTGGTTGAACTGATTCGTGGCAAAGAAACTTCTGATTATGCTGTGGCATTAGCAGTAGATTTTGTGAAGAAAATTCGTAAAACACCAATCGTAGTTAATGATTCTCGTGGATTTTACACTTCTCGTTGTTTTAGTACATATACCACCGAGGGAATTGCTCTGCTAAAAGATGGTGTTGACCCTATCTTGATTGAAAATGCCGGGAAAAATGCTGGAATGCCTGTGGGAGCGTTGGCGGTTTCGGATGAAGTCGCTTTAGATTTAGCCTTGAAAATTTCTAAGCAGTCGATTGCTGACGGGGCATTGAGCGAAGAAGATGGTGCATATCAAGTAACTCGAATGATGGTTGAAGACTTAGGCCGATTTGGAAAGAAAAACAAAAAAGGTTTCTATGAATATCCAGAAGGCGGTAAAAAGTTTTTGTGGGAAGGATTGGCCGAATATTTTCCTGTTTCAAAGAATCAGCCTGATGCTGAAGAAGTGAAAAAACGATTACTTTATCGTCAAGTGGTGGAATCAATTCGTTGTTTGGATGAAGGTGTTTTGATGACAAAATTAGATGGAAATATCGGTTCGATTTTGGCGTGGGGATTTCCTCCGTATGCCGGTGGAACGCTTAATTTTCCAGATTTTGTTGGAACAGAAACTTTCTTAAAGGAGGTAGAACGTTTGGCCGATACTTATGGTGAAAGATTCAGATTAACCAAAAAACAAAAAGAATTAGTAAATAATCTGTAAATAATATTTTATCATATTTATAAAAAAAGGCAAGGTAACTTGTCTTTTTTTATGCATTAGTATTTGATTTTGCAATTTTTTAACCTTAAAACTCGTTTTTAATTAAAAAAAGGTTTAAAAGTGATAAAATTATTTTAAATGAATATATCTTGGCACGTTTTTATCTTATGTTAATTGACATAACCCTATAACTAAGTGAAATATTTTCTAACCCTAATAGTCATAATAACATTAGTTGAGACAGCTAATGCTCAAATAATGTATCGTACACGTTACCGCACTGCAATTATGGCCGAATCATTTGCTATTAGTCCACTCGGGTCGATAAATGTAGAATATCTACCAATTAGATGGCAAAATAGCTTTTTAGCATTACGTACTGGGTTTGGTTTCCTACCAGGAGGAGGAGGTAATTCGGTTGGAGCTGTATCTGTGTCGAATGGGGGAGGCATCTCCATACCAACATCGGTGACATATAATTATTTAATCAATAATCTTCGTAAAAGCATAAATAAGCGAGTCGCTGTAAGGTGCCAATCAGCTCCATCAAAAATTGCTTCCGAATGGTTTATTGAAATGGGGGCTGGTTTTACTCCAATAGTTTATAAAAATTCTGGGATCCGTAGCTATACTTTTGGAGTTATTGGACTGAGACAACAAGTCATTTTTGATATTCCACCGCATCCAAGAGTTGCTTTTTTAAGGGTTAATTTTACACCTTCTTATTCTTTCGGTAAATATGAACTACGTGGGGGGCTTGGCATAGGAGTATCTCTTTAAAATATCTACATGTGCAGCAAAGAAAATACATACTATTCTTAATTGAAACGGAACGCCATCCGATTGGATTTTGATGGTATTTTATCGATTATTTTTTCTATAAAACTGATGCTCAAATTCAATCTTCCGCTCGCAGTTACATTCCTTTGTCTGCTGAGTTAGGCGGTATAAGTTCTTTTTTTAGCCAACCTTAATTTCAATTCATAAAATCTTATTTATTTCCCTATAAAATTCATTTTACTCAAATATCTGCCAAAAATCATTTCATATTTAGGGTTGAATAAAGTTTAGGCTATTCAAATTAATTTATGTAAGCTGTTTGAATGAAATTTTTCAAAAGCTTTTTATAGTCATCAATTTTTGTTTGCTTTTGAATTTCTGA
>Ga0209189_1001031_pt1 | contig 21373 bp, 16 predicted proteins | sample C_130820_EF_Meta_FD_187308 | JGI IMG/M metagenome (GOLD analysis project Ga0209189, IMG submission 187308) | Freshwater microbial communities from Lake Croche, Canada to study carbon cycling - C_130820_EF_MetaG (SPAdes) (version 3) | ecosystem: Environmental > Aquatic > Freshwater > Lake... | reverse complement strand
ATATGCAACGACACGGTCCAATATCCGCATAATAATAAACAAGAGCCGGTCCTCCAAATATAAAACTGAAAATATAGCCCACGCAAGAAACTCCCTATTAAATATAATAAAAACAGAATACTCGTCAACTCCTTATTTTATAATGATGGATTCAAATAACTATTCGTGTATTGGTGATATCGATATGGATGTTCTCAACAATGTCCTTGAACGTGATGATTGGGACATGGTTTCGTTTGATAGGGAAGCCGGTTATTATGATTTTTGGGCATTGTCTTATTATCCATTTGTTTATAGCTTTTTTCATTTTGATGACTATAAAAAAGTTCTCAATGCACTACAATTAGATTTTTATAAAACTCTAAGTGACTACAAGGAAAATAAACCAGATGAGCTTATTACAGTAATAAGCGCATTTAATGGTTTTGCTATTTATAGAACGCCCAAGTTTTTGAATTGCTCTTATAGTTCAGACATTGATATTTCGTTGTTTCCGCAACAGTTTTTATTGGCAAATCAGCAAGCCGTTGGCTCAAAAATAATAAAATTTAAGAAGTGCGATTGCGAACATCGTAAATTTCATATGGAGGCAATTTTACGTAATAATGCGAAGATAAGGATATCGACAAAGTCGTTGTTTAAAAAATTCAATGAAACGGTCGCGTTTAAACATGATGGACCGTGTTAGGACCACATTTCATTAGGCCTTCATCAATTTCTTTTTACCTTGAACATCAACCAAACGACCTATTAAAATAGGTTGTGTTGTACCCTGTGTAGCCTGCATATAGCTATTAAAATCATAAATTTCATTTGAATTTTCGCGCTGGGCATAATCAGTGCCATTAATTGTGATTTTACTAGCGCGCCACTCCAATTTACGAACATCAAGGCCTTCTTTCTGGGCCTGGTCGTCGTCAAGACTAGGATATGACGAAAATTGATTTGATTTTACAACATCAACGCCATAACATATGAGGTTCTCACTATTCTTCGAAATCGTAGAATAAATCTTACAATCAATGGCGCTTTCTTTAACGGCCTTTAATATTTCATTATTAATGCGCTGTTTAACACTAGCCATTTCATATAGTGTTTCATCAGTAGTTACAGGCGTCTTTTTATCTAGGCGGCTCACATCTCGGATACGGAGTTCTATATTTGCCTCGTCTGTTTTTTGCTCTTCACTAAACGTAGAAATATATAAAAACACTTTTACAGTACGTAATTCGGGTGGTAAATCTTGGTGACTGCAAATACGACGCGCGCGACCTACGACCTGGTCAATGCGTACCATATGCCAATATGGCTCTACAATATGTACGAAACGTGTATTACGTAAGTTAATGCCCTCTGCGCCAGACGACGTAATCATTAATATTTTTACGACCTCACCATAGTTATTATTTTCAGCCTTTTGTTTAAGTTTTGTTGCAATTGTTGCGGGAACATAATCCCACATACCATTATAAACGTTACGTATTATTTCCTTTTCTTCAGTGCCTTCTGTGCCAGTATATAAAGCAAATTTAGGTTTTGCTGCATCCGCTTCTGTCTCTACAATATCCCAAATTTCGCCTGTTTTTTTGATTTTAAATTCAGCAAACCCATTCGCTAATAAAATAAGACGCATAATAGCAATGCCCTCTATAGTGCGGAAATTACTATATAATAAGTGAAGGCCCTGATTAGTTTCGTCCAAAAGGTTCTCTAATATCTTTGCAAATTTCGGACTATACATAGGCAACGCATCTTTGGATAAATATTCACTTGCCTCTGAGCCATCGACTTTTTTACTCAAGTCTTCCATGGCCTTTTCAATGCGTTTTTCATATTTTTGGAATTCAGGTTCGGCTTCCTCGGCAGCAATCTCATCTTGCTCTTCTTGGCCTGCATATTCGTCGATTTCTAGCAATTGTTCTTTTGGAACTACATCTAATAATGCCTCATTTACTTCCTCACCTTCTTTTACATTAGGAACAGGGCGTTCAATGGATGATGGGAATGCAAAATTACAGCATGCTCTAGAAAAAATACGATATGTCGATGAAATATTAAAAGCATCCTCTTCTCCGGGTTTCACAGGCTTTCGTTTGGCCGTTTTGGAGCGTTTTTCTTGGTCGGCTTCTATTCTGCGAATCTTGACGTAAATACCAAACTGATGAGGGGTCATTGGCGATTTAACAACATGATAAATATCGCCGGCTGACGTTGTAACAAAACTGGGCAGCAATTGTTCTTGGGCGCTACGGAAATATGACGTAAGACCTAAAATACGGCGTTTAAATACATTCATTGCGCTAGATGTTACCACGCCCTCATTTACAAACATATTCATAAAAGCTTCCGCGTCGTCTGGTAACGCCTTATATTTTTTGAGTTCAATAGAGCCTCGTATAGTAAGACCATTTTTGGCACTTTTTAAAATAGATTGAACGCGGTTAATAAAATCATCGTCAGAAATATTTCCAGTTTCATCCATTTGTACTCCATTATAGCGGTCGAAAACTGGGCCGCCACTACCTCCCAAATAAGGATTTTGCAAATTTTTATCATACTGAATAGCTGCATCTTCCTCTTCAGATATGCCTGACATAACAATAGTAGGTATTTTTATAAATTGCTCTTTATTAGAGCGGGTTTTATTGGACGACTTGGACGACCTTGATTTTTTAGTAGCGCCGCCACCTGACTGGCCCTTCCCTTTCGCTAATGCCCCTCTCTTTTTCGTATTGATAAAACCAAACGGGTTTCGTGTAATAGTCAACTTATTGTCTGCATAATCGACATAATCAAACGTCTTCATATTACCCTCGTCGAGCATTTTCAAAATAGTCTCCGTATTTAGTTTCTCGGCCTTTTCCCAAACTGCAGGAATAGTCCATGTCTTAATATATCCACGAAGAATATTATATAAAATACCAATTTCATTCGGGTAATTAATAATCGGCGTTCCAGATAAGAGAACAATACGCGCATTTGACGCATTCATCAAATAATCATATAAAATATAAGATATAGATTTGGGTTTTTTGATTTTATTAACGATACGGCTTACAAAATTATGGGCTTCGTCAATCACTACTACAGAATTATCAAAAGGATTGCGCGTAAAATCGCCCGAAAGCATTTTAGTAATTTGCGTAAGATTATTTGCATTATAGTGGATATCCGTATATTTACTACGAATCATTTCATTTAATTGCTCGTCGACTTCAAGCTGTTGTTCAGTTTCTAATTCAGTATAATTTGATTCTTTTTGGATATTTACTAACCACGCGCCTTTATGTTTACGTATATATTCCATAGAAAGTGAAAGTGCTCTAGAAAGGATGCCAACGTACTCTGGTTTGCCTTCAATACTAATAAACTCCCAAAACTGGTTTTTCTTATAGAGTTCATCGCCGTATTTTTTCATCTCACTAAAAAAGTTCATTTTTAATGACGCTGGTGTCAAAACAAATACTCGCTTATTGCTCTTCATGCCCTCGGCAATTGCGATAGAACTCGCCGTTTTTCCTGCGCCTAAACCGTGATATAATAAGAGGCCGCGGTAAGGAGTATATAAATTTAAATAGTCGCGAACTATTTTTTGATGGGTCAATAGTTCGAACTCGGCACCCTGGCGCGATTCACAAGATACAGATTCCGCTGTATCCATAAGTTCCTTTTGATAGGGTTTAAATAGCTCAGTTAATTTTTGGGTGAATATCTTACGGTTACTCATATAGTACGTAGGGGCTCTGATAATAATCTTCTCTTTTTCTTTGGGTAGACGGTCAGCGACTTTTTGCGTACGAATCATAGCTGTTGTTAAATCGACCTCGGGAACAGGCTCAATTTCAGTAGACTTCTTCTTTCTGCCACGCTTAGGTTTTTCGGTAGGTTCGGGTCCCGCGTCCTTAGGCAAAACTTCTTCGACAACGGCTTCTGGCTTTTGAGCAGCAATCTTTGGTTTAATAACTAATTTCTCACCGGTTTTAATGGGGGCAACAACTTCGATTTCGACTTTTTCCAAAGGTAGAGGCGCTTCGAGCAAAGCTTCAGGTGTAATTGGATTAAGTGTATCTTTTACATCAAGATGGTCACTTAATCGAGCTAATATCCTTTTAATATCTATTTTACTAGTTTTACGTTTATCCAAAATTTTCATTTCATTAGGACCAGGACCAGGACCAGGACCAGGAACAGGACCAGGAACAGGAACAGGACCAGGACCAGCGTCCACACCCTCGCCTTCTTCAACGCCACTATCCTTTTTTTCAGTTGGAGCATCTTGATATCTATAATTAACCTCCTCGTGTTTGAAAGATATTGGTTTTTTTTCTAATACTACTAAAGGTTGAAATGGTTTATTGCTCATATTTGTAACTATAATATAATATATTCATACAAAATATATTCTATTCTCTTTTCTTGTCAAAATGCATTCGGTAAATTATAAAAATCTTTATTTCCATAAAACAAATACGAAAATGCCTGTTGAGGTAGTCCAATATCAACACCATTATCACTACCTCTTGCTGTGCGTATATTTTCGCCCTGTATTAAATCTGACATAAACAGAAACCGTCCCTAGTCAGATTATATTTGTGGCCATTTGCGATAGTTCGTTCTTTATATAAAATAAAATAGTTTACGCAAAATATTATTCCGACCAAAGCTATTGATAATAATAAGTTATATTTCATATATATCCATTTGCTAAATTATGCAGCAAAAAAATATTGGTTTGTAAACACAAACACTGCATACTATGGTTACAATTTTAAACAATCGTAGGGGTTTTAGACAAGAGAATAATTGTGAAATTCAAAAACCTTTTATTTTGGCTCGTCGACTAGTTCGGCAATGACTTATAGGCTAACTAATGTTGCAAGCAGAATATCAGCGTGTATTGGATTTTCAAAATCCACTTAAATTACGAATCGCCGTATCACACGCAACCTGCTCAGCCTTCTTTTTGATTTTATGAATTCCCTCGCCCAAAAATAACAATATCTTATTATGTTGTGACATATATTGATGGATTTCATAGTAAGACGTAAATCGAGTTATATTAATTGCCTGACTCGGTGTCACGGAATGGATTGGCTGTCCCAAACACAAATAAACGCCCATGTGATAACCTGTTTCTGAATTATGTTCCTCAACCTCCAAATAGTCAGGCGTCACCTTAAATTCCTTTTGAATCTTCACCTGGAGAATATTTTTGAAATTATCGTCGTTTTTAATTAGACTAATCCAATCTACGTGCTTTTCAAATACATTTTCAACAAATATCTGGACCATTTGGAACCCAGGGCCAGTGACAAACACATCCTTGAACCATCCGTCTTCGTCATTTACCGTAATCTTATTAAAATCCAAGAACATGGCGCCCAAAAACGACTCAAAAAGACAGCCCAATTTCTTAAGGTTGGTTCGGGTTTGTTTACCCTCTGCGTGCTTAGAAAGAACAAACCACTTATGCAGTCCCATCTCATATGCCATTTTACCAATAGATTCGTTTTTAACTAGGGCGATTTTCTTTTCAGTCATAAACCCCTCATTCTCTTTAGGGAATCGTCGATACAAATAATATTTAGTGATACATTCCAGTACACCATCACCTACAAACTCTAATCTTTCATTAGATTTTGTATATAGAGGCAAACAATCGTCAGGTTTAGGGACAATAATAATGTTATTTGATTCGTTTTCTATATTTGGGCGCTTAATATAAGAGCGATGAATAAATGCACGCTTATAAAGTTCAAAATTGTGAATATCGACACCAATACCATAATTAGTCAATATCTGTTGAATTTCCTTTTCTGAAATCTGTTTATTTAGGGGATTAAATGGGTCAAAAATATAGGTATCCTGGCCATTTGAGTTTTTTTCAATGCGTATGTCTTCGTCCATATTCATGTTATTTTTAAAATAAAATGAATACACCTAAGTATCTAACGCGCATTGTTTCTATGTTGTTTCCAAATAATGTTTTGTATATTGATTTGTCCAAGTAAAAAATATTTAGCTAATATATATTACATAAAGTATATAAGATGCCTCAAGGAAATGCTTTTCGTTCATCTAGCCGCGCCCAAATGGGCAGCAGTGCCATTACTACACAAACTCAAGGAGGAGGCAACAAAAAGGCCGGATTCCCTTACCAAGTAGGCCGTGACACATGGGTGTCTATCTACTTTAACTCTACTAACCCCGTCGCTGGTCACTGCTGCAAGTTACCTAGCTACCAAATGAATCTCTTCCCCAATGCTCGCCCCAGCCGCCCCATTGGCTCTACGTACAGCCCCAATACGTATTTCCATATTCCTGGAACTGGCCGTTAAACATATATTCAATTTATACATTTTTGAAACAATATAGTAATTTCGCATAGATTACTATATTATTATGAAGATTATTATAGATGAACGTGAACATGCACTATATAAAGAATGCCAAGCGTTTTTATCTAATGGTCAATTTACGTCAATTATTTTAGACAGACAAGTTCTCGCACTAGGCGACGTTTTATTGAGAACCAATGACGATAAGGATATTTTATTGATTGAGCGCAAGTCGTTTTCAGATTTATTATCATCTATAAAAGACGGTCGTTATGAAGAACAATCATATCGCTTATTAAATTCCGGCGAATTTTTACCCCATTCTATTTTTTATTTAATAGAAGGAATATTCTCGCAATTAAGGGCGCCAAATGATAAAAAAATCATAATGTCGGCAATGACGTCTCTACAATACTTCAAGGGATTTAGTTTGTATCGCACATCGTCTGTATATGAGTCAGCAGAATGGGTCGTTTCTATGGCAAATAAAATAGAGCGCGAACTAGCCAAGGGAAAGCAACCATATTTCCAAACCGCGCCATATTTGCGCAACAATAATGCGGTGGTTATTGAGAATGAAATGACAACGACGACTAGTAACAACGTTACGGGCGCTGATTATTGTGCCGTTGTAAAGAAAGTAAAAAAGGATAATATTACGCCTGAAAATATAGGTGAAATAATATTGTGTCAAATACCCGGAATTAGTTCAGTAACTGCTATAACAATTATGAAAAACTTCAATGGGTTCCCACACTTTATGGATGAATTACAAAAAAATCCGGCATGTATAGAGAACATTACAATAGAAACAAATGGAAAAATACGTAAAATTAATAAATCTAGTATTAGCAATATTAGACAATTTCTATTAAGTGCGCCCACTAATCAAGATGCTTGTGTTTAGTTGGATTTTGTGCCCAAACCTTCAAGCTCGTTGACTACCTGTTCTAGCTTTTCTGCGACCTCTGTAAGCTCAACGTTTCTTAATATTTCAGTGACCTCATTATCGTCTTCTGGTTCAGTCGCACTAACGGTTATCTTTACGGCGTCCTCCTCTTCGAGCTCGCGTTCATTTACAGTGGGTTCCGTATCATGGACAGTATTATCTAAAACCTCGGTAGTTTCACCTACCTTCTTGAATCCAGCACACCAATTTTTAATTCTGTTACAAAAATCCATTTGTAATTAATAATATAAACTTAGATTTTTATATTGTTATCAATTTTTTATAGTTCGTCGCGCGGTTTGGGGAAAGGACTAGGCACGTCGGGGAAAAACGCTACTTTAGGTTGGAATAAAACCGGTTTGCTAATATTATTGCCCACGTATTTTCCAGAATCGACCATTTGCTGAGTATATGTAGTTCCAGCCCAGTTTATGTCCATTGGATTATCACTTATCTTATTCATTGACGTAGAGTCGTGTATTTTATCTATATCTGTATAAACTCCAACATAGTGACCATATGGGTCGAAACTAGGATATTGGTTTGTATTATATGAATGGTTGGCACGAGATGCGTCATCATGCATAATAACTTGTTTTTTATCAATGGGATTTTGCACCTCAGTAATCGATGGTGTTCCGCCGTTTAATTCAAATGGACTAGGGCGCATTCTATATACATCTTGTCCTTGTGCGTTGTTCTCTTGTTGTAAATATAAAACTGGGCAATTAATTCCTTTTTTGCGTTGTACTTCTAAATAGTTAATATATTCATCTAAATTGAAAAATGGGATAGGGTTCTCTCCTTCAATAATGGGTTTAGTTGTATTATATAACATTAATACGTTTCCTTTTTGTACTAATAAATCAGGGCAATTGCTACTGTTCTGTTGTTCGTTTTTATTATCTGCGTCAAAACCTTCCTTCTTTTTCTTACATCCACTACTAGTTGGTTTACCAAAAAACATCGTAACATATAAACCAGCTAAAAATATGATTATTAAAAATAATAAAAATAACAACTTGATTTTACTCATTGACTAATATTCCTATATACTATTTAGAGAAGAAAACATTTCTAATTATAGTGTATAATGCCACATAAACGAAAGAGTAACAAAAAACCGATAAGTGGCGATGACCATGAACATTTAACCAAGAAAAACGTTCATGTTATTTTAATACACTCCAATAGCTGCGGTTACTGTACACAATTAATGCCTGAATGGGATAGAATGGAGGGCATAGTACAAAAAGACGATGGATTGAATCAACAATGTGAGGTCGTTAAAATTGAAAGTGCCGAAGTAGATGACAAAATTGAAAAATATAAGGCTCTTATTGGAAATCGTGATATTCCTATAAATGGGTATCCTACGATTGTCTCTATAAAAGGCGGAAAACTTCATAGCTATGCTGAAGAGAGAAGCGCGGAAGCTTTGGTAAATTGGATTCGCAAATTAGCAAGTCAACGGGAATATACCGGTGGAAAAAAATCCAGACGTAAGCGCAGAAAGCGTTCGGCTTGCAAATCATGCAAGTCAGGACGGTTGTTTTCGTTGTGGTAAATCTTTGCGTTTTTTGTATTGATATATTTAAATGAATACAAATAATTGTCATGGCGGAAGGTTCGGCAATTGTTTTTTTACGGGAATGGCGATGCATTTTATTGCCAAAAAGAACAATTTAGCAGTAACCTATAAAATGCATCATAAATTCAAAAATTTGGGAATTGATTTATTCGTAGGAGAAAAAACATATGGCGAACATATTTCTATGCGCGATGGGAATTTTATGGAGCTTATATTAGGTGAGCCAATAAATAAAAACATACATATTCTTAATAATGTATGGTGCCAAACCCGGGAGTTTTCTTTATATTTAAGGGACTATTTTAATCTCGCTGAACAAAAAGGCCGTATTATGGAGTCAAATCAGTTTAAAGAGCGATATCAAAACAACAACGATGTCTATGTACATATCCGTTTAGGTGACATTGTTCAACATAATTATTTTCAACCATTTGAATACTATGATAAGATATTGAGCGGGCTAGAATTCGAGAACGGCTATTTTTCATCGGATACAAGTGAACATCCAATATGCCAAGAGCTAGCCCAAAAATATAATTTAAAAAAATATAGTGAGCCTGATGAAAAAACTATTATGTTTGCAAGTACTTGTAAGCACATCGTTTTATCTAGTGGCACATATTCTTGGATGATTGGATTTTTTGGTTATTTTTCTGACGTATATTACCCTAAGGTCCATAAAATTTGGCATGGTGATATTTTCGTATTTCCTGAATGGACAGAAATTGAATATTACACCTTTTCGCATTGAAAATGCGCAAAGGCAACGTTACCTTTCACTCATTTACGCCCAAAAAGTGGGCGTTTTGAATGAGAAAAGGTGTAATATTGAACTATAGCACACATTGTAAAAAAAATGTTTATGTTATTGTAGTCCGTTTTTCTAATTATGAATTTATTTCAAACAAACAATGCAAAGATAGTGCGGAATATTATTTGTGTCTTTATGCAATAACTTAAAATAACCAATCCTTTCAAACTCAAACACAACATCGTGACCACAATCCAATACATAGCTTTCAACAAACCCGTCGTAAATATTTTTTATAAGCGGATTTTCAGTGTCTATAAATACAAATCTTGCCGGCACAGCATGACTTACGGAAAGCCAATGTATAGTAGATTTCACTGATTTATCTTTTTTCAAATTACATGCAGAGACATAGACAACATTATCAACAACGCATTCGTATTTCACGATATCAAAGAACTTAAATCTCACCATTTTATTTATTGGCGACAACCTGTAATAATCATCATCGTGCTCTAGTTTAAAATCATCATTTTCTATGTATATTTCTCTGCTTATAGTTGTAGTATGATAGTGTTCAGGATTATTCGGAATGTGCGGATGCATACAAATTTTTTCTTCGTCCAAGTTTTTAATTACGCATTTTATTGGGTTTACTACGGCAAAACATCTGATTGCGCTAGGATTATAATGAGTAATCAGCAAATGATGCACAAGTTTCATAGAGACAACTGTTTTTACCTTGCCAAGACCTGAACATTTTGCTATGGCTTTAATTATTTCTGGTGTATATCCACGTTTGCGCATACCTCTCACAGTAAGTAAAGATGGGTCATCATAACCAGATACTACACCTTCATCGATTAATTTTTTAATGTTTCTTTTAGATAGTGTATTGTTCTCAACAGTCAGTTTTCCAAACTCATGGACGTTCGATGTATACAATGAGCATCCCAAAGAATTCAATGTGTTGGTTGTCCAATAGTATAAATCGCGGCGAATATAAAACTCGTCCGTGCAGTATGACGTAGTTATGTTTTCAAGAGCATCAACAATACCATGACTATAATCATATGACGGATAAATGCACCAAGTTTCCCCGGTTTTGAAATGCGGAGTATAGTTTATTCTATATGCAATGGGGTCTCTTAACGTATGATTGTCGTTGGACATGTCTATTTTTAAACGAAGAACTGCGCCACCTGATTCATATTTTTTATTTTTCATGTTTTCAAATTCCATTAGATGCACATCTGGAGACATACACCTATATGCGTTTTCAACCCCAAGGTGTCTTTCCTCTTTTATTGTTTCTGGTGTTGAAAAATCAACATACGCATATCCATGTTTAATCAAAATACATGCGAAATTAAAGAGTGTATCAAAATAATCGGATGTATATGTAACCTCGCCCGGGTCATACCCAAGCCACTCCATGTCGCGTTTTATTTCATTTACAAACAATTCGCTTTCATTTGATGGATTTGTATCATCTAATCTTAAATGACACAAATTGCCTTCGCCGTAATTTATCAATAAAGATTTACAATGACCGATATGCAGAAACCCGTTGGGTTCCGGGGGGAAACGCGTAACCGTCGGCATTGTTGTGTTAAAATTGGATTTTATGATAATCTATAAAAATAGTTCAATTTTTTACCAGTTTTCGTTATAAATCTGATGTATGCGTGCATTAAAAAATTGAACCTTAGAAATATTCAAAAAAGGGTTAAATAATAAACACCTATTAACAATAATGGCTCCAAAACATACAAGGAAACCCTCTATAAAAAAACTATTTCGATTATTCGATTTCAATGTATTGGATGGCGCGGTAATGGACGGTTCTAGTTCCGGCTCTGATAATGATTCAACAAGTGAACCAGAAACTAGTTCATCGAAAGAAAAGTGCTTCGTCATTCAAATGTTTGGAATAAACGAAAAGGGCGAAACCTGCTGTTTGTATATGCAAGAATATCAACCATTCTTCTATATGAAAGTAGGTGATAACTGGACAAACACTAATATGGCCGCACTTTTACGCGAAATCCGCGAAAAGGTTGGTAAGTATTTCGCGGATTCGATAGTTTCCACGGAGATGGTTGACCATTACAAGCTCTATGGTTTTAGTGGTGGTAAAAAATGCAAATTTATGAAAATTGTCTTCAAGAACACAATTGTCATGAATAAAGTGAAAAATTTATGGTATGCATATAAAAAGAGCGATGACAAAGGCAAAGCTGGAGGCAAAGGAGAGCGCTACCGTGTGAAATTTATGTTTCAGGGGATTAGTTTAGAGCTTTACGAAAGCAACATCCCACCGCTTCTTCGGTATTTCCATATTCGAAACATTAGTCCTTCAGGTTGGGTATCATTCTTAACTGACAAGGTTGTCAAAGTGGCGCAAAAAACAACGACATGCGACTTTGAATATATCTGTCCTCTAGAAGAACTAGTGCCTGAACCAGAAAAGGAGACGCGTGTTCCGTATAAGATATGTAGTTTTGATATTGAGGCTAGTAGTAGTCATGGAGATTTCCCAGTTCCGGTAAAAACCTACAAGCGACTTGCATCAAATATGGTGGACGTGTTTATCAAACAGGCGGCTGTATTAGATAAGACACGAGCTGAAGTATTACTATTAAAAATAATGATGGCTGCGTTTGGGTATGGTAAGTTTGACGACATCGATTTGGTGTACCCAAAGCAAGCAACATCAAAAGATAGGGTAAATAAACTAGTGAAAGAACATTTATTAAAACAGACATTGGAAGACATAAAATCTTCTGACGAAGATGATACGGACCGTTCGTATATAATGAAAATCGATGCAATGTTCGAAAAGATGAAGGAAAATGCTTATGCTGGTGCGGATGGTGGTGCGGATGGTGATGGTGGTGAAGAGGAACCTAGTGATGGAACTAATAACGAGCCAAAATTCAGTTATGGAAAAAAACCATCTGCGCAACCTACCATGAACATGCGTATTACTATAATTGAGCTACTACTAAGCGATAAATATAGCAGAGATGAAAAGATTCAAATGATTACAGATGCATTTACGAGGTCGACGAAATTTTCACAACTGAAGGGCGACGAGGTAACATTTATTGGTTCGACGTTTTTGCGATACGGTGAGTCCGAGCCATATTTAAACCATTGTATTGTAGTCGGCGATTGCGACGAAGTAGAGGGCGCGGTCATTGAAAGCACAACTTGCGAAAAAGACTTGCTCTTGAAATGGACCAAAATTATTCAAAAAGAAAATCCAGATATAATTATCGGATATAATATTTTTGGGTTTGATTATGAGTTCATGTTTCGCCGTGCGCAAGAAAACCATTGTGAGCAAGAATTCTTGATGCTATCTAGGAAAAATGGTGAATTATGTGCGTCCGCGCCATATGATGACCCAGGTAATTTAGATATTGAGAATACAAAGCTTGTTATTGCTAGCGGAGAATACGATTTGCGGTTCTTCAAAATGAGCGGTCGACTACAGGTTGATATGTATGCATATTTACGTCGCGATTTTAACCTGGCTTCGTATAAATTAGACGACGTCGCAGGTGAGTTTATCAGCGATAATGTTAAGAAACTTGTTTGTTTAGAACACGCAGAGTTTGGTGAAGTTACTGAACTATATAGTCAGAATTTAATGGGCCTTCATACAGGAGATTTCATTCACATTGGATTTGTCGGGTTTACGTCTGACTATTACAAGGATGGTAAGAAGTTCCGCGTACTAGATATCCAAAGGGGTCGTGAAGACCCTGATACAAAGGCAACATATAATGTAATTATTATTGGCGGACATGAACAAATTGATAGTTCAAAGCCCATTAAATGGACAATGGCAAAAGATGATGTTACCCCGCAAGATATTTTCCGACTGGCAAACGGCGACTCTAGCGACCGCGCTATTGTCGCAAAATACTGTATTCAGGATTGTAACCTTGTTCATCATCTGATGAATAAAATCGATGTAATTACCGGGTATGTTGAGATGTCTAGTATTTGTAGTGTTCCTATTAGCTTTTTGGTGTTTCGCGGCCAAGGTATAAAACTCACATCCTACGTGGCCAAGAAATGCCGGGAAAAAGATACTCTTATGCCTGATGTTGAAAAGTCTGGCGATGCGGATGGATACGAAGGCGCGATTGTGCTCCCGCCAAAATGTTCGATGTATATGGATAACCCAGTAGCATGTGTAGATTATGCGTCTCTATATCCATCTTCGATGATTAGTCAAAATTATTCACATGATAGTAAGGTATGGTCCAAAGAATATGATTTGGAAGGAAAGTTAATAAACGTCTCTGGGCAACGTGATGCAGCAGGAAATTTCATTTATGATAATATGCCTGGATTTCAGTATATTGATATGGAGTTTGATACGTTTAAATATATTCGTAAGACGCCGACTTCGCGCGCCGAAAAAACAAAGGCTGGTAAAATTGTCTGCCGTTGGGCGCAATTTCCAAATAATAAAAAGGGTATTATGCCAAGCATTCTAGAGGAACTACTAAAGGCCCGCGCGGATACACGTAAACTAATCAAGACTATCAAGGACCCATTTATGCAGAATATTTTGGATAAGCGGCAGCTTGGATACAAAGTAACTGCGAATTCTCTTTATGGTCAGTGCGGTTCACGCACATCGACATTTTATGAAAAAGACGTTGCGGCAGCAACCACCGCCACTGGACGTATGATGATTACATATGCTAAGCGTATGATTGAGGAAGTTTACGGCAACTTGGTATATGAGACCGCGTTACAAGGACCGGTTAAGTGCAAAGCAGAATATGTATATGGCGATAGCGTAGCAAATTATACTCCAGTTTATGTCCGCAAAGACGGTAAGTTTGATATTTGTACTATTGAGCAATTATGTGATAAATACGGAAATTCAATCTGGAGTCCTTGTTTAGAAGAAGGTAGACAAGAAAAGGAAGTGTGTGAATTGCCTGGTCTAGAAACCTGGACAGAGCGCGGTTGGACGCGATTGAATCGTGTTATTCGACATGTTCTTGCTCCTCATAAAAAGATGATTCGAGTTTTGACACATACAGGATTGGTTGATGTTACTGATGACCATTCTTTGGTAAAGTCTGATGGTTCAGAAATTTCGCCAAAGGATGTAAATATTGGAACTGAGCTTCTTCATCATGAATTGCCTACTATTCCAATTTACGCTGATAATAAAATTACTAAGGAGGAAGCCGAAATCATGGGATTCTTCTTTGGTGATGGAAGTTGCGGTGAGTATGAATGTCCTTCTGGAAAAAAGGCTTCGTGGGCACTAAATAATGCTTCTATGGAATTAATAAATAAATATTTGAATTTGTGTAAGATTGCATATCCTGAATTTGAATGGACATGCATGGATACATTGGAAAGTTCTGGTGTATATAAGATTTCACCAAGGTGTCAAAAATATGGCTCTATTGCCAATTTCGTAAGAATGTATCGGTCCAAGATATACAACGATAAAGCAAAAATAATTCCTTATGAAATTATTACAAGTAGATTAGAGATACGACAAGCGTTTTGGAATGGCATGTATGATGCGGACGGAGATAAAGATAAAAATGGATATATTCGAATCGACCAAAAAAATCAGATAAGTGCTGCACATATTTGTTGGCTAGCATCAAGTTTAGGATGGAAAACATCAATTAATACTCGACAAGATAAACCAGATATCTATAGGGTCACAATGACTAAAAAAACACAGCGTAAAAATCCAATTTCTATAAAAAAACTTCACGAAATCCCATATAATGGTTATGTGTATGACCTAACAACAGAAAACCATCACTTCGCAGCAGGAATAGGCAAAATGGTAGTACATAATACGGATAGTGTATTCTTTACGTTTAATCTAGAAAATCCAAATACTGGTGAGAAAATCCGCGGAAAGCCAGCCCTCGAGGCAACTATTGAAATTGCCCAAGACGTTGCATCTCTTTGTACGAGATACTTAAAACCACCTATGGAACTCACTTATGAGAAAACCCTTATGCCATTTATTCTGCTTTCTAAAAAGCGCTATGTAGGTATGCTTTATGAGACAGATGCCAATAAGGGTAAACTTAAGTTCATGGGTCTCTCCTTGAAACGTCGCGACTCATGCGACTATTTAAAGGATGTTTATGGAGGTATTTTGAAAATCCTTATGGATACAAAACGGACTAATTCTATTCAGGCATCGATAGAATATTTGAATCAATGCTTGAACGAACTAGTAGAAGGTAAGGTCCCGATGGATAAACTCATGATTACAAAGGCCCTGCGTAGTGATTATAAAAACCCCGCCACGATTGCGCATAAAGTCCTAGCTGATAGAATTGGTAAGCGCGACCCTGGAAATAAGCCTAAGCCAGGAGACCGAATGAAGTTTGTGCACTTTGTTTGTCCAGAATCAAAGACTGGTAAAAAGGCTCTTCAAGGCGATAAAATAGAGACACCTGAGTTTATAGTACAAAATAATCTTCAAATTGACTACAACCATTATATTACGAATCAGCTTATGAAACCACTTCAACAGCTATTTGGTCTAGCGCTTGTACAGATATGGGAAATGCAAAACAAAAAGTCCGCGATTAAAACCTATCAAAAGGATATCGACGAGCTCTGGAATGAGTTTCCAGATATTGAGGTTTATATGAAAAAGAAGGAAAAATACTGCTCTGCAAAAGTAAAAGCATTATTATTCGATAAGGTGCTCGACAAAATTTATAACACGAAGCATGGTATTCAGACAATATCAGCGTTCTTTCGACCAGTCAATTAATTATCTAGGGTCGTTTTAATATGATTTTAGGCATTGTTTTAGATTGTGTAATTGGCATAACCAAATTATTTTTTTTTGAATTATACATTTTCATTTTAAGTTGAGGCAGCGGGGTTTTTAATACGACATTGTTGGTTCGTTGTAATATATCAACGGGGGTTTTACTTGATATGTCATATTTCATCAAAAAATCCACTGGGGGAGATGGAAACAAATTTGTAGGGCACTGCGCATCAACTAAGTCGTGTTTTTGTTGTTTGTAGCTCTCATAAAATACGATATATTCTTGGTGAAAAATGTCTGGATAATTCTTTAAAATATCATCTAGGGTTGAATGCAGTCTATAAATTAAACCGTGCATTGTATTAATTGAGCCAATAAACGCATTATCACAGCCAAGAAATGGTTCGTTTTTCAAAAATACGTTTATTTTTGGCACTATTTCGCAATTTGCTTCAACAAAATCTAGTATTTGTTTTTTTTTAAACCCAAACGAATTTCGCAAAACATCAAACCGCATATTTAATACTATATGCTCTTGGTCTTTATAATATTCTTTTATGTTTTTTATCCCCTGATATATTCCATAAATCATATTTTTCCATCCACCTAATGGCATTTTTGTATTACATACAAACCCACTTGTTTCGCCAATTAGTTTGATTTGACTATCATCTAGTATTATTATGATTTTTATATTTAATCTGCGAAAATAGTTTTGTATTAAATATTCATTGACAATGGTATTATCTTGTTCAATTTCTCTCCAACTAATATTTGATTGAACGATGTTCCATGTTTGAATATGTATTTCCAAATTGTCGACTATATCTGATATATCAGCTACTAAATTATATAAATCATTATTATCAAAACTATCGCGAATGTGACCGCGTAATAGTAATATCATATACATTAACGTGATAAAATATTCATTGACATGTCTATGTTCTGTTCATCACTATAGTTTTGTAATATATTTGTTATGCTTGTTGTTATAGTCTGAATTAAAGCATTGGTATTCGTATTATCAATTATATTATTTGAAGTATCAATGATAATTGGGGAAACGTATCCATTTTGGTTTTCATTTTCGTTTATATTACTAGGCCGCGATAATGTACGAATATCATATCGACATACTGGACAACGCACATTTGAACGAAACCAATTTTGCAGCGCTGTTTCACAAAATGTATGTCCACAATGTATTATTCTACGCACCATTTCACCCTCCTCGAAATCTTCTAATGTGATTGGGCAACGCGTATTTGATGTTGTTGCAGAATCATATTCTAAGAATTGTGTTGCGCTCTGTATTTGTTCTTGTGTAGGGCGTACAATAACATTTTCATTAAATGTAGAGGGAATTACGTTCCCAGATAAATCAGTTATTGGGTAAATTAACCACGATAAAAACCGGTTTGAGTCGTGGTTATGTTCCCAATGACGATTCGTATTTTGTCTGGTTGGTTGTGCATTTGTTCTAGGTACATTTGTCGTAGTTTGACGAACGCGAATTGGTGGCTCACGTAAGTTACTTATTGACGTTTGTATTGTTTGTAATAATTGCAAGGTTGTACGGACATTATTATTAAAATCGCGCATTTGCTCATTATAACCATAAATAAGTTCTCTAAGTATTGTTAAAAGTTGCGTTTGTTCATTAGTGAAAACTTGAGTAGGCATCTCTCTCTGTCTACCCGCACTTCTACGAAATTCATCTAAAAGCATGGCGTCTAATATGTTTCGCAATTGATTATCCATAATAGCTAATCTATATAAAGATTATTGTTTATATAAATTAGGATATTTATTAAAATTCAAATGGACCTATCAAAATATCATAATAAGGGAATGACCGGCCTTGCAAATCTGGGAAATACATGTTTTTTAAATTCGTGTATGCAGGTTCTCAATCATACGTATGAACTAAATGAATTTTTAGATTCCAAAAACATAAAGTCCGTCACCAAAAAGGATTTGCCTGATACAAATATTTTAATAGAATGGGATGATTTACGCAATCTGATGTGGAGCGGAAACGGAATAGTTACCCCTCGCAAATTCGTTTATAATGTCCAGCAAATCGCCGGTATTAAAGAAAAGGATATTTTCACTGGCTGGGCACAAAATGATATGCCTGAATTTTTATTATTCTTTATTGATTGTATTCATAATAGTGTATCGAGAAGTGTTACTATGAAAATAAACGGGAATACAGAGAACGACATTGATGAAATTGCCGTAGCATGTTATAAAATGTTACAAACTACTTATGAAAAAGAATACTCTGAAATAATGAATATATTTTACGGTGTTTATATATCAGAAATCGTATCTAAAGAGACCGGTAAACGACATGCATTAAAACCAGAATCATATTTTATTTTGGATTTGCCAGTAATGGACGAAAATGGGTTCGCAAAAACCATATACGACTGCATCGATATATATTCAAAACCCGAAATATTAGAGGGCGACAATGCATGGTTTAATGAAAAGACTGGACAGAAAGAGGACATAAAAAAACAGATATCTTTTTGGAATTTTCCAAATATTATAGTAATTGTTTTAAAACGGTTTACGCCAGATGGTTCGCATAAAATAAATACTCAAATTGACATACCTATCGATGATTTAGATTTATCAAAATATATTAGGGGATATAATGCTGGAACATATAAGTACAACCTTTATGGAATATGTAATCATATTGGCGGTGTTATGGGCGGACATTATACAGCCTTTGTTAGAAATGCGGAAAACAAATGGTTACACTTTAATGATTCAAATGTAGATATTGTTGAGAACCCAAGTAACATTATTTCGCCTATGGCATACTGTTTATTTTATCGTAAAAAAAATAACTGATTATAATATAATAATAATAAATATTAATGATAGAAACATATGAAGATGCAAAAACTAAATGGGCACATTCACAAACAAATGCACCAGCAACTACAAAAACTGATAATAAACAAACAGTAAAGGATAATTCTGGCAATAATGTGTCGATGACAAGTAGCAACAATTCTGGAAATAAAGAAGTGGGGATGACATATGAAGATTTAATCGATTTGATTTTCAATAAAACAACCGTTATTTATCTATTGGTGTTTTTAGGCATATATTTTGTTGCCTATTTTGGATTGGGACTTGTATTTAATAAGGGTGGCGATACGTCTACATTCCAGATAAATTTGAGTCGCACCCTGGACTTTTTGTTTTTCTTCATGGTTCTCATATTAATAGTTTCATATTTATATAGCTACGACTCTGCTAAGCAATCAAATATTTTTTCGGGAACATTTGACAGCATAACTAGGTTTATTGATAAACCCAGTTCAATCTTGATAACTATTCTATTTTTAATAGTGTTCTATATTGTTGTTTATTTATTCAGAATTCCTATGAGTAATGATACAAAACCCTTGTTTGTGTCCTTAATTGAGAACATTGCATGGTTATGTTTTATTATTATTGCAATTATTGATTTTTTCCAATATGTATTAGGTGTGCCCATTAAGACGTTCTTAAAAAACCTATGGAATAACATGCCCGATGACGTTGCTACTAAAAAAGTTGTCGATAGTTCTAATAATAAAGTTAACACGGTTGATAGCTCTAATAATGTTGTTGCTGCACATGACGAGGTATTTAATATTTCAAATAACTTATATACATACGACGATGCTCAGGCAATCTGTACGGCATATGGAGCTAAAATGGCCACATATGACCAAATGGAAGACGCGTATAATAAGGGCGCTGAGTGGTGTAATTATGGCTGGTCAGATGGTCAGATGATTTTCTTCCCTACGCAAAAATCGACATGGGAGGCGTTACAAAAGGACCCCAAGCGCAAAAACAACTGTGGTAGACCTGGTGTAAATGGCGGATATATTGCTAACCCATATGTCAAATTTGGCGTAAATTGTTTTGGTAAAAAGCCTAAGCCGAGTGACGCGGACCTTGCCCGTATGCATGCTACTGAAACCGTGCCCAAGACGGACGCGGATGTTGCACTAGATGCTAAAGTAAAATATTGGAAGGACCATGCAGCTGATTTATTAAAGATTAATTCTTATAATAAGAAGCAATGGTCTGAATATTAGGTTATTGAACTAATTATATAATGACGGCAATGATTATATAATTTATCTTTTTGTTTTTGTTTGTTTGTTTTTTATTTGTTTTATTTAAGTTTTCTTGTACTGCTTTTTACTTGTCTATTTGACTTAGTTCTCAATGGTTTAAGACCATGACATTTTGTAATCATATCAAATACTTTATCAAATAGTTTTGGGTCTATAACCTCGCAATCCTTATTTACTTTAATTGTTGCCTTTTTGCCACCGCCTTCCATTGTAACATCTGTTTGGGAATCTGATGAATTAAAATATTCGTCTGAAAATGCTAATAGGCCAACTGGGATAACTAAGTTTTCAAATCGCGTATGTTGAGAACCACCTCCTACCATTTGGCCGCTATATTTATGCTCTTCTTTTTTTAATAATTCTTGAATTGGGTATCCACCGACAAGCGTTGTTCCAAATTGATTATAAACATATTTTTCTAATGGTGCGGACTGATATTCTTGCATCTATATATATAATACATATATTTCAGTATTTTTTTACTTATAGTATGTTCTCTTAATATCGAGAGAAGTTGTTATTTCGCGCTTCTCTTTCAAAAACTCAATAATATATTCTAACTGTTTTTTATCGGGTATTATTTCAGCTAAAGACCGCTCTATATATCCATAACTTAGTGGCGAATATTCTTTTTTTTGGAATATGCGAAGTTCTCCGTCACTAATACCAATTTTGTTCTCTAATAGACCATTTGTATTCATATATTCGCATATTTGTTCAGATAGTTCGGTCTTTGTTTCGCGGAGTTTACGGGTTTTTTCATTTACGATTTTTAATTGTGA
>Ga0209189_1001025_pt1 | contig 21452 bp, 37 predicted proteins | sample C_130820_EF_Meta_FD_187308 | JGI IMG/M metagenome (GOLD analysis project Ga0209189, IMG submission 187308) | Freshwater microbial communities from Lake Croche, Canada to study carbon cycling - C_130820_EF_MetaG (SPAdes) (version 3) | ecosystem: Environmental > Aquatic > Freshwater > Lake... | reverse complement strand
TTGCTGGTCCAGTCGTAAACCGCAATTTGCTGGGGCGAGGGCTGGTGCTTGGCTGCGGGAGCGGCCTGGGTGGCGGCGATGCGGGTGGGAAGCGGTGCCATTTTTTTAGTTCCTTTCTCTGCGGGGCATCATCGCCCCGCCCGATTTTTTTACAGGGTTTTTTTTACCGCGCCAACCCCCTTGTCCAATATTTTTTGACGGGCGCGGATTTTTTAGGTGGGAAATACTTAACCGGATTCCGGTTAATTTTTGACGGGCGAATCAGTCGTCCGCCTTGGCAATGGCGTCGCGCAACCGTTGGCGCGGCGCAAAAGTGGTCGGCAGAACATGGCGTTCAATGCAGGACAGAGCTTCGCGGCAAACTTCCAACAATTCCGGCGCGGCGGCTATCAGGCGAGCATTGGCGCGAGCGGTCTGTGCGCTCAAATGCCACCCGGCCCCGCCCACTGTGGCAATTGGCACTTGAGGCGATACATTGATGGACAATGCGCCCGTGTAGGTTTCCGTGATGGTCCAGGGACCGTGAGTGTGTGTCGTCATTATTGTTTGTCTTCTCTTTTTGAGTTTTTGGTTGATTACGAAATCACGTCGCTTTTGCGGGTCACCTCGCGAGCGGTCCAGCGGCCATCGTCCATGCCTTGGCTTTCCGTCAGCATTTGCGCGATGGCATCCTCGGGGCTGGGCGCGTCCCATGCGCCGTAAAGCTGATGCTCTTCGTCCGCGTCGTCAGTGTGGGTGATGTAATAGGCTGGCATCGTTTTGCCGTTCAGCAGCCGTATGGTGGCGTAAACCCATTGATCGTCCGCCATGCCGTCCTGCCATGCGTTGGTCGCGGCGTTTTGCACGCTTTTGATGGTTTGCGCACAATCCTCGGTGTCGAGGCCAAGACCGTTCTGCGTCCACTGCTCCCAAGCATGCAGAACCACCGCGTCATATTGTGTTTCCCAATTGTTGTTCATGTTCTCTCTCCGTTTCTCTGCGGCGCCTCATCGCGCCGTCAAAAATGTTTTAACGGGTTCCCGCAAAAAAGAAAATAGCCTTTCGCCATTTTTCTCGATTTATTTTCGCATCCGGCCCCGCACCATGGTGAGCAGTTCCAACTTGGTTTTGTTCCGCAGGGAATTTTGAAGCGATGCCACAGCGCGCTCCTCCGATTCCGTCATGTTCAAGCCAAGCCTGGGCAGTGGGCGCTTTTCAACCATTTCGATGGCGCGCTGCACTGCCTCGCGGGGCTGATAAACAATTGGCCTTAGCTCCCCCGCGTCGCGAGCGTTGTTGCACAGACGTTCAATCGCGCCTTTGCTGCGTCCCATTTTCTGCCCGATGGCGGGATAAGAGAATCCGCGCTCGCGCAGCGCCAGGATGACCGTTCGCTCGTCGTCGGTGATGGGCGTGAGGTTTCGGATTGAGATGTTTTGCACCACGCCGTTGGCGATCATCCTGCCCCGCACATGGGAAACGAGACGTGGCGCAACGCCCAGGCGCTTGGCGATGGACGCAGGCATTTCGTTGGGATTTTCGCGGATCGCGTTATAAATTTCCGGGTGCGCAATGACGTTTTTGTGGAAAATGTTTTCCACCACGCCCGCCTTAACCATTCGGGCACGGACATGCCCGACGGTTCTCGCCTCAAAGCCCAGGCGCTTGGCGATGGATGCGGGCGGCTCATTCGGGCAGCGCCGAATTTCGTCATAGATTTCGGGATATTTAATCGGCGTGGTCATGGCGAATTCTTCTTTTTCTTGCGTGGGTCGGGTTCAAAGGTCGGCGGCGGGTTGTCGGCGCGTTCTTCCAGCCATTCCCAAAGCTCCTCTGGCGGTTGGGCGCTGCCATCCAGCCATCGCCGGAATGCGCCCTTGCTGCGTCCGGTGGCTTTGGCCAGCCACGCGATAGAGACGCCCGTGTCGTCGAGCAGTTTTCGGAATTCCTTCTTTTGCTGATCTCTCGTTCTCGGCTCGATGCGCACCACCTCGCCGTCAATCATAACGTATTCGCATTCAAACCAATTTGGCACTGGTGCGTTGCTCATGCTGGTGTCCTCCCGCTCATTTGCATGGTGGCGTCGGCGGCGATGTGCGGCGACGGAATCGGATATGGCAATTTCCGTTGGAAGGGTTTGCGCGGAGGCTGCCACGCACGCGCTTCTGCAATGTCTTCGAGGTGCCAGCCCTGCACCATGCGAGCGGCAATGTTGTCGATGCTGTTCATAGACAGCAGTGGGTGCTGCTTGCGCAACTGTTTGATGGTCTTGGCCACCACGATGTCGCACCATTGCTGCGGCCCTTCCTGCAGCGCTTGACGGGTGAGCGGCGGGAGATTGTCGTAAGCATCCCATCGCGCGTTCGGCTTTTGCCGCGTGCGGCGGGTGCGTCCGTTTTGGATGGTCATTTTGCTGCCCCTTCCAGGGCGTCGATAATGCTCTGCATGTCGAGGCTGTCCAGCGCATTGAGGCTATCCAGCGCGTTAACGATGTCGTTGATGGCGTCAATCGCTTCGTCCATTTGACCAATAGCGGATTCCATGGCTTGGCCCTTTTCACCGGCCTGCAAGCTTTCGGGCATATTGTCGAACGCTTCTTGCTCTTCGTCGCAAACATTGGCGATTTCATCGATCATGTTGATAAGTTCGCTGGTCAAGTCTTTGACCTTTTCGATCTCTTCCATGATTTCGGATAGGCGCTTGACGAAGGCGCCCAGAATTTTGCGGCGGGCTTTGTTCATTTTCTTTCTCCATGTTGCCGGGCGGTTGATTCCACCCGGTCACTGGATGCGCCTCCGTGTGGGGCGGCGCATCCAGTGACCGGTCAGACCTTTGTCCGACGGGCCATTTGAGCGTTTGCCCAGCGGTTGAGTTTCTTCACCTCCGCGTCGTAATCCGCTTGAGTCATTTTATTGGCCGGGTTCATAAAAGCCCGATCCAAGGAATTCATCTTGGCTTCGACGCTCAGTTCAATCTGGTATTCGGTCATCGTCCTAGTTCCTTTCCTGCGGCGGTCGGTTGATCCCGCCGCCTGCACCCCTTTTAACGCCCATTAACGGTTGATGCAACTCAAAAAGAGCGCATCCGACAAATTATTTTTGCCGGTCTGCGACATGCTCCGCCAAAACCTGCAATTCTTGCAACACGCCGACCAATGCCCGCTTGCGGGCATCATGCTCGGCATCGGCCAGGGCGCATGTGTCCGGCCCCTGCGGGTAATAGTCCCGGCCATTGGGCGCGGCCCGTGCCAGAGCGTCGAGAGCGTCGTGGATTGCCGAGATGGCATCGCAGTAGCCTTCCAGCAAAGCCCGCGCGCTGGTGCCGTTCATGTGGATCGTGGGGAGAATCATTGCGCCTTGATCCCCGCCCGTGCGGCCAGCGCCGCGTGGTAATCCCGCTCCAGCTTCGCCATCTTGGCGGTCAGCGCCCGGGCGCTGTCGCCCAGGTCCGCAATCCGGTCCCAGGTCGCCGTGGCGTATTGCGCCCAGATAGCTTCGCGCTGCTCATACGCCTCGTCGTGCTGGCGGTGGAAATCTTCTTTGGTCATCGGTCTCAGTCCCCGTCTTGTGGCGTCGGCCAATCCGTCCGCCTGAAACCCTTTTAAGCCCCGTCAAAAAACCATGCAACCCAAAAAGCGTCCATCGAACAAATTATTTTTACTTTTGCCAAAACCGCTTTTAAGGCACCTCCAGCGGCTTTAACGCATCCTCCGCATGACCCCTACCTCCCAGGCTCCAGACCGCCTTCAGCGGTCACCAGAATCGACGCCAGGGGTATGTTCGGTCTCCGAATACGTGCCCACCTTTTCGGCAACCCAAGCCGCTAAAATTGATCCTGCGGCGTCTCTATCACCCGGCTTAAAGCTCGCTGCAAAAATTTCGGTTGCGTTCATCAAAAGGCCGCCGATGAAATCATTTATTCCGCTTGCTTTAGTCAAATCAAAACCTGCGCCGGAGGCGCGGATCATTTCATCATGAACCCGCCCCCTTTTTTTAGATGCTTTCTCCAGAATGGATTCCAGTAGTGAGCGTGATTCTGCGTTCATTTTTTTTCTCCTGTAAAAAACCATTGACGTGGGAAAATGTGTGGGAAGTCAAGTTGGGTCTAAGTGTATGTGTTTGTTGTTTTTTCTTTTATTTTCCCATTTTCCCATTTTCCCACAGAGGGGGGGGTTCGAAAACCAAACCATTACGCGTGATGGAAATCATGTGATACGCGAGACGTATAAAAGGTCTCTATGTGGGAAAATGGGAAGATGGGGAAATTAGTGTTTTCAAAGATTTACCTGTGGGGGATTACTTAATTTCCCACAGGTAAATCAATCCATCAATCGGCAAATGATGGGTTGAGCATGTATTTGATGGTTTTGGGTCCGGGCTTGTTTTTGTCCGGCTCCACCGTCACCACCTTGCCCATCCGGACTAGATCGTCCAGCACCTCGGCGCGCTCTTTGGGATTCAGCCCCAGGCGGTGCCGGTCAACCATCGCATGAGCCGTTAGTGGCCCGTGCTTGCGGATGATGTTTAGCGTCTTCTGCATTTTGCGCTCGTAATCGGTGTCTGCGACGTGCATCCCGGCGTCGCGCAGCAGGGTATCAACGCAATGCTGTGCCAGCGCCCGGCCCCAGGCGACATCGGTCACGTCAATGACCGGCTTGCCCGGATCGCGCGCCACGGCCCGTATCAGGGCCAGCTTCATCGCGTTCTCCGCCAACCGCCCCGCGATGGCCGTCACATACGTTCCCTCGGCTTCGCGCTGCTGCTGCAACTGGTCGTGACGCATGGCGCGCTTGGCGTCGGTGGCCTCCGGCGTCTCGGCCACTGTCGTGACCGTGGCAGGCATTGTGGACATCATCAAATCCGCCAGATTCCCGCCCCCAGCGCCCCGCGCAATCGCCTGCAGCGCCTCAATCAGTTCGGCGGGCGGATCAATCAAGGCGGGTTCTTGTTCGTCCGGGTAGCTGCACGGGCTGACGAAAAGCAGCATCCGCGCCATCAACCCGTCGTGCAGGCTTGCGCCCGCTATGGCGTTCCAAAACTGCCCGGGCGTGGTGGTCCCGTAAAAACAGGCGTGAGGATCGTGGATGTCCTCGCGCGGGCGCCCCATCTTGCTTTGGTCGGCGTATTCCGTGCCCTGCCACGGCCCGCTGGCGCTGCTGTAAAGCTCCTTGAGCATGGCGGCGATCTGCTTCCTGTGGCTTCCGGCTTTGTCGCTGACGATGCCGGTCAACCAGTCACCGAATTCGTCAATCTGAAACAGCATGGCGGGATGCCGCGCCAAGGCGGTGCGGAGGCCGGAGCCGGATGCGATGTCGGAGCCTCCCAAATATTGCGACAGGTCGGCGGCGTGCAGGCATTTCTTAATCACGCGACGGGCGTGATCTTTACCGGCGCCGGAATCCGCAATGCCTATGGCGTAGATATTGGTGCGCAAGTTAGTGGTGGTGCAGTAGCGTCGCCCGGCCAGCGTGCCGATTAGCGTGATCCCGGCGGCGAGAGCGAGGAAAGGCTGTGGGCTGATCGCCGTCGCCTCGCAATGCTCGACGAACATTTTCAGCGCCCCAGGCACGTCCATCAAATCCGCGGCCACCGGCAACGGCGCCTTCTGCTTTTCGGCGTTGCGGGCGTCCAGCTTGGCCAGCAATGCAGCGGCGGCGTGCGGCTGACCGTCGGGGATGGCGGGCATGCGCTCAGGCACGTCGCGCGGCTTGCGCATCCCGTCTTGGAATGCGGTGCGCAAGGTGTTTTGCGCATGCCTGAAATCCTTGCAGGCATGGCGAATGTCCGCCAGTGCGGCGGAAAGCTCCGCAAACGCAAACCCCTCCTGCAACTCTCCCGCCGCCACCAGCCCACCAATCGAAAACGCCGCCTTGTTCAGCGTGTGGTGCTTGCTCCCATCCCACGCCCGACGGATGGCGTCACACTCGCTGTGCAGCGCCGCCACGCCGTAATGCGTCCCACCGTCGGGGTTGTGGGGCCGGGACGGCGCAGACACCTGAGCGGGCGCTGTGGGGCGTTCTGGCGGGGCCGGTGGGGCGAGGATGGGCATCAGCCACTCAGGCACCTCGGCCACGTCGGAATTGTCCGCCACCGCATAGCCTGGGGATGGCGGGACAACGACGTAACCACCGTCGCCCCTGATGTCGATGCCGGGCGCGATCTTGCCAGCGGAATTCCGGATTATCTGGCCCGGCCATCGGAGGTAGATATGCAGCCCGCCGGTGCCTGTGCGGATGGTGCGAGTTTGCGGTAGGCGGTGGCTGTTGGCGTTGAGCCACTCCATCCCGGCGCGGCCATCTTTCACGTCCACGTCAACCACCACAAGCCAAGTGATTTCGCCCGTCGGCATGCCGATCATGGCGGCCTTGGGGTTGGCAAAAAGGCGGCGGATTTCCTCGGGGTTTGCGGTCGCGTCCTTAAATCCATGCGCGGTGAGCGGGCGCTTTTGCGCATCGCAGGGAAACACCGGAACGCCCATGGCGATGGCGGCATCGACCAGCGTTGGCGTGGTTTTGCGTGAGTTGAGGTAATCGTTAAATCTTGACATTGGGGGGTTCATCCGACGGTCCTTATTTTGTCCATGGCGGCATCAACGCCCGCCCGCAGGTCAACCAGCTTATCGACATAGCCGGTGCAAATCACCTCGATAAATTGGCCCCACTGCTCGCGGCTCCACGCCGCCATATCCGTCTTGCCCAGGCTTTCGATGAATTCCCCGGCCCGGTCTGATGCCTGCATCATCGCGGCAAGCTCATGTTCGTTTGCTTCGATCATTCTCATGTTCCTTTCGCTTCAGCATTATTGATTAATTCTAAAACACGCTTAACCGCTGTCGGTGTCCAGGCGCAGCCACGCGCCGTAGGGATGCCCTTGGCATTCAGGGCCTGTGCCATGGCGTGCAGGCTCATATGCCTTTCGGCGCGAATCGACGCCAGTAACGGAGCTAGGTCCCGCGCTCGGCTGGTAGCCTTGGCCACCAGCGCGGCACTCGCCTTCACGCGGTGGGCGTCGGTCGGTGCAGGCCCGCCCCTGTGGCCTCCCAGCTTGACGCCTCGGGCCTTAGCAGCAAGCAACCCAGCTTTGGTCAAATACTTATGGTGCGTTGGAAATTCTTTTCCATGCACCACTCCATGGCACGCAAGGCAGAGAAGCACGGTTGGCGCGGCAGCGCCGCCATAAACGCGAGGAATCAAGTGATGTCGATGCAATTCTCCCTCAGAACCGCATGATGCGCACGCACTCACTCTTCATCCTCATTGATGCAGACGGTTTTGATCATTTTCCCATGTTCTCCTTGTTGGTCAGTCAGAATGCAGCACGCCCGTCAAAATTTGAAGCCTGTAATTTCGACGTATTTCCCCACGGGCCGCACCTGAATTTCGGTCGGCTGACGCAGCGTGTTGGCGGCGTCAGTTGCGGCTTGGCTATTCGCCGGGATCGGCGCATCGCTGCGTCGTTTCCACCAGCTTTCGGCTTTCTGCCTGGGATAGCCGATGTGGTCAAAGCAAATCCACTCGCTGTGGATGGTCAGCCCGCAAACGTAGGTCACACGCATCGACGACGGCTTGCCCGGCTTGGCGTGCAGCGCATACGTCACGTCTTTGACCGGAATCCATTCTGGCTTGATTTGCGTGGATAGCAGCGCATCCGTCGCAGCCATGGCAGCGATTTTGGATGCGGGCGGCGGGAATTCAGAGCCGCAGGAAATACAAGCTCTGGCGGCGGCGTGGTTGATGGTCTGGCATTCCGGGCAGGTTCTGGTCGGCGCTTCGCCCGGCACGTCGGATTTCTCGTTGCGGCGTCCATCCACCTTGTCGATAGGACCATGGCGCGCGGTGTTGCCCGCGAAGTCCAAAATCAAGCAATCATCCTTGCCTTCCGCCAGCCGCGTGCCGCGTCCCACCATCTGGATATACAAACCGACGCTGGCGGTGGGGCGGAGCAACACCACCAGATCAGTGCCGGGCGCATCGAAGCCGGTGGTGAGGACGTTGGCGTTGGTGATGCACCGCAACCGCCCGGCCTTAAAATTCGCCAGGATGCTGGCCCGTTCACCGCTGGGAGTGTCGCCTGTCACCGTCTCGGCGGAAATGCCATGCGCCCGGATGGCGTCGCGGACGTGTAGCGCATGATCCACCCCGGAGCAGAACACCAGCCACGATCCACGGTCTTTGCCGTGCTCGATGATTTCATCGACGGCGGCTGTGGTGATTTCATCCCGGTCAACGGCGGCTTCTAGATCTTTGGCGATGAATTCCCCGCCCCGCTTTGCGACACCGGTCACATCAAGCTGGGTTGTGGTTTGCTTCGGCACCACCGAACAGAGATAGCCTTGCTGGATCATTTCCAGCACCGACGTTTCATAAGCGATGTCGGTGAAAACCCGGTCTTTTCCTTCGTGCAATAGCCCAGAATCCAGGCGGTATGGCGTGGCGGTAAAGCCAATCACCTTCAGCAGCCCCGCGTTGATTTCGTTCAGTTGCGTCAGGAAAGCGCGATACATGCTTCCATCGTTGCGCCCCAAAAGGTGCGCTTCGTCAATGATCACCAGATCGCACCGTTGCACGCGGAAGGCGTGCTTATGGATTGACTGGATACCGGCGAACAGGATTTGCGCGTTGATGTCGCGGCGCGAAAGCCCGGCGGAGTAAATGCCCGCAGGCGCTTCCGGCCATAGCCGTAGCAGTGCGGTGAAGTTCTGCTGGATCAACTCCTTAACGTGGGTGAGCATCAGGATGCGCGTCTCGGGATAGGCTTCAATCGCTTCGCGGATGAACGCGGCAAGACAAATGCTCTTGCCGGTCCCGGTGGGCAGCACAACCAGCGGATTGCCGCTGCTGGTGCCGAAGTAGTTATAAAGCGCGTCGATGCTGGCGCGCTGATATGGGCGGAGGCTGATGGTCATTTTTTGTAGTCCAGCGCGTCTTGCGCGTCGTCCATCCATTTTTCGCCACTGGAGAGAACATACATCACCCAGTCTTCGCCCGCGTCTACTTGCTCCCCATGCACCAAAGCGGGAATGAACAAATGCGCCACACAGCCGGTGCGTTGCGCGTCAGGCGGGATAATTTCCACATGCCGCGCGCACATCCATTCACCTTCCGGCGCAGGGGCGGAGTGCAAGCATGACCGGCAATGACGCTCGGGCATGGCGTCGCCATGACAGACGGCGGCGTGATCGCAGAATTTGCATTCGAAATGTGTGGGGTCGCTGCTGATCCGCGCGGGTGGCTCGACGCTGGCGATGATCCTGGCGGCCTTGGTGACAAGGCGCAGCGCGCATTCGGCATCGTATCGAATGCGTTCTTGATATAGCTCGTCGGTGTTTTTGTTCACCGCGAGATAGAATGCGCGTTCAATTCCGGCGAGGTGCATGTAAATTTGCATTTGCGCGAAATGGGTCGGCTTCGATTTCTCGACGCCATCTTTCTTGAGCGACGTGAAGGATTTTTCGCTGTGCGTTTTGAATTCGCAAACATGCCACGCCTTGGGCGCCTCGGGGAATCCGACGGCGACGCTATCCATGCTGCCACCGAAATGCCCGCTGGCGTCGCGCAGGTTAAACTGCTGGCCGGTCTCCGGGTCCAGCGCCATCACCGTCACGCCAATGCGACGCAGGTCGTGGATAAAGCGGCTTTCGGCTTGGTGCCCGGTTTCGAATAGTCGCAGCATCCGGCCAGAATGATTGGCGCGCGTCGCCCACCGCCAACTCAGCCAAATGGCGCGACTGCACTCCGCACCGATCATGCTGGCCCCCAAGTGGTTGCGGTAGCCGGAACCCTGCTCGGCGGCGTAGGCGTCGTAGATCGCAGAGACGGTTTTGTCCTCTGCTGGTGGTAGTGCAACCATGTTGGTTCCCCTGCGTTAAAAAAACCGGGGCGTTTTGCGCCCCGGTATTTTAGTCACTTCCGCCAGGGCGGGACACCACCAGCGGCAGGCGCTGCGGGCCTGGGCGTGGAAGGCGGTGGGGCCTGCCTAGAGCTAAAGCTAGACGGTGCCTTGGCGACAGGCGCATCGCCTCTGGCGGCGGCATAGCCCTTCACCACATTGCGACGGCGCTGCTCATCCGGCGGGAGGTCTTTGTCCCGGTTGTCCACTTCCACCGCCACGGTGATTGTCATGGGCAGGAAGTGAATTTCCTCACTATCCGAAATGTGTTGCTTGCCGATGGCCAAGCAGATGGCGGAAAGCGTGCGCAAAGCGATTTCCTGCGCGGTCGGGTTGGGATTCTTGATGTTCAGGTTGTCCCAAACCCGGCGCCCTTTGGAGGGGCCATCGATGATTTCCAGCGTAAGCTGAAGCATCGTCCCGCCTTTGGCGGTCTCCTTCATCATGCTTTCGATCACCTGCGCCGTGTACTTGCCGGGCGGCAGATTGTCGCGGGGCTGTGCGGGTTCGACGCTGGTCGCGTCAAAGGTTTCACCGAGAAATGCCATTGGTCTTACTCCTTGCTGGTTGCGAAATAGGGGATGTGCTGGGCGATGGTCGGCCACATGCTTTCCGGGTCGTCCGGCAGAGAGATGGATTCCGGCATCCGGTAGCGGTTTTTTGCCAGATGCGATGGGCGCTCGGTGGTATAAAGCACGCGCTGCCCACCACCCACACCACGCGCCCGGCTGGACGGGTCTTTCTTGTCGTCCTTCACCACCGACACGCGATAATTCATAAACCAAACGCAATCGACATGCTCTTGCACCAGGGCGCTCGCGGCCTTCTGGAGCTTGGGCGCGTAACGGTCGTAGGCTTCCACCTCCGGGCTTTCAAAGCGCTTTGGCTCCGTGTGGGCGATCATTGCGATGGTCATTTTGCGCTCGTCGCGGAGGGCGTTCAAGCCATCCAGAATTCCGCGCCATGTATCCAGCGAGGCGGCGTAGCCCTTGCCGTAGCCGGGCTGTTCAATATCTTTCCAATTGTTCAGGCGGCACGTTTCTGCCCACACCAGCGGCTCCAGCCAGTCGAGGCTGTCCAGCACCACGGTTTCGAATTCGTGGTCCTCGCTGTAAAGCGAGGCGATGGTCTCCATCACCTCGGCGTAGCTTTTAAGAAGCCCAAAGGTGGGCATTTCGATCATGCCAAGACCGTCCTCGGTCTGGAGGATCACCGGCTTGGGCATGCCAGCACCAAGCGAGGTTTTGCCGATGCCATGCACCGCATGGAGCATGATGCGCGGCGCTTTCACCTCCGTGCTGCGGCGCAATGACGCCATTGAAATTGCCATATTTTTTCCTTTCCCAAAAGCACCAAAAAGCAAAGTGCAAAAATATGTTTACAACATAGGGCGAGGGGGCGCAATAGGCCAATCGGCAATTTTATTTGATGGGCCGCAAAGTCAGGTAAACGGCGCCTTCTCGGTCCACATCATGCTCCACCACCAGCCGCTGGCATAGCCTGTCGTTGGTGATCGCGCCCCCGGCTTGGCAGGCGTCGAGCAGTTGCTTCACGCGATTATCGACATCGCCGCGCATTTTCGGCAATTCGATAATCGCCTCAAACGGCGCGGCAATTTGCTTGTGCGCACGTTGTATGGACACTTCCCAGCGCGCCGAATTCGCCCAGGTTTTGGACGCGGCGCGTTTAATCAGCTTCGCGCCCGTGCGAGTGCGAACCGGCACCCACGCTTTGTTGATGCTGGGCGGCAGCGGCAGAATCAGCGTGATGTCGTCATCGCTCACGCGGCTTCGTCGGCGGGCTTAACGACGTCGATAACCAGATCAGGGCGCACCACGCTGGGGTGAATTCCCAGCGTGTGATGCAGGGCGGATAGCGCTTTACGCGACACACCTCGACGGCGCCAGTAATGCACGCGCTGGCGCGAATAACCCAATTTTCGCGCAACGCCCACCGTGCCACCGGCTGCATCAATAACGTCCCGCGCTAAGGCGGCCAGATCGTAAGAGTTTTCCATGCCGCGTTTGTAAACGCGGCGTTGACGCGCGGCAAGAGTGTTTTGACGCTTGCACGCCACAAGCCGCCATGACATAAGACAGGGCGCTCTCCTGGCGTGATGTGATCATTGTTCCTTTCCCATGATACCAACTTGCCCGCCTTGGTTCGAGCCAGGGCGGGCATTTTTTATGGGCGGTGCAAAACCCTAATTCGCACAAACCCCACGCCGGTGATGTGCAGGCGCTTCGCGGCTTCATGCGACAGGTCCAGAATTCTCGATGAAACGTATGGCCCCCGGTCGTTGATGAGCACGACCACAGACCTATCGCGGTGCATCACTTCCACCACGGTGCCAAGCGGCAGGCACCGTGAAGCTGCGGTCAAGGCGGAGCTTCGGAAAGGCTCCCCGGATGCGGTGGGGCGTCCATTGTGGCTCGTGCCATACCATGACGCCAGCCCGGTTGGTGGGCACCGTGACGACGCCTGGGCGGCACCAGCGGCGAGGATCAGGGCGGCAATCGCCACCCTGACGGCACTCATGGCGGAGCCTCCGTTACCCTGCCCATCGTGATATTGTTCTGCGCGCGGATGTCCTGATTCCGCCAGCACCAGCATTCGCCGGTATCGTTTTGAAACACCACCCAAAGCAGATCGTGTTCAACGCCATAGTCGATGACCATATGCGCCATGCCTTTACCGTCCAGCGTGCGAACGGGGATCGGTGGGTTGAGTTGAGTGATCATGGTTTTTCCTCCATGTTGATGCCCCAGGCGTCAGCAGCTTCTTCCAACTTCTGCTTCACCCGCTCGTGCGCTATTTTTTCAGCGCGATGCGTTGTGATGTCGCGGGAATAATACACGCCATCAGACGGCTGTAGCGCGGCCAAAGCCACCTTGGCGGCCAGCCTATAGCCGTCAGCCAGATCCACTCGCATTCTGGCCGCGATGCCAGCCACGGCCTGCTGCACCAACGCCTCCTGCTCATCGCTCATGGCTTCACCCCCGGCGCTGCTGCGAGCATGTCTTGCAATATTATTTTTATCCGGGCGTTTTCAGAATTGTGCCGCCACACATAATCTGCCTCAATTCCAGCGGTTAACATTTTTTCCGTCGGCTCAACCGGCACCACAGCCCACCCTGCCGCGCGGATTGCGGCGAGAGTAAAAGACATCGGTAGGTCCAAATCGTAATTATCGTATAGGGCTTCTGCCACCCGCTCCATCAGTTCGGCTTCGTCTTTTGCTGGTTCGCTCATTCCACAATCCCCCAATGGCTAATGCTTGCAGGTTCTGCTGTCCCCGGCTCCCACCAGCGCAGCATGGACTTGATTGCTCGCGGTAGTTCCATGTCGTTATTATAAAGACGCATGTAATAAGGGTTTTCATTGCGATGGTAATACAATATATTAATTTCTTGTTCTAATTTATCGACTACTTGCTCCATCAGGGGGCGCACCTGCTCCAGCCTCACGCGCATCTCTGTCAGCATCTGCATATGCTCGCGCAGGCTGTCGGTAGCACCCTCGATGTAATTGGCGGCGTCATTCAACAATGCGCTGTCCCACAAATACTCGTCAGATAGAGCCTCGTCACGTAGCTCGCGTAGGCCGTCGATCATCTCGGGGATGGGTCGCATGGTGTTCATACCCCAGCCTCCACCCGCAACGCGCTGGCCAAATAGTGCTTGGCCAGCGTCTCGCGCCCGTATGCCATATGCTCGGCGGCGATGGCTTGGAGCATTACGGAAACGTGCGCATCCAGCGCCGCCGGAATTCCGGGGTGGCAATGACCGACGCGGGCGATGGTCATGGCGATCTGATTCGCTTCCTCCCGCATGTCCTCGGCGCATTTGAGGTAGCGGGAATCGACGGGCGTAACGGCCATTTTCTGAAGATTCTCCATCACAGGAACCCCACCACCATAGTGATGTATTTTAGATCGTGGCGGGCGGCGTCGTCGTCGCCTTTGGAGCGGTGGGTGAGGTATTCCGCCACGGTGGCCAGCACCTCGCGGGCCACCTCCGGGTTAGCGGGCATTTCGCGGCTGATCTGTTTGACGCGCTGCGCCATTTCCAAATCCACCAGATTGATGGGCAGGGGCTTATCCATGTGTTTCGTCCTTTCTTGATGTTGCGAGGTAGATAGCTTTGCCGCCCGCACCCAGGCGGCTTTTCCGGTAGAATTCAATGGGGCCATAAAGCGCGCATTTAATTTGCAGTTGGCGCATCATGGCCATTGCCGACTGCCTCCATGTCCGGGGGCGCTCGGCTTTGGTGAGGTAGATCGCATCGGCCAGCGCCTCCAGTGGCACTTCCTCGCCGCACCGCGCGGCGAGGAATTTGACCGCGCGGGCTTCGTGCGGCGTAAAGTGCAGGTCGAGCCTCATGCCGCCCACCCCAGGGCGGTTTTTGCGTCGTCCTTGGCCTGAAGCGTCCACTGTTCGATGCCGTTGTGCTTGGGGGCGCGGTCGTATGGGTTGCACTGTGTGTAGTTGATGGTCTGGCTCACCGCGATAACCGCCATGGCTTCGCCAGGATTTTCGGGGTGCGCAAAGTTAATATGGCGCAGCGTCACACGGCGCTCGCCATGCGAGGAGCGGCCCCAGTTGAAGCCTTCCCGCATGCCGCTAGTCTTCTGCACTTCAAGCAGTTCAAAGCCTTTGGCGGCGATGCGCTTGGCAGCGCGGGTGACAATGTGGCTCTCGCCAAACTCAGCGGCCAGTTCGCCAAGGATGATCGCGTTCCACTCGGCGGCGGTTTCGGGGATGTTCAATTCGATGGTCATGGTCAAAGTCCTTTCCGTTGGCTCGTTGGCCTGGGAGTTTTTTACCCCCTATCCGGAAAAAATAAAATAGCCTTTCCGCCTAAATCGGAAGATTTTTTTACAAAATGCAGGAACGGGTTTTTAGCCGTCGTCGGGCACCAGCACGTTGCCGATTTTGACATAAAGACCCATAGCCACCGCCGATGATGGCGGCACACTGGCATAGCCGATTTGTTTCGCCGTTTCGTAAACGATCATCATCACGGTGGGATTGCGCGATAAAACATCCTCCAGCGCCTTTCGGGCGGAAGCGGCAATCAGGCAATCATCAGGGGCAATCTTTTCAATCTTCTCGCCCTTCACGCGGAACGGCCCGCTTTGACGCGAATGCGCGGTTTACCGGCCAATTGCTGACCGCGAAACCATGCAACCCCATTTACAATTTCGCATAATTCTGGCGGCATAAGCTCTCCGTCCTTCCACGTTAAAACGGCAAAGCCGGGATTCCAAAGTCTGGTATTGCCTTGCATGTAGCCGAAACATGGCCACGCTGGATCAGCCAGCATGCCAATCTGCACGCCATATCGGCGCCCGCGCATATCGACCATTGGCTTCACTTCCAACGAGTGCGTATCGCCGGAAACAAAAGAAACGCCTGCCTTAACGGCGTTATTCCATCCCGCATGAATTCCGCCGTGAAAACGGTGCATCACAACGGAGTCGTTCAAATCCAGTCGATGACACATTTTCCAATCTGGAAATTGCCCGGCAAAGTCAAATCCATCCACGCCTTCAAACATGGCAGCATTTAGCGCCAAATATTTATCAAATCGATCGTCGTGATTGCCGCGCACCCAAAATCTCAACGCGCGCGGTGCTAATCCCATAATGTCGTCGAGATGCTGCTTGGCCGCGCTTAGTTCTTCTTTGACTTTGACGCGACGATTCCACCCCAGCGGGTCATGGCGCGATGGCTCGCCCATATCCACCAAATCGCCCACACTCAGCAAAATATCGGGCTGCACCAGAGGAATGGCGCGCAATAGCGCTTCATGCGCTAGGCTGCGGGGCTGTGACAGCGACGTCCAATGCGCATCGCTAAAAGCCACCGCAACGGCGTTTAAATGGCTGATTTTTAACGTCAATTCGCATTCCGGTGGATTATCCGGATCATACGCTACCGCCATCGCCTTGTGCGCTTTGCGCACATCGGGCTTGTTGAAACGACTGAGCGCCGCTTCGTATTGATTCGCAGCAGTTTTGTTGCTCATCGGCGGTATAAATGACCGCGCCGCTGCCGTCACATTGCCGTGCAGCATCACCGCGTTATAGACTGGTTCTATGTCGCTCCACTTGTAAGCGGGCTGTGCCATGGTTGATAATCCTCATTTTGCAGGGGTTTCATCCAGAGCAGCCTTTGCTTTTGTCCACCGTGCAATGCGATCATCCCGCCCATTAAATCCGCCATTCACTCTGCGGGTGATGTCATCAAACCGTCCAGCGTCGGCTAACTCATTTAATTTTCTGTCGTTCCACCACCACGCGGCGCTTGTTCCAGCACCTTCCGCCGTCTCCAGCCACGCGCAAAACACGTCCAGGTCCATGTCGGGCTTCAACGCATCTCGCGCCGCTGTCGTGTTTGCACGCCCTGTTATTTGAATAGCTCCACGGCCTCGAAAACGCAGACCGTCGCCCTTTTCCACATTGCCCAGGTCGCGCCGCCCCTCATACTTCGCCTGCGCCTCCGTCGGCCCCCATATCTCCCGGGTGAATTTTCCGCCGCCACTCTCATGCCCAACCTGCGCCAAAAAGGCGGCGATCCGGTCTTTGGTGTCGATCCCATACGCCGGGCAGGCGGCGGCGAAGGATGCCGCCCAGGCATCCGGATACACCCAGTCCAATTGCTTCATCAGCGCCGTGGTAATCATTTTTGTAGCCGCTGGATGACGTTGTCCTTGGCCCGGCTGCCAGCCGAAGAGCCGAAATAGTAGGTGATCACACCGCCCCATGCGCTACCCAGTGCCCCCAGCATAACAAGCAACGCTTCCGACGCACCATTGGACGGCAGCCCGAATTTCAGCATCCAGAACAACACGCCGAAATAGCCCGTCGTCACAAGCCCGGCCAAGATGCGCGGCGCCCAATCGTGGGTCTGCACCTCACGATTCCGCGCGCTGTTTCGATCTTCGCCAGCAAGACGCTCCAGGTCGATGTCCAACTCCCGCATGTGGATCAGGAATTCCTGCTCTGCCCTTTTGAGCGCGAGAAGCTGTTCCGGCGTGGCGCTTTGCATCGCCGCCGCTATCTGCTCCTCTGATCCATCGGGACGCCCCAGGACGGCGTTGCTCACGGCGGTGACGGCCATGCCTGCCAGCGGACCACCTAGCGCCGTGGCGATGGACGGCGCCACGGTGCGGATGATGTTCAGAATTTTGTCCATGGTCAGTCCTCCATGTAAAACTTGAGATTGGCTTTCAACCGATCATCATCCGGCGCCAAAGCTATCGCCAGTTGCCCTTGCTCAATGGCGACTGACTTCATGCCTAAGCGATACGCTGCAATAGCAGCATGGTCATGCGGTTGCGCGCCCCAAACTGCGGGATCAGATGAAAATGTGATGACTTTGATTGTGATCGCCAGCGCCCGCATGGCGTAGGCGAAGGATTCCGCCCACCGGCCCTGTCGATAGCATAACACCGAAAGCTCGCACCAAGGCTCCCGGGTGTTGGGTTCCTCCAGCGAAGCCAGTTGGAATTCCTTCTCCGCCTTTGCCTGCTCGCCCAATTGCCAATAGCACCGGCCCCGCGTCCGGTAGGCAAAAGATCGGTTGTTCGGCCATTTGGCGCTGGGCATGGCGAGGTAATGCGCGAAGGCGTCCACGCATTCCTGATGCTGCGCGTGATAGTAAAGCTCGCGCGCGTAGTAAAATGCGCTACGCTCGCAGTTGGGGTCTTCGTCCCGCGCCGCCTTCAGCATGTCCAGATATTGACCACGGCTTTTAGTCGGGTCGGGCAGGTGCTTCATCAACAGCTTGTCGGTGTCTACCCACGCCTCTGTGATGCGCTTATCCGCCGTGATGTATTCGTGGCAGAGATACGCCCACCGATAGCCGTGCCGGGCGTGGATTTTTTCGTTTTGGAAAATCAGCCCCTGGCCGCAGTCGAACGGGTAACGCATTCGCGTCGTCTCGCCCAACACCCAAAGACGTTCAATTTCCTCTCGCCAGCCGGGTTCCAGCACTTCATCCAGATCGACGCTGACACATACGTCGATGTCGGCGGGCACTAAGGCCAAGGCGGCGTTGCGCGCCACGTCAAACCGCCAGGGACGCACGGAGATGGTATGCACCAGCGCGCCGCACCTCACGGCCAGTTCCGCCGTCCCATCCGTGCTGCCGGTGTCGGCAATCACGATGGCGTCAGCGTCGCGGGCGGCTTCGCAAAAGCGTTCTACAAATTGCGCTTCGTTTTTGGCGATGGCGTAAACAGCGATTTTCAAAGGTGGCCTCGTTATCAAGCCCCAGCGCGTGGCGTATTGGGGGCGGTTTGCGACGATCCAGGGTCGCGCCTCGTCGATGTGGCGCTGGTTGTCGTGCCCAATGGTGGACGATCCGACGTGATGCACATAGGCACGCGAAACGAAATGCTGATAGCCTAGCGCCGAAAGGTCGGCGCACTGCACATCATCCGAATACCAATTTATTGGCGGAAACGGTGCGGCCTCAAACGCCTCACGGCTGATCCACGCCAGGATAGGCGAGACGGCTTCAACCTCCACAGCGTCCGGATTCCGCATATGGTGGACGTTCTGGCAGTAGCGCACGGAATCGGATCGCGCGGCGACAAGGCCGAGGCGCGGCACCGTAGCGCGCAGGGCGGCGACATCCTCCATCAGCACGCGGATAGTCGAGGGGTTCAAAACGATGTCGTCGTTGGCAATCAAGATTTCGTCGTGCGTCTCAAACGCATCCCGCATTGCATAATTGTATGCATCGCCAAAATTGCCATGGCCGGTGCGGAAGACCTGCAATTCGGTTTGCAACCCGCCATAGGCATACACGCTCTCGCGCATCACGGTTAGCGGCGAAGGCCCCGAGCCTTCAGGCCGGGTGGTGCAAACTACCAGCGGAATCACTTATCGGCTTTCTTATCCAGTTTTTCAAAGATCGCCTTGAGCATGTCCTTCATCTCCGTAATGTCCTGGCGGTAATCCGCCTTGCTGACATACGAAGTGTGAATTTCACGCTCCAGCTTACTGAGGCTGTCCTTCAGCGAGCCGATGGCGTCCCAAACTGTCTTGAGCAGCCAGCCGAAGCCCGCCACCCCGATGGACATCATGGCGTTGAAAATGTCTTGAGTCATTGTGGCACCTCCGGCCAAATTACGTTGAGGGGAAGATTTAACTTCTCAAGCTCGTCACGCACTTCTTGTTGCTTTGTAATTTCATACTCAGTCATTGGCCGCAATGACCACACATCAGTCCAAACACCATCAACCTTTTGATAGATCGGTTGATCGGATTCTAGGATTTCATATACGCCGGGAATAGGGCGTTCAACCCGAATAAACTGCTCCCAGTGATCGGGAACGGCGCCAAACGCTTGGATAAGGTTATCTTCAAACGCTGGATGGTTAACGGGTTGACCGCTTTTAATTTGAATAAACAACTTCATAAGTCACCTGTTCCAGTCGAGGGAAATTGCCGCGTTGTGCCGGGCCAGATTATGCGGACTGCTCCACCACCGCCAGCTCCGCCTGTTGCTGCAACGTTAGAACCACTTCCTCCTCCACCACCTCCGCCATAAGGACCGCCAAATCCGCCTACCTGGGTGGTTGCAGGAACAAATCCATTAGCACCACCAGAACCCCCTTGACCCACCATTGTGGGATCAGGGCTGGCTGCCGTAAGGTCTGTAGTTCCTGCGGCTCCATTTGAGCCTGACCCTAATATACCTACGCCGCCACCGCCACCACCGCCGTAAAAACCAGCGAAGTTGTTGGTTGCCATACCAGCGCTGCCACCACCACCGCCGCCCGATCCTGCTGTAGGTTCAGAATATGGGCCGCCAATAGTAGTGGAACTGCCAGCGCCATTGCCGCCAGAACCACTGTAACCGCCAGCACCACCGCCGCCTGATGCCATTCTTGTGCCGGTGGCGCCAGGAACATTAGCAGAGGCAGGGCCACCGCCGCTACCGCCACCGCCGCCGCCATCATTAGTTCCCGAAGCTACTCCACCCGCCGGTCGTGTTGAAGTACTATATCCACCACCATGTTGTCCACCTGTTGCGCTAGTAGTAATAACGCCATTAGAGAATGAACTAGTTTCTCCATTATAAGGCGCACCTAAACTTCCAGGCGCTGTATTCTGTCCCGTACCTGAAGGTAAACCTAAACCATTTGCACCTACTATAACTGTATATGATGTGCCAGGAACTACCGTAATATTATTTTTATATGCTAGACCACCACCTGCTCCAGCAGAACCAAGATAATTATTACCGCCGCCACCTCCTCCAACAACAACGACAGAAACAGAAGTTACGTTAGCAGGAGCAACCCAAGAGTATGTTGCTGCTAATGTAAATGCTTGCTGGCCCGGTGGAGCCGCAACAATACCACCAAACCCAAAACCTCTAGCGGAACCCGCGCCTCTGGTGATGATTGTTGGCATCCTATTACCTCACGCAAACTTTGTTTGGCTGGCAAACACAGTGAATGCTGCGGAACCCGTCTTCACAATGGTGTATGTGTAAATATCAATACTGGAAGCATTGCCGGAAGCCCAAGCGGTGCCGCCCTGATACTTGGGCGTGACGGCAGAGCCATCAACTTGAACCACGTTGTTGTAATACGCGGTTGCCCCTTGGGTGACGAGGAATGCTACCGTGATAGTTTGCCCGATAGCCAAAATTGAGTTCAGAGATATTCCAGACGCAGCCCTGAAATTCATTGTCCAGTTGGCCGAGGCGTTGCTGGTGTAATACAGAACGCTTTGCGTGGTAACATCATACGCAATCGTACCAGTGGCAGCCGTCGCGCTGATCGTGGTGGTTTCGGCAATGTCCGTGAAGACCGCGCCAAGGACGCTGGAGGAGCCGTTGAAAGTTTGGGTGGCTGTGAAGGTGGTTGCTGTACCCGGCGCAACAAAGTCCGTGCCTGCCGTGGCGGCTGTGAAAGCAGATGTGCCATTGCCCTTCAAAACGCCGGTAAGCGTTGCCGCGCCCGTGCCGCCATAGCTCGCGCTCAAAACGCCGCCAGTGCTAGCGCCAGGGGCGAGGTTGGATAGATTGCGTGGGATGGTCATTGCGGTGCCTCCGGCCAAATAATATCCCAGGGAAAGCCGGGTTGGGAAGGGATATCACGCAAGGCTTGGCGATAAGCGGCCACCGAGAAGTCTTGGAGTTGCCCAGCTTCAAGCGCCTTAATCACACGCCAGTCAGTGGCGGCAAGACGGGCATTCCGGTCTGCGCGCACTGAGTATGCTTGCTGAACATTGCGGGCATCGATCTCGTCCTGCGGGATAGCTTCAACAGTCCACTGCTGAATCCAAGATTGCCCATCATACAACGGGGCAATCTCAACCATGCGCTGCGTCAAAACATCAACCACCGGCTGATCCGAGTAATGGACCGGGAACACGTTCCATTCGGCCAGACTGGCAGGCGACAGGATGCCATTCGGGAAACTGGTCGAGGGGGTGTCCCGCATCAGATCAGTCTGCGTGTAAGGATACGCAACAATCTGATTGTCGATGGCTTTGACGTAGAGCATCTCAGTCTCCCAGTTGCTGCTTCAGCACCGCCAGCATCACCTTGGCCTTCTTCTG
>Ga0209189_1001023_pt1 | contig 21465 bp, 20 predicted proteins | sample C_130820_EF_Meta_FD_187308 | JGI IMG/M metagenome (GOLD analysis project Ga0209189, IMG submission 187308) | Freshwater microbial communities from Lake Croche, Canada to study carbon cycling - C_130820_EF_MetaG (SPAdes) (version 3) | ecosystem: Environmental > Aquatic > Freshwater > Lake... | reverse complement strand
CGCGTAGAAAGTAATCGCATGCATCCAATGACCATTCCAACACAAGCCGCACGCCGCGTTTTTCCAGCATTTCGTCTAGCCAACCTTCTTCAAAGCACGTTCGAACCACGGGCCGGACAGAAGATTTGTATTCTGATCGACCTCCCAGATGCCTCCCAAATCAAAGACTTCGCCTTTTTGAAAAATCCAGAACTCACTATTCAAAAAAACGCCGTGAAGTTCTTCTATGAAGCTCTCCGCGACGGCACATTGGCGGAACTCGGGCTCGGTGGCGGCGAGATGTATGCATACAAGATCACGGGCGGCAGCAACCTCGACCTCCCCGATGAGGCCTACACGCCCGAAGGACGCACGGTCAGTCTGGAAAAGGATGTTTACTCGCACTACGACATCATCCTCTGCATCTCGACTTATTCCGCCACGGCGCCACTCACTGCCTTCGCCAAGCAATACGGCTTCCGGGGCGCCACGCTCCACGGGGTCAATCAAACCATCCTTCGCACGGGTCTCGCGGTGAGTTACGACGATGTCAGCGTTGATGCCGAAAAAATGCGCCTTGGCATGACAAACGCGGATTGGGTGGAAATCGATTTTCTCTTCAATGGAAAAAACCACATGCTCCGACTCGAACTCGGCGGCCAGGAAGCACAAAAGAGCCACGGCCTCTGTCGCGGTGACGAACCGGATGTCGCCAACCTACCGGCTGGGGAGATTTATTATGTGCCCACCGGAGCTTCGGGAGAATTCCCCATGCGCTACGAAGATGGAACGATTGGCCTCATGCATGTCGCTGGCGGCCGCATCCAGAAAGCCGAATTGCTCAGCGGTGACGCCTCGGTCGTGGAAGCTCACAATACGAAACTTGTCTCCGACCCCGTCACGGGCGAACTCGGCGAACTGGGCTTCGGAACACAAATCCTCCCCGTGTCCGGCCGCGACATTCAGGATGAAAAAATCCGAGGAACCATCCATGTGGCCACCGGGCGCAGCGATCATCTGGGCGGCTCGCTGACACCCGACAAGTTTGCGGAGCACCTCAACGCCACGCACGACGACATTCTTTTTGCGCCGCACAAGACACCGGAGATTCTCGTCACCCAAGCCCGCATGCACCGGCATGGAGAAACGGTCGTTTTGATAGAAAACTTCGAGCCTTCCGCCTACATCAACAGCCTGCTCGCCTGAGCAGGTTGACCTCAAACGTTTTTCAAAAACCACTCGTAGGCATCCCGTATTCCTTCTTTGAGGCCAATGCGCGGTTTCCATCCGAGGGCAAGAAGCTTTCCGACATTCATAAGCTTGCGCGGGGTTCCATCTGGCTTCGAGGTGTCGAAGACGAGTGATCCCTGAAAGCCGAGCACCTCGCAGACGGTCTCTGCAAGTTCCTTGATCGAGACATCCTCGCCGCAGCCGATATTCACGATTTCAGGCGAGTCGTAGTTTTCGAGAAGAAAAAAACAGGCGTCGGCGAGGTCGTCCACATGGAGAAACTCGCGGCGCGGAGTGCCACTCCCCCAAACGGAAACCTCCTTCGCTCCGTCCTGCTTGGCCTCATGCACCTTGCGGATGAGGGCTGGGAGGACATGCGAAGTGTGCAGATCGAAATTGTCATTCGGCCCGTAGAGATTCGTCGGCATCCCGGAGATGAAATTTTTCCCATACTCGCGAGCATAAGCCTGGCAAAGCTTGATACCGGCGATCTTTGCAATGGCGTAGGCATCGTTCGTCGGCTCCAACGGACCGGTGAGCAGGGCATCCTCCGTGAGAGGCTGGGGGGCCATTTTCGGATAAATGCACGAACTACCGAGGAAGAGGAGTTTTGTTACACCAAAGTCGGCTGCGGATTGGATGACATTGTTCTGAATCGTAAGGTTCTCGATGAGAAACTCGACCGGCTTCTCGAAATTTGCGGCAATGCCTCCCACCCTCGCGGCGGCATCCACCACATAGTCCGGACGCTCGGCTTCGAAAAAACTACGCACAGAGGCTCGATCCATGAGGTCGAGCTCCTGCCGTGTGCGGGTGAGGATATTTACAAAGTCGGCCCGCTGGAGGCGCCTTACGATGGCACTCCCGACCATACCGCGATGCCCCGCCACAAAAACCTTTGCCACCTTTTTCATGATGTGTTTTTAGCGGATTTGGTCTTCCCCGCAAGACGAGATCAGCCGGCGCGCAGACCTGCTTCGAGCGTGGGATGCCGAAACGCATAACCCAAGCTCTCCGCCACCGCCGGAAGCACGCGCACACTGTCGAGCATGACATGCGACAACTCGCCGAGTGCGAGTTTGAGTGCACAGGAAGGTGCGGGCAGAATCGCGAGACGCCGCACCACGCGCGCCAATGTGCGGGTGAACTCGGCATTCCGCACCGGCTGCGGATTCACGGCATTCACCGCACCACTCACTGCTGGGTTCTCCAGCGCCCAAAGAATCATCCCGGCGACATCGTTCACATGGATACAACTCATCCACTGCCGCCCGTTGCCGAGATTTCCACCCAAGCCGAGTTCAAAAACCGGACGCACCAAACCCATCGCACCGCCCAGTCCTGTCACGAAGCCGATACGAAGCCGCACCACGCGGCACCCCAGCCCCTCGGCAGGCATCGCCGCAGCCTCCCAGGCCTGACACACCTCGGCTAAAAAACCCCTTCCCGCCGGAGCCGATTCGTCGACCTCCCGCTCGCCCGTGTCACCATAAAATCCAATCGCCGAGGCATTGATCAGCACGCCAATGCCCGCGTGCAGGCTACCCACAACCTTCTGCGTGGTTTCAACGCGGCTGCTCAGGATTTTCTTTTTCTTAGATGCTGTCCAAAGTCCCAGAATCGGCTCGCCTGCCAGATTTACCACGGCGTCCAAGCCTGAAAAATCTAGAGAGCCTGAGGATTCAATCCGGCGAAATCCGGCACGCGCAGTTCGGGAAAACGGCACCACGCCATGCCCAGCCTCTGCTGCCAAGCTGCATAGCCGCTTGCCAACATAACCCGTCGCTCCAATGACTCCGATGTTCATGATGGAAACAAGATGCTCCCGAGAACTCTCAAGCGCTAGAAAGAATCCGCCGCGCCGCTTCGCAACCCGCGAGCCAAGCCGATTCCACTCGCGACTCCGTAAGCAAATCGCCCGCGAAATGCCACCCCTCGGGCAGGACTGGGATGTCTATTTTCTGCGAAATTCGGGCATACCGCCAGCGGTGCGGATGCATCGTTTGGAAGGCAGCAGCCGGAATCCCCCAACGCGCCTCAGTAAGCCCCCGCAGCTCCGCCGCCCAGTTCGCAGGATCGTCCTCGAGCCGCGCACGGCTGAAGACCTCCGCAGCGTGGACAACCATCACAGTGAAACCCGCGCCGACACGCCCAGGCTTGTGATTCTCGCACGCCGACCAAGCCAGCGCATGGCCAGAACGGTCGCTGATGGCATATCGTGCCGTTGTCGCACCAAGCTCCTCGCCCTCGTAGAGAAGCAGCAGCGCCAAACAGGGAGCGTAAGGATTTCGAGAACTCGGAACTCCAGCCAGCTTGGCGGTCTGCGGCCAAGGAGCCGTGCAAAGAATGACATCAAAATCCTCACCGCCCACACGCCGATCTTGCACGGCTTCAATCGTCACGCCCGTCCTGACATCGAGTCCCTCCGCAAGAGCACGCGCGAGACGGCTATTGCCCTGTGCATGAAAAAAACGCTTCTCGCTGGGCAGCTCCCGACCAGCCTCATCCACAATTCGCGCCTGGATTTTCAACAAATCCACGCCGCAGGCCAAGCGAACCTCCCGCTCAAAATCCGCGTCCCGCATGGTGAAATACTGCGCGCCGTGGTCCACCGAATGCCCCTCCCAGCGCTTCGTCGCACACCGCCCGCCCAGGCCACGCGACTTGTCAAAAACCACCACCCGAAATCCCGCAGCAGCGAGCAAACGCGCCGCACCAATCCCAGCCATCCCAGCCCCGATCACAGCCACAGACTTTTGTTTCATAACCAAAAGCCTACCGGATCGTGCTCGCTTTGCGCGGAATTTGTTCGGCTTCACATCAGAAACCCATAGCCAAAGACTCAAGTTCGCTCTTCATTTAGAACCCTAACTGAACAACGAAAACCTTTTTGCCTTGGGGAGGCGACTATGCGTTGATGTGCGGCATGTCGAAGCACGAAATCGAAAACACCCCACACGACCGGATTCAGTATCGCGAGTATAAGATCATTTTGCAGGCGCAGCATTTCACTTCGGCGCAGGCTTTCACGGATTTTTGGCAAATCGTTCGCGGGACGGCGAAGAAGTTCGATGTGAAGATCAAGGAGGCGGAGAATGCCTTTGAGAGCAATGTGCGCGAGGTTCTTTTCTACGACACGGAGGATTTCGCGCTTTATAAAAACCACTTCATCCTGCGTTTGCGCACTCACTACAAAGGCGGTTGGCCGCAGGGGATTCCGGAGCTCACATTCAAATTCCGTCATCCAGATTTCAAAGAGGCAGCAGCGGTGGATGTGCGTCCGGCGACATCGGGCGGCATCGCGAAAATCAAATTCAAGGAGGAGCTCCTGCCGCTGCGGGAGACGCTGGGCGGGGCGCGTTCCATTTTTTCGCACAACTGCGTGCTGGCGAAACCGCGTGAGGGTTTGGAAGTCGCGGTGAAAGATTTGGCTGGAGCGTTCCCGGCGATCCATCAAGTCGGCGCAGACCATGAGACTCCGCTACGGCTCGTCAACGACATGGCGGTGGAGGAGGTGCAGGTCGATGTGGGCGAGTTGCACTTCGGCGGTGGATTCAATGGCAAAACAACCGTTGCCGTATGGCGCACGCGGAAATACGAGCGGGCCTTCTGCGGCGAGTTTGCCTTCCAGTGCCGCTTCGACAGCGAAGATGAAATCCACAAGTCGAGCCTGAAGCGGGCGGAGGATTTCTACAAAACGCTCCAACTCGACGCGCATGAGTGGGTCTCCCTCGGCACCACTAAGACAGCGCTTGTTTACCAACTCGGACAATCCCCCCATGCCACCCGCAGCGAGTAACATGCCGGGCGCGCCGGAAATATTCCGTGTTTTTGCCAAGATCGGCATAACCAGCTTCGGCGGGGGACTCGTGGCATACCTGCGCGATGCGTTATTGACGGATAAAAAGTGGATGGATGAGGAGGAATTTCTCGCCGCCTTGGAAATCGGCCAGACACTACCGGGTCTTAATTCGGTCAATGTGGCGATCATTGCCGGGCGAAAACTCGCCGGCCCACAAGGCGCTGTTGCGGCAGCTTTGGGCCTGATTCTTCCAGGCGTGTTGCTTTTGCTGGTTCTAGGCATTTTGTATGACCGCTTCCGCCACAATCCCAATGTCGCCGCAGCACTCGCCGGAGTTGCTGCAGCCGCAGTGGGACTGCTTCTACAGGTCACTCTCAAGATCGGTGCCAAGCAATTTCTAAAGCTTCGCGACCTGTGCTTTGTTCTTGGGACATTTTACCTCGTGGCCTTCCACCACGTGTCTTTGCCGGTGGTTCTCTTTCTTGTAGCGCCCATCGCGATCATCCTTTGCCGCCCGAGCAAACCGAAGCCGAATACATGAAGGATCTCGTTAAAATTCTGAATGTCTTTTGTCTCCTCTCCCTGCTCGCAGTGGGAGGCGGGAGCGCCGTGCTGCCACAGATGGAGCATGAAACGGTCACCCTCAATCACTGGGTCACAGGCGATCAGTTTGCGACGATCTACAGCCTGGGCCAAATGGCTCCAGGTCCCAACATGTCCATGGTCGCGCTCATTGGTTGGCAGGCCGCCGGCGTGGCGGGTCTTATCATCGCACTCGTGGCATTCTACCTGCCATCGAGTTTTCTGACCTACGGATGCAGCTTCATTTGGGATCATTTCAAGGAAAACCCCTGGCGCTCTTCCGTGCAGCAAGGCATGGCCCCGATCACCATCGGACTCATGCTGGCCGGCGTCCACGCGGTCGGAAAAACGGCCTGCCTAAACCCGAGCCACAGCACTCACTTCAATACCATCACCTGCACCATCGCACTGGCCGTGACCGGCATTCTCTTCGCCAAGCGTATCAACCCCGCATTGTTGATGCTACTCGGAGGCGTGGCAGGATGGTTCTTGCTGCGCGCAAACTGATATCACCACCAAAACAGTCGGGCTGATTAAAAAACAACCCAGCCGTCCCAAGCTTACTCCCTCCCCCAAGTTTGTAAGCTTAACTCCCTACGACCGGGTTGTTCTTTATGAAACCCAATTAAGCAAACCCCGTGCCAAGTCTCCGCCAGAAGCGAAAAAACCAGCCGCCAATGAGAGTATTTTTACATAAGTCACTTCTCTGCAGTTTTTAGTTTAACTTATGCTCTGGCTAATAAATTCCCTTTCGCATCCAAATCGTAAAATCAACACGCTGGTGAAAAAGCTCCACTTCGCTCCGCAACTGATAAAAATTCTGCACATATTTGCATGTCCATCGTTTTTCGAATTCTCGATTTCAGCCTGAACCGCTCTGCGGTGCCCACGACACTTTTCGGAATCTGGCTCGCCATTCTTTATCACGTTTCGAACAGCGTGCCGGCGCAGATGCCGGAGATGATCATTCCTCAGCAGGATAAAGTCCTGCACTTCGTATTTTTTCTCGGCGGCGGAACCGTTCTTGCAGCCTCTTTGCGCCTTCTGGCCAAGCTTCAAGGCATCCGTTTGCTCTTGGCCGTCGCGGTAGTGATGGGAGTTCTCGGAGCGCTCGACGAATACAACCAGCAATTCATCCCAGGGCGGTCCGGGCTGAGCCTTGAGGATTGGATTGCAGACATGAGCGGCGCACTTACTGGAGTGGTGCTGCTTCGATTCTTTGTTGCCAAACTCCAGACGAAAGAAATCAACGAAGCCTGAAAGTTAGACGCTTTTTTTCTCAATGAGCGCGTAGGCGCTGTGGTTGTGGATCGACTCGAAGTTCTCCACCTCCACGCGATACCACAAAATGTTTTGATCGGCCTCGCAACGAACGGCAACATTCCTCACTAAATCTTCGACAAAAACCGGATTCGCATACGCCTGCTCGGTGACATGTTTTTCGTCTGGACGCTTGAGCAAGCTGAACAACTCGGCACTCCCGGACTCCTCGGCAAGGCGCACCATGTCTTCGATCCACATCGGCTTCGTGCAGCGAACAGAGAGTGTCACATGCCCACGCTGGTTGTGCGCGCCAGCCGTGCTGATGGCCTTCGAGCATGGGCACAGGGTGGTGACTGGAACGATGGTGGTGACCACAAAATCCATGCGCCCGTTTTCCAAGGTCGCGCTAAAGCGCACGGTATAATCCATCAATCCGACCGCACCGCTCACGGGAGCTTTCTTACCAAGGAAAAAAGGAAATTCGATTTCGAGATGCGCGCAACCGCTCTCAAGCCGCCTGCACATTTGCTCGAGGATGTCGCGAATGTTTTCCACATGGATCACTGGACCGTGCTCCGAGAGAACCTCGATGAAGCGGCTCATGTGAGTGCCCTTGAAGTGATGCGGCAGGTCAACCGTAAGCTGAATATTGGCGACTGTGCTTTGAACAGAATGCTCCTTGTCGCGGACCTGCAGCGGGTAGCGCAGAGACTTCACTCCTACACGATCGATCGGCATGCGCCGCTCGTCGCGCTCGTTTTGTGTATCCTTCAACATCTAAGAGGTATTTTTACCTCTGCCACCGTGAGTCCAAGTCAAAAAAAACCGTGCGGGCGCACGCGGCTTTGTTTTTAGTGGCAGGGATATGGCAACAAACCTTTTTGATCTCTCCGAAGAAGTCGCTGTGGTTATTGGGGCAACGGGCGTCCTTGGCGGCAGCATGGCTGTCGCCCTCGCTTCTGCCGGAGCCACTGTGGTGGTGGCTGGACGAAATGCGGAACGCGGCGCCCAGCGCTCGGCCGAAATCCAAAAAACCGGCGGTCGCGCTGCGTTCATCGAGTGCGATGCCACCGACCGTGAGAGCCTAGAGGAGCTTCTCAAGGCAACCACAGAGCGGTTCGGAGTTCCATCTGTCCTCGTGAACGCAGCAGGCGGAAACGATCCACGCGTCACCGTGACCCCGGAAAATCCTTTCTCGCAGATCGCCGCTGAGGATTGGACATCGAGCTTCGATCTCAACCTTATCGGCGGCGCGTTGCTGCCATGCCAAGTTATCGGCCAGGCAATGGTGGATGCAGGTCGCGGGAGCATCATCAATGTCGCCAGCGCCTCCGCACACGTTCCTCTCTCCCGCGTTGTGGCCTACTCCGCCGCCAAAGCCGCCGTTCTGAATCTCACCAATTTCCTCGCTCGCGAATGGGCGACCGCCGGCGTGCGGGTGAATTCCATTACTCCCGGATTCTTTCCAGCTGAACAAAATCTCCGCCTTCTCTTTAATCCCGATGGCTCGACCACTCCCCGCGCCGCAGCCATTCTTGGGCACACGCCCATGGCACGATTCGGCGAGGCTGAGGAGCTCTCTGGCGCCGTTATTTTCCTAGCCAGTCCGAATGCCAGTTCGTTCATTACCGGATCGGACATCCGCATCGACGGCGGGTTCCTCTCCCAGACGATCTAACCATCCGTCAAAACCGCCCCGTTCAATACTCCAAGCAAAACTTTAAAATCAGCAGTTCTCATGGAACAAAAAATTCTCACAATCGGTCTTCCCTCAGGCAGCCTCATGGAGCCAACGATTGCCCTTTTCGCAAAAGCAGGCTACGCGATTTCCGGCTCCAGCCGGTCCTACCGTCCCTCAGTAGATGATCCCGAGCTTCGCATTCGCCTCCTACGCGCCCAGGAAATCAGCCGTTACATCGAGCATGGGTATCTGGACTGCGGCATCACAGGACATGATTGGGTCGAGGAAAATGGCTCGGATGTCGAGGAGGTCGTCAAACTTCCTTACAGCAAGGCCACTGCAAATCCGACCCGCTGGGTGCTCGTCGTGCCCGAGGATTCACCGATCAAAACAACACGCGACCTTGATGGCAAGCGCATCGCCACGGAGGCGGTCGGTATAACCCGCCGCTTCTTCGAACGCGCCGGAGTGAAGGCTGAAGTCGAATTTTCCTGGGGTGCTACCGAGGTCAAAGTCCCAGATCTCGTCGACGCCATTGTGGATATCACAGAGACCGGATCCTCGCTCCGCGCGAACAAACTCCGCATCGTCGATACGCTCATGGAATCCTATCCCGCGCTCTTTGCGAACCGCTCCGCATGGGCAAATGAATGGAAGCAGGAAAAAATCCGCCACCTCGCGCTTCTCCTCAAAGGTGCTCTCGCCGCGAGGGATCTCGTCGGTCTGAAAATGAACCTTCCCGAGTCCGAGTTGAAAAAATTGCTTGAGGCATTGCCCGCATTACGGAATCCTACCGTTTCGCCTTTGGCCCAACCCGGATGGGTCGCCATCGAAACGGTGATCGAAGAGAAAATCGTGCGCGAGATCATTCCCAGCCTGAAAAATCTCGGCGCTGAAGGGATCATCGAGTATCCACTCAACAAAGTCGTATATTAGTTCAAGATTAGTTTACAACGCAGTCCCGAAATCCCATGGGTTCCATTAAAAAGAAGAGAAAGTCAAAAATCGCAAAACACAAACGCCGCAAGCGGATGAAAGAAAACCGCCACAAAAAGCGTTTGCGCTACAAGTCGTAAAATGGCTCCGCCGCCTCGCGCGGCGGACCTTCCATTCTTACGGGTTGCCTGCGGTCTTACCAAAACCCCGCCTTTGATTCGCATGATTGCCTGCCGTTTCCAACGGTTATTCGCCTCTGCGTGTCCTCGTTACAGAAGGATTGAATTTTACACAGCTCAAATCCTTTTTGTCATCGGATTTTTATCTGGCTGTCAGTCAAGGACAGCAGCAAATAAAGAAAGCGCCGGAGCCCCAATAGTGGCTGCATTTGCAAAGGCGCCCGAGCCTCTGACCGTCACGCCCAAACCCAAATCAAGCGTTCTTTCCAGTCAGCGCGACAAGGTTCAATACGACTCCGCCCTGACTCCAAAAGCCGAAACAACCACTGATCAGGTAGGCGCTCGATTGCGATCGTCTTTCGACGTTGAAAATGAGGGCGCCGACACCCTTTTAGTTGGCAAAGCTTCCGCCAGCTCAAAAATGCCTTCCCTTTTCGAGGAAGCTATCATTCTTGGCAAGCTGCGTGCCTTTTTGAAGTCATCCACAGCGACCGCCCCGAATACTTCCGTCTCATTTCACAATGGGCAAGTAACCGTAAATTTACCCTCAACGATCAACTCTGGCACGGCATCGGTATTGATTGCAAAAATGCTTTCCTTGGACGGAGTGAATGTGGCGCGTGCCGTCTTTGGCAAATAGCCCATTTCGTAAATCGCGCGAACGCCCTGACTATTTGATTTGCGTTTGGATTCATCCGCAAACTCCTCCATTCTATTAGTCCGCGACATGGCCAACGAAAAACATTCCGTGATCCGCATCAAAGGCGCCCGCCAGCACAACCTGCGGAACCTTGATGTGGAAATTCCGCGCCACCAGCTTGTGGTGGTGACCGGCATGAGCGGCTCGGGCAAATCCTCCCTCGCCTTCGACACTCTCTTCGCTGAAGGGCAGCGCAAATATGTCGAAAGCCTCTCGGCTTACGCGCGGCAGTTTCTGGATCAGATGCAGAAGCCGGATGTGGACTACATCGAAGGGCTCTCCCCAGCTATCGCTATCGAGCAGCGGATATCTGCGGCCAATCCCCGTTCGACCATAGCCACAACTACTGAGATCTACGACTATCTCCGCCTGCTCTATGCGGCGATCGGCATTCCACACGATCCACAAACCGGCCAGCGCGTCGCCCGGCAAACTCCGCAGGGAATCGCGGATGCCATCATTCGATGGCCCGAAGGCTCAAAGTTTCTCGTTCTCGCGCCACTGGTGACCGGCCAGACCGGTGAGTTTCGTGATGTAATCGAAAAAGCCCGCCGCGAGGGCTTTGTGCGCCTGCGGGTGGATGGGGAAGTCATCGAGTTGGCGGATACGAAAAACATCCGCTTGGATAAAACCAAACCCCACTTCATCGAGGCGGTCGTCGATCGTTTGACCGTGCGCCCAGATCTCGGGCAGCGCCTTGCAGACTCGGTGGAGACGGCCTTGCGTTTGGGCGCTGGACACCTTTCCACAAGCCGTCAGGAACCGGGCACAGCGGAGTGGATCGAAGAAAAATTCTCCACAGATTTTTGTAATCCCTCGACCGGCTTCACTATGCCGCGTCTCACGCCGAAGCATTTTTCTTTCAACAGCCATCTCGGAGCCTGCCCGGCATGCCAGGGGATTGGCACGGAGAGTTTTTTTGATCCTGACCTCGTAATTGATGCTGAGAAGACAATCGCGCAGGGAGCGATTCGACCGTGGAAACAAGCCAACAAGCGCATGAAGGCTTACCACGCCTCGCTTCTGAACGGACTCCTCGCCGACACCCCCGCGCCGGTGGAGAAGGCATGGCGCGATTTACCGGAAAATTTCCGCGAGCTTGTCGTCAACGGCTCAGCAAAAAGAAACATCTCGATCGCCATCGGCGCGAACCGCACTTCGACCAAGCCCTTCGAGGGCGTTCTCACACAACTCGAGCACCTCTACGAAACCACGAAAAGCGAGTTTTCCCGCAAGCGCCTCCGGCTTTTTCAAGGCAAGCGGGTGTGCCGCGTCTGCGAGGGAGCCCGCCTGCGCCCCGAGATTCTTGCCGTCACGCTCGCAACAAAGTCCGGCGTGGAGTTAGGCATTCAGGCAGTTTGCGGCCTCACAATCCGCGAGGCGGCGGATGTCATGGCTGACCTGCAACTCTCCGAGAGCGACGCAACCATCGTAAAGGATGTGCTGCGCGAGGTCCGGCAGAGGTTGCATTTTCTCAACGAAGTGGGTCTCGACTACCTCCAACTCAACCGCGAGAGCGGATCGCTTTCCGGCGGCGAGGCTCAGCGCATAAGGCTCGCCACACAAATCGGCTCGGGGCTTTCCGGCGTCCTCTATGTTCTCGACGAGCCAAGCATCGGACTCCATCAACGGGACAACGACCGCCTCATCCAAACCCTCCGCAACCTTCGCGACCTCGGGAATTCTGTGATCGTGGTGGAACATGATGAAGACACAATCCGCGCGGCCGACCACATCCTTGACATTGGTCCAGGAGCAGGCCCGCGAGGCGGTCAACTTGTCGCTCAGGGCACCCTCGACGACATCCTCCAAAGCGAACAGTCCCTCACCGCACAATACCTCAAAGGCACAGTGCGTATTCCCGTCCCAAAACAGCGCACCGCTCCAAGAAAGACGGGCGCAGCCGAAGGCGAGATCGGCGATGGTTGGCTCCGCGTTCAAGGCGCTACGGAAAACAACCTGAAAAATATCAACGCCGCATTCCCCGTGGGCTGTCTTACTTGCGTCACCGGCGTCTCCGGCAGCGGAAAATCCACCCTCGTCAACGACATCCTCCGCGTTGCCCTCGAGCGGGACCTGCATCGCGCGAAAGCGAGGCCTGGAGCCCACCGCTCGATCACAGGCATTGAGCAATTCGACAAGGTCGTGGTCATTGACCAAAGCCCCGTGGGCCGCACGCCCCGCTCGAACCCCGCAACCTACACCGGCGCACTCGGTCCAATCCGTGACCTTTTCAGCGAACTCCCGGCCTCGCGCGTCCGCGGCTACGACTCAGGGCGTTTTTCCTTCAATAACAAAGGCGGCCGCTGCGAGCATTGCCAAGGGGATGGATTCATCCGAATCGAAATGCACTTCCTCGCAGATGTCTATGTGGAATGCGAAATCTGCCACGGTCGCCGCTACAATCGCGAGACGCTCGAGGTGACCTACAAGGGAAAAAACATCGCCGATGTCTTGGAAATGACGGTGGATGATGCAGCGCGTTTTTTTCGCCATGTGCCCGCGCTTTGCGCGAAGCTAGAAACCATGCAGGATGTGGGCCTCGGGTATTTGCGCCTTGGCCAATCCGCCACCACGCTTTCCGGCGGTGAAGCCCAGCGCCTCAAACTTTCCGCCGAACTCTCGAAGCGCGCCACCGGCCGCACGATTTACCTCCTCGACGAGCCAACGACCGGTCTGCACTTTGCCGACATTCACAAGCTTCTGGAGGTGCTCATGAAACTTCGAAACGCCCGAAACACTCTTATCGTCATCGAGCACAACCTGGAGGTCATCAAATGCGCCGACTGGATCATTGACCTCGGCCCCAATGGCGGTTCCGGTGGCGGTCGCATCGTCGCCGAGGGCACGCCAGAGCAAGTCGCCCGTGTCAAAGAGAGCGAAACAGCCCGCTACCTCGCCAAATATCTCAAATCATGAAACGCCTCTGGCCGCTTCTCTTCACTCCCATTTTTGCTCACGCCGCTCCGCTCGATGAAGCCCGCGCTGCTCTCAACAATGGATTCCCTCAGGTTGCACTGGTAAAAATAGAGCAGCAAATCCCCTTCATCGGATCCCCCGGTGCGGATTCCGAAGCGAACCTTCTTTATGCCCGCGCGTTGATCGAAGCCGGTCAATCCGAGGCTGCCGCAGCCCTCATCACTTCCTCCGAAATTCCTTCCGGTCCGGCCCGCGATTTTTGGCTCGCACAGGCTTTCGCAGCCAATGGAGACTGGCTTAAGGCCTCCCAAAGATATGCCAGCGCGGCGCGCGTTTCAAATTTTGAATTTCAAAAGGAGGCTACCATCGGCAACGCCCGCATGCTGAAAAATCTGGGCAAACTCGACGAGGCCGCTTCCGCATTGGCACCTGCCGCCGACTGGCCAACTGGCACAATCAAATCCTCCGCTCTTCTGGATCTAGCGGAAATCCAGCTTGATCAAAAAAAACTGACTGACGCCCGCGCGTGCCTTGAGAGCATTCCAACCGAAAGCACTTCCCAGAACTCTCGCAAAACCATCCTCCTCGCAAAAGCCGCCGCACAGGAGGAGAATGACGACCTTGTTCTCAGCCTTCTGGCATCAATGACCCCAGTCAATGCGGACATGGCGGTCTCAGCCATCACCCTCCAAGCTACGGCTCTCCAGCGCCTCTCGAGAAACGCCGAAGCCGAGACTCTTCTCGAGGAGTTCATCGCCGCCCACCCCTCCGTGCCGGGACTCAAGAAGGTTTTCGCCACACTCGATGAGATCTACTCAGGCGCGACAAGCCCGTCCTCGAGCGAACTCAAACGCTGGTCCAGCGATCCGGAGCTGAGCCTGCGTCAAAAGCTTGCCACCTACTACCTCGCCCGTTTCGAAGCCCGCCAGAAAAGTCCTGAAACTGCGCTGCCCCTCCTGGAACGCCTTGCATCCGACCCCGCATCGAACCCTCTTGCACAGGAAACGCTCTTCGAACTTGCCGCGCTCCGCATTCGTTTAAACCGGAACGACGAGGCCCTATCACTCCTCCCGCCTGCAGGCTCCTCGCCCCACACGGATTTCTTGCGCGGACTCGCCCTCTCACGGAAGGGTGACCATGCTGCCGCTTCGTCCGCCTTCACATCCGCTGCCGCAAATTCCGACCTCACCGAGTCCGCCCTTTTCAATGCCGCCCTCTGCCAACTTTTCGCCGGGATCACGCCAAATACCGCCCTTGCGGAACTGGACAAAAATTTCCCGTCCAGTCCCCGCATTCCAGCTTTCCGTATGCAGGAAGCCTTCTACCTCGCGCGCCAAGGCGATCCCCGCACCGAATCCACCCTCCAGACCCTCGCAAGATCGCCCGTTCCAGGCATCGCATCCCGCGCCAGCCTCGCTCTCGCCGAGTGGAAATACCAGCAACTCGACTACCCAGGGGCGGATGCCGAACTCCGGCGCATTTCCACCCAGGCTGAACCTGCGCGGGAAGCTGCGCTCAAGGTTTTCCTCACCGATGATGGGAATCCCTCCAACACCGAAAAAGCCATCACCGCAGCGCGCACCTTTCTCGGCGCCTATCAGAACACCGACCCTGAAGCATCCGTAAGAATGAAGCTCGGCGAACTTCTCTACCGCCAAGGAGACTTTGCCACGGCCCGCGTCGAACTCGAAACTCTTGCGCGGAAATTTCCCGACAGCGAATACGACGAACCTGCCCTCTTCCTCGCAGCCCAATCCGTTTCCCGCATACCCTCCGCCACCGCGCCAGACGAGGCCATTTTGCTCTTCGAGGAAGTCGCCAGCGCCAACGGTCCTCTCGCCGCCGAGGCCCGCTTGGAACAAGCCTCGCTCATCGCGGCCCAAGGCAAACCACTCGAGGCAAATCTCGTCCTCGACAAGATTCTCACGTCAAATCCCCCTCCCGACACTCAAGCCACTGCGATCATCGAGAAGGGTAAAAACCTCTACTCACTTGGGGACAAGGACCCCGCCAACTACCGCGCCGCCATCGAAGTCTGGAAACAAATAGCAGCCGAGCACTCCACTAACCCCGCTTGGCGCAACGAGGCCCTGACCCGCATCGGCACCGCTCTCGAGAAAACCGGTGACCTCAATACCGCCGTTGCCACCTACTACGATGTCTTCAAACCCACCGCCCAAGCCCCCACCGAGTTCTTCTGGTTCTACAAAGCCGGCTTCGCTGCCGCCCGCATCCTCGAGTCCACCCAGAAATGGCCCGAAGCCATCCGCGTTTACGAAACCCTCGGCGCAACCGATGGCCCCCGCGCCCTCGAAGCCAAAAACCGCATCAAGCAACTTCGCCTCGAACACTTCCTCTGGGACGGCGAATAGGGCCCTGCGTGCTCAACATCATCCGCTGAAAAAGCGTTTCGCACGCCGCCTCCAAAAACGGGGCCATGACCCCATGGTGACATAGCCATTCAATGGCCAAGTTTGATCATCGCGCTCCAACACGCGCGGTCATCAAACATATGAAACCGATTCAAAAATTTCCGATCCTTGCCGCAGCGCTCATCGCCTTCGCCATACTCTGCTGCACATCCCAAACAAGCCAAGCAACCGAGCACATGCCACCCGCCGAAATGCCAAAGTGGTGTGCAGACATGGTCAAAATGCATGAAGGATTTTTTAACCTCCTCAAAACCCAAGACGCCGAACTGGCCACCCAAGCCGAGAAAATGAAATCCGCGCCCGAAGACCAAAAAAACCAAGTCATAGAGGCAACTCTCCTCCTCATGATCCAACAACAAGCAGCTCAACACTCCGAAATGGAGAAAATGGTCGTCCAAATGAAAGACAAAATGGGCAAAAACGAATGCTCGATGATGAAGAAGGAGGAGTAAATCGTATCAACGCCCCCGACAAGGCGCTTTGCCCATCGAAAAACATACCGGCTTTGCCGGAGTCCAAGAGAGTGGATTGGCTTACTGCGAGTCACCACGCGGCGGTGGGCGTTGGCCGAGATCGGCCGGGCGGTCTTGTTTTTTAAGCTCCTCGAGCTTCTGCTGCTGCTCTGGCGTAAGAATCGCCCTCAATCGAACAAGGAGAGCGAATCGAACTCGCTTGAGCTCGGATTCCGCAAGCATCAATTTGTCGAACTGGGCTATAATTTGTTTTTCGTCTGGTGCATCGGCATGAACCAGCGAATCGAGAGCCTCCTCCTCAGCACTCAATTGCCATTGTAGTTCGGTGAAGCGCGGCATGTCTTTGCGCATTTCCTCGCGGATCGTGCTCTGTTGCTCGGGCGTGAGGTTGATCGCCTTCTGATTCCGCATGACAAGTTCCGGTGGGAAAAAAGCGCGTCCTATTTTGTCGCCACCGGGAGGCCTGGGATCAGGTCCCATCGGCCCGTCTGGCGGAGGCGGTGGTTGCTGCGCGTTTGCGATACAGATGAAGGCGAGGAAGACAGAGAGGATGGGGTATTTCATAGATTTTGATTTTTACTGGGGCCGGAGGAAAGCGGTGCGGATTCGAAGAGCAGGTCGCTGGATGTCGAAAGCGAGACGCCGATACCGGGAGTATTTTCGGCAAGTATGGTATCCGATGAGGCAGTCCAGTCCGAGATCACTGCCCACTGCTCGATCTCTGCCACGGTGTGTGTTTCGTTTTTTGGGATGACGGAAAAGGCAAGCAATGCGGCCGCCACAAGAAGAGCGGCTGCCAAGGCGAAGGGCATCCATCCAAATGCTGGCGAGGCCTTAGGTGATGCCTCCTGCTTGCGGAGCACGCGCTGAAAGCCCGACATGTTAATTGCGTCCTGCTGCCTGGCTTCGCCGAAGAGTTTTTTGAGTGTGTGGTCAGTCATGGAATTGTCCCGTTAGTTTGAGAAGTTGTCCGAGCTGCTTCTTGGCACGGTCGTAGTGTGTGCGGGCCGAGCCGAGGGAGACTCCCATTGCCTTGGCTGAGGCCTCAACTGTGAGGTCTTGGTAGAAAACGAGGTGAAGGATTTCCTGCTGACGACGCGGGAGTTTGGCCAGCATGGTGCGGAAGAGCTTGATGCGTTCCGAGCCCTGAAGCGCCTCGCCATTGTCAGCAGGTTGGCAATCTTTCTCGTGCTCTTTTTGATAGCTACCCAGCCGGAGAAATCGGATCCAGTTACGGCGTCTCTCGCTGGCTGCCGTATTGCGAATGACCGCAAAAAGCCAAGTCTTGAAGGACGCACGCCCGTCGTAGCGCGCCCGGCCTTCCAAGATTTTCTGGTAAACAGTTTGTAAGATATCCTCCGCATCGGTGGGGTTCGAGGAACAGCAACTCAAGGCCCAGCCGTAACTCATGGCATGGTGCTGCTCGAGGGCATCGCGCAGCCTTGAGTCATCCACAAGGCTGGACTGAGTCTCTTGCAGTTCATCGTTCATGGCATTTGTCGCGTCTCAACGCTGTTTATATGACGGGGAATTTTCAAAAAATTTCAGGGGCTGATTTTCTTTGTCATATAAGCGCATTCGGCAAGCGACGAAGAGGAGAAAGCAATACCGGGCGCAAATGTTCCGGATGCTCAAAAAAATCAACCCCTCGATAAAAATGAACAAGACAACTCTTCTTGGCAGCCTCTCTGCCTTAGTGCTCGCCGCTGCGCCTTTCGCGCAGCTTGCAGCCCAAACAACAGCCGCCCCACTTCGGATCGGCGATCGTGTGCAAACGGTGAAGCCCTCACCCGTTTGGAACAATCCTCCCACCGCCGGTGAAGTTGTGGGCAACCAGCCAGCTCAATCTCTAGGCGCCCTCACGGCAGGCCCTGTCCGTGCCGGTGACTCGTGGTGGTGGCAGGTGAATTTTAACTCCGGCGCGGATGGCTGGATTGCGGAGCGCCAGATTCGAAATCCGCAAGGGCAGGCTCCCGGTCCCCACCTGAGTCCGAGTGCTCCAGCGCCAAGGCCCTCAGCAGTGGATGCTGTCGCGGATGTCCAACCGGCGGGCAACAGCACGGTGGATACGGCAAGTGTCGTTCTGCGTGGAAAAGTGACGCCGGATGTTTACGCAGCGCCTCTGGTTTCCTTTTCGCTCAATGGCAAAAAAGTCCCACTTGATAAGGACGGCCGTTTCAGCCTGCCAGTGACGCTTGTTCCCGGCGCGAACAAGTTCACTCTTGAAGTGAACACGCCGAATCCCCGCCAGCACGCGAACCAGATTTCTGCCTATCTCGATGGCTCGGTCATCTATGGATCCGATGCCACGCGCGCCGCTGCCCTACGGACCTTTAGCGGAGGAAAACTGAAGACCAGCGCAGGAAACCTCATGCCTCTCAATACTACGGGCCTCGCCAATGCCAACGACGCCCACATTTTTCCAGACAACCAGATGTTCCTCAGCGGCGATGTGCGGGCTAATGAAAATGTCGAACTGAGCGCCATCCACACGCTTTTCCTCCGCGAACACAACCAAATCGCGAGCGCCATCGCTGCGGCAAATCCCTCATTCACGGATGAGCAGGTTTTTCAAAATGCGCGGCGCATCGTTGTCGGAGAGCTTCAAGTCATCACCTACCGCGAATTCCTGCCCGCGCTCTTGGGATCGAAGGCCCTGCGTCCTTATGACGGCTTCAAACCTGATGTGAATCCCGGCATCGCGACCGAGTTCTCCACAGCGGCCTACCGCATCGGCCACACGCTCATCAATGACGATGTGGAGCTACTGGACAACGATGGCAACGAGATCGAGGAAGCCCTTGAGTTGGCGGAGGCGTTCTTCAACCCCTCCGTGCTCAAAGCCGTCGGCCCCGATCCCCTGCTGAAATACCTCGCCACGGATAAATCCCAAGAAGTCGACACCCAACTCGTCGGCGGGCTGCGTAACTTCCTCTTCGGCCCTCCCGGAGCGGGCGGATTTGACCTCGCCTCGCTGAATATCCAACGCGGCCGTGACCACGGACTCTCCGACTACAACACCACCCGCGCCGCCTACGGCCTCCCGAAGGTAAAATCCTTCGCCGAGATCACCAGCGATACCGCCCTCCAAGCGAAGCTGCTGTCACTCTACGGCAGCGTCGACAACATCGACCTCTGGGTTGGCGGCCTTTTAGAAGATCATCTGCCCGGCTCAAGCGTTGGCGCGACATTCCAACGGATTCTGGTCGATCAATTCGAACGTCTCCGCGATGGCGACCGGTTCTGGTATGCGAGGGTCTTCTACGGCCCTCAACTGGCCGCACTCGAGGCCACACGCCTCTCGGACATCATCCGCCGCAACACATCGATCACAAAAATCCAAGACAATGTGTTTTTCTACGACGAAACGACGCTCGCTGGCTTGGTTGCTAAAACTGGATCCCTGCCAGCCGCTCTCATCAAGCCCGCTCCTGCAAAGGACCCCGTTCCCACGCTGGATGGAAAGCTCAACAACCCAGGTCACACGACTTGGGGCATTGCCGGAACCGACCTCATGCGCTTCGCCTCGGCCGCCTACAGCGACGGACTCTCTACGCCCGCCGGATCCACGCGTCCGAGTGCGCGTCTCATCAGCAACACGCTCTGCGACCACACCACGACGCTGCCCAATTCGCGCAATTTGTCGGATTGGATCTACGGCTGGGGCCAGTTCGTCGACCACGATCTCGACCTCACCACCAGCGGAGATGTGGAATTCGATATCGCAGTGCCAACAGGCGATCCCTACTTCGATCCCAAGGGCACCGGCACAGCAAAAATCTACCTGAACCGCTCGGTCTACGACTCGGCCACAGGAACGACAGCAGCAACTGTCCAGAAGCAAACCTACACGCTGAACTACAAACCCAAACCAACACCACCGCCTCGCAGATAAGCACAGGGCCATTCCGAAACAAAAAGCCACCTCGCCTCTCACGGCAGGGTGGCTTTTTTTCAATTTTCTAAACCAAGCGCGCGAGTTCCTTTGGCAGCGGACAGGTGAAGACCATGTCTTTGCCAGTCACAGGGTGCGGAAATCGCAGCGCACTGGAGTGCAGGCCGAGACGCTTGGCTGGGTCGCTTTTCGCTCCATATTTTTTGTCCCCGATAATCGGACACCCGGCTTCGGCAAGGTGCACACGAATCTGGTGGCGGCGGCCGGTTTCCAAGGTCAGCTCGACCAGAGAGCGATTTGGAATCGATGCCAACACACGGAAATGGGTCACTGCATGGCGGGTGTTTTCGCTACGAGCGACGCTGAAAACTTTGTAGGGATTGGTTTCATCCAGATCGGACTCAAAAATGCCTGAACTCTCGCGCAGGCGACCTTCCACAACGGCTTCGTAGCGTTTCTCCGCGTCATCCCAGCGGGATTGCAGGATTTCCTTCGACTCGGGGGTCTTGGCAAAAACCATGAGGCCCGAGGTCTCCTTGTCGAGACGGTGCACGATCCACACTCGCGCGCGAGCCATCGGGTTGCCGCCGCGCACATGCTCGGTGAGCCGATGGTAGGCCGTCCGCTCCTGCTCCGCCTCGCTGGCAATGCTGAGCAGGTTCGGCGGCTTGTCGATGACGATGATGTCCGCATCCTCAAAAAACACACGAATGCCCGAGCCGACCAGAGAGCGCGGCGCGGCATAGCGATCATTCCGCACCGCGACAACATCCCCCGCCTCGAGCGGATGGTTAAACTGCGAAATCGGACGCCCGTTCACCGTGATCGCCTGAAATTTCAGCCAAGTGCGAATTTGCTTTTTCTTCAGTTCAGGCCAGACCTCGAAACAATACGCCAGCAACTCGGCAGGGCTGGAAACAGTGGAAGGCTTGGGCATCGACAGAATCGTAGCAAAGCCGCATGCCTTGGGAAAAGGATTCGTGCGAGTCCAAAATTTCCAAACCTTATTTCCACGGCTCCATTGGAGCAATGCGGATCTTAAAACTTAAAACTTAAGGGCGGTTTGAAAAATAGCAACATGTTTTCCCTCATATAAATGGCACGCTTATTGCTGCGTCTCTTTTTTATGAAATCATACCAAGTTTCCTTTTTCGATGAAAGTCAGCGCCTTGCCGCATTGAGTCGTTTGAAAGACCCTCTGGAGGAGTTGTCCAAGCGGATTGATTTCGATATGTTTCGCCCGATTTTGACGGAGGCTCTGCGCAAAGCGAACCGGAAGAGTCCTGCCGGTCGCAAACCGCTGGATGTGATTTTGATGTTCAAAGCCCTGATTATTCAACGCCTCTTCAACCTCAGCGACGAGCAGCTGGAGTATCAGATCACCGACCGGCTTT
>Ga0209189_1001022_pt1 | contig 21470 bp, 19 predicted proteins | sample C_130820_EF_Meta_FD_187308 | JGI IMG/M metagenome (GOLD analysis project Ga0209189, IMG submission 187308) | Freshwater microbial communities from Lake Croche, Canada to study carbon cycling - C_130820_EF_MetaG (SPAdes) (version 3) | ecosystem: Environmental > Aquatic > Freshwater > Lake... | reverse complement strand
ATCCACCAGCCCAAAACGAGAGGACGATTCCAAGTCCGATCAACCAGCCTGGGAGAGGTGCATGCCGTTCAGCGGGGGCTTGGGATATAGGTGGCGTTTCGTGGGGATTCATTTGAGAGGGGCTTCTGGGAGTGAATAATTCAAGTTAAGGGACTGAAGAAAAGCCACCAAGGCCTTGGCTTGGTAGGTGGGGATCATTTGTTTCCAATCTTTCCGGGGGAGAGGAAGGGAGTCCGCTTCATTTCTTGAGCCAGCCAGTTTCATTTCAAAAAGCCATGGATGAGGAGGGCAAGTCGAAGCTGGTTTTAGATTCCTTGGATTGTAGAGATGCATCATCAAGTCCTTCGGTTCCTTGATTCGGCTACCGATGTTGGAAAGGTCAGGACCAATTCGTGAAAAACCAACAAGGGCCGATTCACGAAACAGGTAGTCGCGAGAAACGGAACGACGTTCTCCCCATCCACGAGTGAGATCAGCGGAACCGCTCGGACCACGAACAGAAAGACTATGGCACTCAAGACATCCTTCGGACGCAAAAACCCTTGCTCCGGTTTGAGCCAGTCCCGAAGGAGTCGGGGGCTCCCTGAGGTTTGTTTCCTCATTTAGGACAGGTTCAAGTTTGCCGACTTGGAAATAGCCCAATGCCACTTGTCCCGCCCATGTTAGAAGAAGGGAAAGAAGAACGATGGCGAGAGCTTGTGAGGATTTCATGGGTTTAACGAGTTGTTGATGCTGGATTCTCGGAAGGAAAAATAGCCATCGGGGCGGTTGAGGTGAAAAGTTTTAAAAGGCTCGAGAAAAGAAGCGAGGTGAAAGCCATTTGTCCGGCCCACCACAGGAACTGTCCGATCAAAACCAGCACAAGAAACGGACGGAGATAACTTGCGATTGTTCCCATGGGAACTCCCGGATCATTTAGAGCCAACCCTTGAAAGATTCCCGCCAAAGCATATCCCGAGACCATCATGCCCGCACCAATTGAGGTGAACCAGAAATGCCAGGTTAATGCCGGATGACTTGGCCAACCCATGTTCCGCGACACAGGTAGAAGGGCGTAAACAGACCCAGAAAGGACACTGCCCAAAAAAAGGAAAATTAGAAGGGTCTGCGTGGCGTTCGTCGTCATAGTGAAGACCGTGGTTTGTCGTACTCCAGGAAGGGCCAAAAAGGCGAGCCATCCATAGGTAGCCAAATAGGACCATGCACCGATGGACATGAAGCGGAGAGCCACATTTCTTTTGATTTCCTCCATTTTTCCTTCCAGTAGTGGGTGTATGAGGATTCCATTTCCGAGAACAGCAACAAAAAGCAGCAAGGTCGCCACTACGCCGGCACTTTGTAACCAAGAAGGAAGAGGACCCTCGGTTTCGAGCGTATTGGATAACCATCCCCCGAGACCTAGGGTGGTGACCCATGCAAGAACTCCGAGAGAAAGACTGGATGTGGCTCTTCCTGTCATCGCAGGTATGAGTTGGAAGACCAAAACAAGAGCGAGCGGAGTCAGCCAAAGGTGTTGGAGAATCGAAGCCCAGACAAGCTGGACGATAATCTGAACGGCTCCAGGGGTTCCCCCGCGTAGAAGTAAATCCGCTGTACCAAGGCCTAATGGGAAGGAAATCAAAGCCCCCAAGAGATAAAGACGGGGAAGGAGAGGACCGCTTTTCCATGACCCCCCCAATCCGCGTGTGATTCCCGTTCCGAGAACAAGAAATGAAACCAGAAAAATGCATGTGACAGGGCGTAGAAACGGAAGGAAAGGAGTTCCAGTTCCCCCTTCACCCAAGATTCCGGTAAGACCGCAAAGAACACCGAACTGCCAAAGAATGGCTCCTCCTGTTAGAAGTCTGCCATAACGAAAGGGAATTCCGGAAAAGCGCGGAACCAGAATCATGAGCACACCCAAAAGGCCTGAGGTAATCCAGCCATAGACCAGAAGGAAACTGACCACTGGAGTAAGATGGCCGTAGTTCAAGACGGGTAATGGGGCAAGGTAGGAAAAGATGGGAAGTAGAAGTTGAATGGTACTGAGGGTCTGCAGACCTGCGGCAAGGAGTCCCCAAATGGCCGAACTTGTGATCATCACGACTGCCGCGTTGGAGGCTCTGGAATAAGAGGGGAGTGGAAAGGTCATGGTTTGATGGTCGGTGGGTTGGTTTTTATCAAAACAGGAGTCTTGGATGTGGACCCTCCATCTGCGGCAATCGCGGCAGCAACTTTTGCGGGTTCAATCGGAGGAACCTCGGGGTAGAGAGGGGCCCCAGCCGCCGAAATGGCGGAAGGTTGGATGGTAGTGATTGGATAGGCCGGGTGCGGGGCGTTCGTTCGTAAACCTGAAATGGTTACTTCAATCGCCTTTGAAATCGGGATACGGGCGATGCCCTTATCTTTGTCGGCCCAACCATAGCTCGAGGCCAATTGATCCTGTTCCGCGCGGAGTTTCGCGAGTTTTTCCAAACGGACTTTTGCATCCGACTCGGTGATCGTGCTGGGCGTGACGCCCAAAGGACGCAGAAGGAGTGCGAGACTGGCCAGACCGAGGAAGCCGACGGCAAGCCAAACCCCTGGGAGATAGGGATGGTTGCGTTGGCTTAAAGAATGTGGGGATTCGCTCATAACCAGTTGGTCACGGACATGCTTTCCCGCAAACGGGGATCACGAGCCGGAAAAATTGAGTTTCGGGACAGCAGCCAAAGAAAAGCATGACCCAGGACACCGATGACGCCGATCAAGGCGAGAAGGTCGAGGAGGTGTGGGTGAAATCCTGTTGTCGCTGCGGCATGTCCGGCATGCCTGGATTGTTGTAATTGAAGGTTGGGCATGATGATCCAATAAATATCTACAAAATGCATTAGAATGACCCAACCCGCTGCTGTGCAGATTCGCCAAGGGGTCCGTTTGGCGGGTTGCGTAAGAAGAAGAAGGAATGGAACAAAAAAATGTCCGACGACCAGAAAAATGGAATACCAAAACCAGGTGCCCGTGTTGCGGTAGACAAAGAACCAAGTTTCCTCCGGAATATTTGCATACCATTGGAGGAAGTATTGGCTGAATGAAATGTAGCCCCAGAAAACAGTGAATGCGAAAAGAAGCATCCCCATCAGGTGATTATGTTCCACGGTAAAGAGACCTTTCAGATGCCCTGTTTTCACTAATCCGTTGCTGATCAAAATGAGGAGTGCCATGGAGGACTGTGCGCATCCGGCAAAGAGATAGACCCCCCACATGGTGGAGTACCAATGGTGATCGAGCGCCATCAACCAATCGAAACCGGCAAAGGTCAGGCAGAGAACAAATAGGGGGATAAAACCATAGGCGGTGTGGCGGAGACGCAGGGTTAGACGCGGATCGCCGTCTGCGTCCTGGCGGACCGAAAGTCCCCGATAAAGCAACCCGGCTAACGAGAAAAAGAGGAGATAGAAGGCACAGCGGATATAGAAAAATGGCTCATTTAGAAAAGGACGTTTCCATGCGAGCAATGGGTCCTCGGCCAAATCTGTTGTCATCCAATGCCAGAGGTCGTGTGGGAAAAGGAATGCAATCGGGAGAAAGAGGACCAGAAGAACGGGGAAGCAGGAGGCGATGGATTCGAGGATACGGCGGACGATGACTGACCAGTCGGCGTCAAGGGCGTGGTGAAGAAGCGTCCAAAAGAGAGCTCCTGCGCAAATGGTAAAACCAACGGCAAAAGCGAATAGGTAGGAGAATGCGAGTTGATCCCGATGGCCCAGGAATCCCCATATAAAGGTGGAGGCGAGTCCAAGAATTCCCATGACAGGAAATAGTACCGGGAGTATTCCGAGTCTTTCGATTCGCAGCTTTTCAGCAGGAGGTAGAGGGGTAGGGTGGTGGCTCATGGTTTGTTCGGAGTTGGGGCTGCTTCTTTCGGAAGAAGATTGGCAGGGGCATTCTGAGAAAGCTGCAAAGCTCGGATGTAAGCGACGATTGCCCAGCGATCCTTGACATCAATATGGTGATAAGGGCCCATCTGTCCTTTACCGTGGGTGATGGTATTAAAAATTTCCCCATCCGCCATCTGGCGATACTTATCGCTGTGATAGCTGGCCGCTCCAACCAAGCCGTATTGGGATGTGATTCCGTTGCCTGCCCCGGTTTCCCCGTGGCAAACCTGGCAATTGATCCGATAGCGTTCCTGACCCCGCACCAGAAGTTTCTGGTCGATCGTTACTGGAATTCCGGTTCCCCACATATTGCCCATTTTTCCCGTCAGGAGATACGGCTGATCCGTTTGAACGTGAAAAGGAATTGTACCGTAGGGAGGTACGCGGTCGACCCGACCTTCAGGGAAAAAGCTGTCCGGTGTCTGTGATTTGTATTTTGGCTGGCGATCCATGTCCGGGAAAATCTCAATGGGAGTACGACGGGTGAAATCCCCGCGGAATCCGGCAATCGCGATTACAGCAATTCCCAAAGCTCCAAAGATGGCTAAGAAGGAGCGGATGAAACCTTTCACTGGTTGGCCTCCGATTCAGGCCGGGCGGGATGAGGATTTTCCTCAGGATCCTGATAAATCTCGGAGACGTGATCTCCGCCAATTTCCCTAAGTAGTTTTCTGGAGGCCTCGGCGTCAAACCGAGGGTCCGCTGATTCAAGAACAAGAAAGAAGCCATCATCCGAAACTTTTTTAAACCGATCCCAATTGAATACAGGGTGGTGCAGTCGGGGCATTAAGGTGAGAAGCAAAAGTCCAAGGATAGTTCCGAAAGCGGTAAGAAGAATCGTTAGCTCGAAGAAAATCGGGAGGGACGGTTCGAGGGCGAAGTATGGTTTTCCCTGGACGATCAAGGGATAGTTGATGGCCGATGTGTAATAGATCAGGACAAAACCGGTGGTCAGACCTGTGCAACCTCCCAGCAGGGAAAAGAGAGACACCTTGGATCGTTTGAAGTTCATGGCCTGGTCCATTCCGTGAATCGGGAAAGGGGAGTAAACATCCCATCGACGGAAACCGAGCTTTTGGATTTTGTGGGCTGCGTGCAAAAGGGCCGCAGGCGAAGAAAACTCAGCACCCAAGCCATGCAATGTCTTGGTGGGATGGTTCATGCGTGCACTTGGGCTGAGAAGGCCTCCCCTAGGGAAGTGCCATGGTGGGAGGAATCATCAGAGTGTGGGTCTGCCTGGGGAGTGACATTCTTCACTTCGAACATGGTAATCATTGGGAGGAATCGAACGAAAAGCAGGAACAAGAAGACAAAGAGTCCGATCGTTCCGATGAAGAGGGTGATATCGACCCAAGTCGGGGAAAAATAGCCCCAAGATGACGGTAGGAAGTCCCGATGGATCGAGGTGACGATGATCACGAAACGTTCAAACCACATTCCAGTGTTCGGAAACATGACAATCGCGAGGACAACCCAGGGGTTCTGCCTGCAGTATTTGAACCAGAAGAGTTGAGGGGCGGCCACGTTGCAGGTGATCATCGACCAGTAGGCCCACCAATACGGACCGAAGGCCCGGTTGGTGAATGCATAAATTTCAAATGGGTTACCACTGTACCAGGCGATAAAGAATTCCATCGAGTAGGCGTATCCGACGAGCGAGCCGGTCAGTAATATGATTTTGCACATGTTGTCGATGTGCTTATCAGTGACGAGGTCATGGAGTCCGTAAATTTCGCGAAAAGGGATCAGGAGAGTGAGGACCATCGCAAACCCGCCGAAGATGGCTCCTGCGACGAAATACGGTGGGAAGATGGTTGTGTGCCATCCGGGGACAATGGATGTGGCGAAATCGAAGGACACCACGCTGTGAACCGAAAGCACAAGCGGGGTCGAGATTCCGGCAAGAACGAGATACGCTTTTTCGTAATGGGTCCACTGGCGGTTAGATCCACGCCAACCCAAGGCGAGTAGCCCGTAGGTCATTTGACGGAAACGGGTCGTGGCGCGATCGCGCAGCGAGGCCAGATCGGGGATGAGGCCCAAGTACCAAAAAATCAGGGATACCGTGAAATAGGTCGATACCGCAAAAACGTCCCAGAGAAGAGGACTCCGGAAGTTTTGCCAAATTGCGTTCGCATTTGGGATGGGGGCCAAAAACCAGGCCATCCAGACCCTACCCACGTGAAAGGCGGGAAAGATACCAGCGCAGATCACGGCAAAAATTGTCATCGCTTCGGCCGATCGGTTGACCGAGGTCCGCCATTTCTGTCGTGTTAAAAATAGGATAGCGGAAATGAGGGTTCCAGCGTGGCCAATACCGATCCAGAAAACGAAGTTGGTGATATCCCATGCCCAACAAACAGGAACATTCAGACCCCATACGCCGACTCCGGTCGAAACAAGATAGGTCAGCATTGCCGGAACCAAAGTCGCGACCGCGCCCGTTACGATGGTCAGGATCCACCACCATTTGGGAGCGGGTTGCTCGACAATTCGGCAGACATGATCGGTGATCCAGCTGAGGGGCCGGTCATTCGATACTAACGGACGCCGTTCGAGGTAGTTGGACGCTTGGGCAAAGGCGGCTTGGGCTGAGGAGTTATCCGCTCTCATGGATGACTCTCTCCGCTGTGTTTCTCTATGGAAGTGTGTCCGTTTTTTGCCTCTTCATGTTTTTGTCCGTGACCATGAGAAGGGATGTAACTCATTTTAGCTCCGGGCATGGAGGGATTAGGATTTCGGATGCGACCCAAATAGGTGAGACGCGGCCGGACGTTCAGATATTCCAGAAGGGAGTAGTTCTGCGGGAGGGCGCGGAGTTTCCCGACCTCAGCCTTCTCGTCCTTGAGATCACCAAAGACGATTGCGTCTGCAGGACAGGCTTGCTGGCAGGCCGTCTGTAAAGTCCCTGTAGGAATCTTGGTGTCTGCGGAATCCCGGGCACGGACACGGGCGCCAATCTTTGCTTCCTCGATCCGTTGGACGCAAAACGTGCATTTTTCCATCACACCGCGCATCCGGACGGTGACATTCGGATTTTTCTGCAGCTTGATGGTTTCTGCGGTTTCTTTTGGAGCGATCGGGCCCCAGTACAACTTGTCCAAGGCGCGCTGGTTGTAATCGAAAAAGTTGAATCGTCGGACTTTGTACGGGCAGTTGTTGGCGCAATAGCGCGTGCCGATACAACGGTTATAGGCCATGACATTGAGGCCTTCCTCATTATGAACAGTGGCGTTGACGGGGCAGACGGTTTCGCACGGGGCGTTTTCACACTGCATGCAGGCAACCGGTTGAGAGACCGCCTCGGGATCTTCCGGTTCGCCCGTGTAGTAACGATCGACGCGAATCCAGTGCATTTCGCGACCTTTCATGACCTGATCTTTCCCGACGATAGGGATATTGTTTTCGGCGGTGCAGGCTGTGACGCATGCATTGCAGCCGGTGCAGGTGGATAGATCGACCACCATGGCCCACTGGTGCTGACCATCGAGCTTTGGATTCGGGTAAAAAGTCTGATTCGGTGGGATATGAGCATCCATGCCGACTTTTTTGGCCCATCCCGGGTTTTCATTAAATTCACCCACTGTGGCTTCACGGACAAGATCACGCCCCTCCATGACCTGATGCTCTTGCGTGACGGCCAATTGGGTAGTTCTGCCCGTCTTCTTGAGTTGAAGTCCTTGTCCCATGTAGTCCGAATTGGATGAACGAAGTCGATAGGCGTTGAATCCGGATCCTTTGGCCACCGGGCCCAGCATGTCTTGTCCATATCCAAGGGGGAGACTGGCCGCAAAGTTTGCATGTCCCGGGGCAATGACTACGGGAGCTTCGATCGTTTGACCGGCCAGGGTGGCTTGGACCACGTCTGCAACCAGGATTCCTTTGATGATTTCGTTTTTCAGATTCAGGGATTCAGCGGTCTGCTTGGAAAGAAGAATGGCATTATCCCAGGTGAGTTTGGTCATGGGGTCGGGCCACTCCTGCATCCATCCGTTGTTGGCGTAGCGACCATCATCCACAGCACCGGAATGAATGAAGACGGCCTCCAAGGACCCGGACTCTTCGTTTGAAGCGACCTCCATTTGAGAGAGCAGGGTGGCCAAGGGGGCCAAGTTACCCGAGCGAATATTGGATGGGGGTGTCGGGGACGGTAAAAATCCTTCCCGGACGAAATCATTCCATGCCTGATCAAGTTTTTCTCCGGCTAGATTTGTCTTGGCCGCGAAGGTCTCGCGGATCAAGGCTGGTCCGACCGGTTTGGGGCGGTTGGCAAGACGAGAAAGGAAATCCAGTTGGCTTTCGCCGGCCCAGAGAGGTTGGATCGTTGGCTGAATGGAGAGATAGGAGCCATCCTTTGCAAGGGTGTCTCCCCAAGATTCGAGATAATGGGTCCCCGGTACGAACCAAGTCGAACGAGCTGAAGTCGCGTTGAAAACAGGGGAGAGGTGGATGGACGTTTCGACGGAAGCCTGTAATCCAGACCAATCGAGATCGGTGGGGGCGTTGTAAGCCGGGTCTCCGCCAAGAATCAACAGAGTTCGAACGGATCCACCACGGATCTTTTGGGCGAGTGAATCGATGGAAGAGGAAGTCGCGCTCAATCTTGGTTGAACGAAAAGAGTTGTCCCAATCGATCCAAGAGAAGAGTTGAGGGCAAGAGCCAGGGCCTGGAGTCCTACGGAATGGCGGCGACCCACAAGGACGAGGGAATGGTTGCCGTTCGTTACCAAGTCTGCGGCGCATTCGCGAATCCAGGCAGGATCAACTCTGGAAGGCAGAGGGAGGTCGGGAGCCTGAGAAAGTGTGTTATTGAGTTCCGCGCTAGGACGGATGGCTCGGATCTGTCGCGCAAGTTCGAGGAGGAAAGCGCCCGCAGCACCTGCCCGAAGCGACAGACGGTGGTCGGCCATGGTTCCTGTGAGTGAAAATCTCGGTTCGGCGACATAGAGTCGGTTCATTTTGTCACCGGGCTTGCGTGCCCGCCGTCCAGCGGCAAAGCCCCGCGTATCGATAAGATCTCCTTCATCCGATCCAAGAAAATCACAATCCACAGACAGGATGGTTGAGGCTGCGGAAAGGTTCGGACGGAATTCGGTGTTCGCTCCAAAAACCATGGCGGAGGCCTCAAGGTCGCGTCCTGGGGCTAGGGGTTCGTAAGTAGCCCAAGTCGCTTGGGGGAATTGCCGCTGAAGTTCGGCGCGAAGCCTTTCCCGCGTCGGGGAAAGAGTTTCATCGGCCAGTATCGCCAAGGAAGCCCCTGCGGTGGAGGCAGATTCCGCGCGAATGCGGTTAATTTCTGTTTGAAGTTCTTCCTCGGTGGCTTGGGCAGAGACTTTCATGTTGTGGCGGGTGATGGATTGGCGGCGAGAAGGGTCGTAAAGATCTAGAATTGAGGCTTGGGCGTGATTATCGCTCGCACCTTGACTCACGGGATGTAGCGGATTGCCTTCCATCTTGACGGGGCGACCGTCAAACGTTGTGGCCAAAAGAGGAATTGAACCGCGGCGACGAGGTTGGGCCGTGGCGAAGGACATCTTTCTTCCTGGAACCACCCACTCGGGAGATTGGGTGAAGGGCACCAGATGGGCTTCCGGGCGGCGGCAACCGGTCAGACTTAGTCCGGCCAGAGCCAGTGAAGCTCCCATCAGGCGGAGGAAGCTCCGGCGAGAAAGAGGATCATTCTCCCATTCGGCGGCACCTGCGGGGAACTCCCGATGGAGCCACTCTTCGAAATCGGGGGTACGGGCATACTCACCCAAGCTGCGCCAGTAGGTGCGACCGTTTGGATTGGATTCGGGATGATGGAGAGTACGTTTCATTTATTTTAGCGATGACACCCGCTACAACTTACTGGTGGGTTGACGTTCCATTCCTTGACGAATTTTGCGCCGATCTCGCGCTGGTTTGTTCCTGTTGGAGGTTCCCAATCCAGATTGGTGATTTGGTCGAGGGGGCGGAGGTGATTTTCCGGAGCCCGGTGACACTCGAGACACCATCCCATGCTGTGAGGTTTGGCGTGGTAAACGACCTCCATGTGGTTCACATGACCGTGACAAGCTACGCAGCTAACCCCCCGGTTCACATGGACGGCGTGGTTGAAATAGACGTAGTCCGGGGCCTTATGAATGCGGACCCAGGGAACCGGGTTGCCGGACTTCCAGGACTCCCGAATGGCGGCAAGCTTTGGACTGAGGGATTTGATTTGCGTGTGGCAGTTCATGCAGGTTTGGGTGGCGGGAACATTCGAGTGGGAGGATTTTTCCACTCCCGTATGGCAGTAGCGGCAATCCATGCCGAGCTGATTCACGTGGAGGGAGTGGTCAAAGGCGACGGGCTGGGTAGGTTGGTATCCCACCCGGGTGTATTTTGGAGTGAAGTAGTAGGCCATTCCGGAAACGACGCTAGCCACCACCACCGCCAAACAGACAAGAATCTTGATGGGCAACCAGTTGGTGTAGCGGGGGAAAATATTGGCCATGGTGGAGTTAGAGTAGTGTTTTCAAAAAGAAGTTCAAAAATTGGAGTAGTCTGAAAATGGAGCTTCTTTTGTCCTTCATCAAGGAAGCATTAGAAGTATTAACCATAAGGCATTGCATATTAGTTTTATTTACAGCCCTTTTCGCTCTCATTTTTCGATAGTTTAGGGGAATGCCCTAGGTGGCGTGTAAATTGCGGGGCAGGGGTTGAAATCTTTCAAAACCGTTGGAGACTCCTTGCCATGCGATTCATATTCAACCGTGTCCAACTACTCGCCCTGACTCTCCTTGGGTTGGCTATTTCTGGCGCCCAAGCTGAAATCCGGCAGACTAGTGTCTGGTGGTTGCCCCGCAACGTGACCATGTTCGGCCATGAAATCGACTTCATTTTCTATGTGATCCTGATTCTGACTGGGGTGACGGCAGTGGCGGTTTTTTCAACGATGATTTACTTCATTGTGAAGTACCGGGCTCGGCCAGGCGTTTCCGCTATCCATAGTCATGGCAACAACACCTTGGAGGTCATCTGGACAGGAATTCCCGTGTTTATTTTTCTGGCACTAGCCATTTATGGGAATGAGCAGTGGACCCAGATGCGTCTAAAAACTCCTCCTGCCGATGCCTTACCTGTGGCGGTGATTGGCGAGCAGTTTGGGTGGAATGTTCGTTACCCCGGAGCCGACGGCAAACTTGCTAAAATGACAGCTTCGAAAGTTACCAAAGAAAATCCGTTTGGGGTCGATCCGGCTGACCCCGCGGGGTTGGATGATTTTACGACCTATGGCGAACTCGTGTTTCCGGTCGAACGACCAATCCGTCTTTATCTCGGCTCCAAAGACGTGATTCATGCCTTTTATGTTCCTGAATTCAGACTGTATCAGGACATGGTGCCTGGCCGAATCTATGACTTTGTTTGGCTAAAAGCTGAGCAGACAGGAAAATTTCAGCTCGCCTGCAACCAACTCTGCGGCCAAGGCCACTACAAAATGTTTGGAAAACTTTCCGTTGTGCCTCAAGGCGAATATGAGGCTTGGGCCAAAGGAAAAGCACCGCAACCCACCGCCGCTAAAGAAACCCCCACGGTTCCTGTGGTGATGGCGGGTCGCTAAGGAGGATTTGTTATGAGCACCGCAACCTTACATTCCGCAACTCACATCCACGGACATGAAGAAGCCTCCGGTTGGAAGAAGTATCTTTGGTCGCTCGATCATAAGGTCATCGGTTTGCAGTATCTTTTTACCTCTTTGGCCTTTCTTTTTATCGGGGGAGGCATGGCTCTTTTGCTTCGTTGGCAGTTGGCTTATCCATCGACTCAGGTGATGGCAAACGGTGATGTGGGCAATCCCATCTCCCTCCCCTTCATTAACCCCCAGTTTTATAATGCACTTTTCACTATGCACGCCACCGTCATGGTATTTTTGGTGGTCATGCCCCTGCTGATCGGGGCCTTTGGGAATTACCTGATCCCGCTCAAGATTGGGGCAGGGGACATGGCCTTTCCCTTGATCAATGAATTATCTTATTGGGTTTACGTGCTTTCTGGAGTGGTCATGCTGGCCGGTTTTTTTGTTGCCGGTGGTGCAGCGGCTGGCGGTTGGACTTCCTACGCACCTCTGAGCAGTGTCGCCGCCTATAATGGAACCAAGCTGGGTCAGACCCTATGGGCGGCTGGGATATTCATTAACGGACTCGCTTCGATTATGGGGGCATTCAATTATATCACCACAATCGTGAACATGCGTGCACCTGGAATGGGATTTTTCAGGCTCCCTCTCACCGTCTGGGCGCTTTTTATCACGGCTTTCCTTCTTCTTTTGGCCGTTCCCGTTCTCTCCGCCGCTGGGGCAATGTTGATTCTTGATCTGAATTTTGGCACGAGCTTCTTTAATCCTGCCAAGGGTGGGCAGCCCTTGCTTTGGCAGCATTTGTTTTGGTTTTTCGGTCATCCGGAAGTTTATATCCTAATTCTTCCTGCCATGGGGATGGCCAGCGACGTGCTTAGTATTTTCAGTCGGAAACCTGTTTTCGGTTATAAGGCGATGGTTTTTGCGATGTTCGCCATTGGTTTTCTTGGTTTCATCGTTTGGGGGCACCACATGTTCGTTTCAGGAATGAACTTGGTTCTCTCGGCCGCTTTCGGCGTTTCCACCATGGTGATTGCCGTACCTTCTGCGATCAAAACGTTTAACTGGCTCGGGACGATATGGGGCGGCTCTATTCGCTTTACCACTGCCATGCTGAATGCCTTGGCGTTCGTCGCGATGTTTGTGATTGGCGGATTCTCCGGAATCTTTATGGCTTCCACACCTGTGAATATTTTTGTGCACCACACTTATTTCATTGTGGCGCATTTTCACTACGTGCTCTTCGGAGGAAGTATCTTTGCCATCTTTGCTTCGATCTATACGTGGTACCCGAAGATGTTTGGCCGGATGCTCGACGAGACTCTAGGAAAAATTCATTTCGTCCTTACCTTCGTATTCTTCAATCTTTGCTTCTTTCCTATGCATAATGTGGGTCTTGGTGGGATGATGCGAAGAATAGCCGACCCAACCGCCTATGAACACCTCCGTGCTCTTCAGCCGATCAACCAATTCATCACCCTGGCGGCGATTGCTCTCGGTTTTTCTCAATTCGTCTTCCTCTGGAATTTTTTCCGCAGCCTCAAGCATGGTGCACCGGCGGGAAACAACCCCTGGGGGGCCACAACCTTGGAATGGACCGTGGCTTCTCCTCCCGTGCACGGAAACTTTGCCGTAACCCCCACCGTCTATCGGGGTGCCTACGATTACAGTGTTCCAGGCCATCCCCGGGATTTCATCATGCAGAATGAACCTCCGACTTCCGAACCGCTGCACAGTGGAGCCCCGGCGCGGCGATCGGTTCCGACGGGATGAGTTCCCGGTTGGCGTCGCGACCTGATTTTCGGGCGGCCTGTTTTCTTGTCGGATCCATACTTTTTCTGATTACATTGGGAGGGCAGGTCACCACAAAAGTGGCTGGTATGGCTGTTCCGGATTGGCCAACCACTTTCGGGCACAATATGTTTATTTATCCGTGGTCCAAGATGACGGCCTCGACCATGGTTTTTCTTGAGCACTCTCACCGCTTGGTAGCATCTGGCGTAGGGCTTATCACCCTTGCCGTTGCTGTCCTCGTATGGCTGATCCAGCCTTCCGGCTTGCCTCGACGACTTGCTTTAGCTGCTTCCCTTCTGGTTGTTCTTCAGGGAATTTTGGGGGGTCAACGCGTGATTCAAGCTTCCTGGGTCCTTGGGCTCCTGCACGGATGTTTGGCCCAGCTTTTTTTGCTGACGGCCGGAAGTCTCGCCTTGGTTCTTTCTGAATTTTGGGGAAATCCCGGAAAAGGGGATGACCATGCATTGAACCGGAGCAGGATGATTTGGTTTTTTTCTGGGGTTGTTTTTCTGCAGACCGTTCTCGGCGCATGGATGCGGCATGGTGGACCGGGTTTTCTTTCTGTTCCGGACTTTCCGAGGATCTATGGAGAATGGTTTCCACCCGTTTGGGATTCCATGACCCTTGCCCAAATCAACCAGCTTCGCGCCGAAAAGCTTCAATGGCCTGCGACGACCTCGATCCTGATCCTTGGGCAGATCTTGCATCGTTCATTGGGGATACTGGCGGCGGTCGGCATCTTGGGGGGAGCCGTTTGGAGCGTTCGCTATTCTTCGACGCCTTTCTGGTGGAAGCGTGGAGTCGTTGTTTGGGTTCTTCTGGCCCTGACACAGGTTCTTTTGGGTGTTTCCGTAATCTGGAGCGGTCGTTTACCTGAGTTGGCCACTCTGCATGTTTTAGTGGGAGCAGGATTAACCCTGACAGGCTGGCTCTTGGGCTTAGCATCTTATCGGACGGTTACACAAGATTTAGAGAGAACGGCGCAGAGGCCTTTCATTCGGCGAATTCAACCCCTGGGAGTGGCATGAACCAGATGAAGGAGGCAGTCATCCCTTCAGCTTCTTGTCGGGCAGGATTCCGAGCATGGATTCAAGATTGGTCCGAATTGTCCAAGGCGAGGCTGAGTCTTCTCGTTTTACTGACGACCTTGGTGGGGTTGTACTGCGGGTCAGGGGGGAAACTTGATCCATGGAGAACTTTCTTCACGCTAGTGGGAACCTCCCTTGTGGCGGCGTCGGCGGCAACCCTGAATGAATGGATCGAGAGGGATTTGGATGCGAAAATGAAGAGAACGGCGCAGCGTCCGCTTCCCGGAGGAAGGATCGGTCCGGATGAGGCGCTCTTGGGTGGAGCAGGCATGGCGGGACTGGGGCTCGCTGTTCTTTTCTTCGGGGTTCATGCTCCGGCGGCTTTTTTGGCGGCAGCCACAATGGCCTTGTATCTTTTTGTGTATACGCCGATGAAGCGGTGGTCGGCATTGAACACCTTGGTGGGAGCTGTGCCTGGAGCAATACCTCCTCTGATCGGGTTTACGGCCGGACGCGGTAGAATCGGGTTGGAGGGGGTAGCTCTCTTTTTGATTCTCTTTCTTTGGCAGATCCCTCACTTCATGGCCATTGCGTGGAGGCATCGGGATGACTACCGCCGTGCAGGCTTTCGAATGTTGCCCTGCTCGGATGAGACAGGGAGGATTACTGGACTGGTTTCCCTTATTTATTGCCTGGCTCTGATTGCTGCCTCAATTTGGCCAGTATTCCTTCAGGCGGCGGGGCCGATCTATGGGTTGGGGGCCGTTCTTCTTGGAGTGGGGTATGCATTCCTTGCAGGGGCGTTTGCATGGAGACCCACAATGAGTTCAGCTAGGAACCTGTTTCTTGGATCCATTTTTTATTTGCCGCTACTTCTGATTCTTCTGGTGGCGGATTCAAGATGAGCATGACCCCACTTCAAAAATCCAATCTACGGTTATTGGCGATTCTTGTTCTGGGTACCGTGGCGATGACGGCCTACTGGATGTATTTCATTATCGCCAAGGAACCAATACAACCCTAAATCAAATTCTCTTATGAGCTCATCTGCCATTGCGACCCATGGAGAGGTTCCGGTTTCGGCCGCTCACACTCGTTTTACTCTTGCCCAGTTTGGTATGCTCGTCTTCCTAGCCTCCGAGGCGATGCTCTTTGCCGGTTTGATTGGGGGTTATATTGTCCTGCGGATTGCTCAAGGGCCTGGAAACTGGCCACCCCCCGGAGCACCTGAAATTGGAGTTAAAATACCACCAACCTTCCTCAATTGGGTCATGATCATCAATACCGTCATCCTTCTCTCCAGTAGTCTGACGTATCACTGGGGTGAGTCTAGGATGCGGAAGGGGGGGAGCGGTCTGATCGGTTATCTTTTGACTGCTCTCTTTGGTTTTATCTTTCTTGGTGTCCAAGGCTGGGAATGGATGCACCTCAAGGAAGAGGGGATGTGGTTTAATTCATACGGGATCTATGGTTCCTGCTTTTTCACCATGACAGGCTTTCACGGCCTGCACGTGTTTCTGGGGTTCCTTGCGATTCTTGTGGCTGTCGCACGCGCAGGTTTGCGTCAAATGAAGCTTTTTTCAGGCCAGACTGTGAATCCTTCGCACACCTTTGAGGAACTGACTGGGTATTACTGGCATTTCGTTGATGTCGTCTGGATTTTTCTGTATTCCATCTTGTACGTCTTGTAGCGGGGAATCAGTCCTTTAGGTATCGGGCCAAGGCATGCCCGAGTTCAGAAAGAGAGGGGCAGGGCAGGGAATCCCCACCAACCGGCATGAAAAGGTAACCGTTTCTATAGGCTGGCCCATTGAGTACGCATCCGTCCGTCCGGCATATTTGGATCTGTTTTTCAGCGACTTCCATGAGTTCCTTAATGTCTCCGTGTGTTTCCCACTTCCAGCCGATGATTTTGGCTTTCGGGGCGTAATCCCGGAGAGTGGGAAGAATTCTTGGCCCTGGGGTAAGCTCGATTTGTAATCCAGGCAGGGATCCCGGCCATTTTCCTTCCGGCAATACCGCGCCTTGAAGGTCTCGGGTGCATTTCAGGGTATAATCCGGCAAGGCTGCAGGAACGAGAATTGCATAAAATTGCGCCAGATTAGTTTTTGCCAAAAGGAGCTGGAGTTCCTGGACTGTCCGAAATTCAGCTGAAATTTTGATGCTCGAAGGCAACGAGCACGAGGCGTCCTTCCCCTGCCAGAGAGTCGTTGAGAACCCGTTTTTTTGAAGAATATCAGCAATCGTCACTCCGGTTCTTCCTGTGGATTGGTTAAGGATTTTTCGGGCAGGATCCAAATCGATCGAAGCTGGACCGCTGATCACAAGGATATTCATCAACTCCTTTTTAGAGGAAAGTCAGGGCGGGTGAAATAACATGCTTGCGCTGAGGGGAAGGAGGGAGGAAACCGATAGGTGCCATATGAGTTATTTTAGGTTCCATCTGATCTTTAATCTCCCACTCCTCGTTGTTCTTTTCTTCATGTCGGGGAGAGGGATCTGGCCCGGGGAGATGCTTCTGGCCATGGTGGGTATTCTGGGGATCGTGGTGGCATTTACTTCGCCTTGGGACAACTGGGCTGTAGCCAATAGGATCTGGGATTTTCCACCTGAACGGGTCTTGTTCCGAATCGGCAAGCTTCCAGTTGAGGAGTATGCCTTTTTTGTGATCCAGTCTGTTGAGGTGATGCTCCTTAGTTGGACCTTTCTTCGTTGGGTGACTCCTCCTCAAGGAACTCCTCATCCCAGATGGATTGGGGAGCCACAAGTTTTACGGCATTTGGCAGTTCTTTTTATCGCATGGGCGGCGTGGGGGATTGTCTTCAAGGAATGGCCGAATCGCGATCGCCGCGTTCATTATGCCTGGCACCTGTTTTTCTGGTTTCTGCCTATTATTCTACTTCAGTGGATCGTAGCGGGGCCCATGCTTGAGGCTTACTGGCTGCAGGTTTTGGTCCCGACGTTGGGGATTGGTACTTATCTTTGTCTTGCGGACTGGTATGCGATCGGGAAGGGGATTTGGTTCTTCGATGAAAAGCAGATTACGGGCTGGAAGCTGGGGGGAGTGATGCCTTGGGAGGAAGCGGCTTTTTTCTATCTTACGAGTCTTCTTGTTGCCCAAACATTTTTGATTTTACTTCCTGTCGGCTTGAGATGATTAGGGGACCAATTCCGGTCTCCGTTGTTGATTTGATTAAAGCTTTGGTTCGTTGCCAGGCTTCCACTTGATATTGCACCCTAAGCTGGGAATTTGGGGTGAGGGGATGGGCTGATTCGATAGAACTGCCTCGATCGCCCTGCGTAAATCTTGTCCGGTAACGGGGGTTTCACTCTTGGGGCGGCTCCCATCGAATTGGCCTGCGTAAGCGAGTTTTCCTGTAGCATCCAAAAGGAAGAAATCAGGCGTACAAGCAGCATGCCATTGGTGGGCGACTTCCTGAGTCGCATCAACTAGATAAGGGAAATTCCATCCTGCGTCTTTGGCGAAAGAAGGCATTTTGTCAGGAGCATCGTCCGGATATTGAAGAGAATCATTGGAATTGATGGCGACGAAGGAGACGCCGCGTTTCTGCAACTCCTCTGCCATCGCTCCGAGGGCGCTCCGAACATGAATCACATAGGGGCAGTGATTGCAGGCAAAGACAACGACCAAGGGTTTTCCATCGGCCAGTTCCCTGAGGTTCCACACCTTGCCTAGGGCATCTGGAAGACTGAATGCAGGCGCTGGAGACCCGATGGGCAAGCGTTGAGTGGATGGGGTCCGGGCCATGGTCTATTTCACGCTCGTTGCCGGAGCATTAGGGTGATCCTTGGCCACGGTTGTCCGTTCACGGGCTGACTGGAGACTGAGCCAATCTCCCATGATCCGGAGCGCCTCCTCTAGTTCAAAAGCTTCGGCCAGATCCACTGCATCAGTGATGTCTTCCGACTCGCCGTCGGCAGATTCTTCAAGAGTAGGCTTTTTCTTCTTGGGATCTTTTTCGGAAAGAATAACCCCTTTTTTATCATCAATGACTAGGCGGGCTTTAGGCTTTGCCGTGGAAGTGATGCCCTCTTCGATTTTTTTACGTTCTTCGTTTCGAGCATCTTCTTTCTTCTTTTCATCCAACCGACTCGATTCATTTAGCGAAATAACCCCTGATTCGATACGGGATTTGACCTTTTCAATATCCCTTTTCAAAAACTCCATCGCCTTGTCCTCTGCCACACGTTCCTTGGACTTTTCCGCAAGGATACTTTTCACGGATGGATCGATCGAAGAGGCCCGGAAGCGGCTCGGGCCGATTTCGTCCCAGGGAAGGGCATTCGGTAGATCCGACTCTCCGATTTTCATGTAATCCAGAGGAGAGGCAATGGAGATGTCGGGAACCACCCCGCGGTTCTGTGTGGAATGGCCATTGGGCAGATAAAACTTTTGGATTGTAAGTTTGACGGCCCCAGCCTGAGGTTGGGTCTTGTCGAAGTTCTGTTTTAAAAATCTCCCCAATTCGACGACAGCCTGCACCGTGCCTTTCCCGTGTGTGCTTTTTTCTCCTACGATCAGTGCACGCCCGTAGTTCTGGAGGGCTCCCGCGGCAATCTCCGAGGCGGAGGCGCTTCTTCGACCTGTAAGAACAAGAAGGGGGCCTTGATAAACTTCTCCAGGGGTATCATCCGTGCGTTGGATCACAGTGCCTTTACTGTCTCGGACCTGAACCACGGGGCCTTGGTCGATGAAAAGACCTGTCATGGTGACAGCTTCATCCAGCAGGCCGCCACCATTTTTTCTGAGATCAAGAATCACTCCATCGACCTTAGCTTGATTCAGTTTTTTGAGCAGAACCTCGACATCTTGGGATGTGGACCGGGGGGTGGCTCCGTTGCCGCTGGCCGAGGATTCTGCTCCTCCGACCTCTCCGTAGAAGCTGGGGAGATCGATCACGCCAATCCTCCAAGCTTCGGATGGATGGGCAGGGAGGAGGGGGCTTTCCTTGGCAGGAGAAGGTGTTTCAGGGGTACTTTTTTTTGCGAGCACGCGATCGAGTATTTTTTGCAGCCATGGATTGTTTTGGTCCTCTGGGACTGGGGAGGCTTCTACTACGGGGGAGACGGACTGCATCGTGACACCTCCCGAGCGGGGGATATCGTAGACGGATGCGGTGGCCTGTTGGGCTGCCAGTTTTACTTCATCCCGGGTGATTTGAACCTCTCTCTGTTCTCCGGCATTGCTTCCGGCCGGAACGACCTGAAGCCGGACCAGAGTGTTTTTAGGTCCCCGGATTTTCTTTACGGCGTTGCGTAGTTTCATATCCACGATGTCGTCAAACGCGTTTTCTCCCTGAGCCACGCCGATGATTTTGTCGCCCACCTTTAATCGCCCGTCCAGATCGGCAGGACCTCCCGGCACAAGCTCCTTGATGACGCAGTAACCATCTTCTGAGGAAAGCACTGCGCCGATTCCGCAAAGGGCGAGCTTAATTCCAATAGAAAAATCCTCCAAGGTGGACGGGCTCATGTAGCTGGAGTGAGGATCATAGAGGGAAGCCAAGGAGGTGAGATACATTTGGGTAATTTCCTCGCTGTCGTAATCCTCAAGATTCTTAATGAGGCGGTCGTATCTTTTGGTGACGGTAACAAGCGGATCTTCGTCCGTCTTTTTCCTTTCCTTGGCGACCTTTGTTTTGCCGGCAAGTTTTTCGCGTAAAACATCAAATTTCAGGCGACGTTCCCAGAGTTCATCCGCCGCAGCTCGATCCGTCGGCCAGCCCGCCTTGGTCCGATCAATTTCGTAACTTTGATCGGCCGTGAAATCAAAGGGGAGAAGCAGGCGCTTCTTGATCCAGGAAAGACGATCCCGGACGCGCTCATTGAAGCCGGCGAAGATTTCAAAAGCAGGAAGAATGTTTCCCTGTTGGGTCAATTGGGCCAATTGGGGGGCGTAGGAGTTTTGATACGCCTGTAGGTCACTGGCCAGAAAGAATGCATGATTGTAATCGAGGGACTCCATGTAATTCTTGATCCATTCCTTGGCTTTTTCTTCCGAGAGGGGCTTTCCGGCAAAATGATGATCTTGAAGTAGTTTCTGAACGAGAATTGCAGTGGGTTCACTTCCTGACCTGGGCTTGAGTGGATTGGCGGAAATTAGCGAGGGCAGGATAAAGAGCACGACAGCAAACCCAGCGAACTTAAGGCAATTCCTGAAACGCATATTTTCAATATAGCTCAAGTCAAGAGGCGCGCACCTTAAATGAAAAAGTAGTCGAGAATGGGTCGCGTTAACTAAGTAAGCGCAAATCACTACTGTACAAGGATATGTATCTCCATTAATCAATTAGCTGAGACGGTGTAAAACTTCTTTTTGCAACCGTTTGGAGACGGTGAACTCTCCTCCTGTTTTGAGTCTTATGAGAAGATGGCCCAAGCTATCCCGGCGCCATCCATTGACCTGATGTCGGGCAAGGGCATGACCGCGTGAGATTTCTAGGATGAAGTTCGGCGGAAATCTCTCGATAAGTTGGGTGAAAGTTGAGCGAATCAACCCCGTGCCGCAAGAGGAGTGAATCTCGACATAGTTTTGATTTGATTTTACCATATAGACTTCCGAAATGGGAATACTCCTCGAATTTCCGCTGATTTCAAATTCTAGCAGGGGAGCTTTCTGGAGGGCTTTCTGCAAGATATCCTCACGAGCTCGCTCGATGGCCTTTTTGAGTCTTTTTTCTTCGACAGGCTTAAGAATGTAATCAGATATTTCGAGTGAAAAACCCTCGACGGCATGCTCGGAAAAGGCCGTGACGGCTATAATAGATGGAATCTTCGGGATCTCAGATAGAATTCTAAATCCGTTTTTTCCTTGGAGATTGAGATCTAGAAAGATGAGGTCCGGGGAATATTCTTTGATTAGAAGGATTGCCTCTTTGATAGTGGAGGCCTCCGCTGTGATTTCGACATCAGGTATTTTACCGAGCGCCTCGGCAAGATCATTGCGGCAGAATTCTTCATCATCAATCAAGATGGCGCGGAGAATCTTGTTCATTAGGAAGGCAGGACAGTTAGTTCGATGCGAGCTTCCACTATGTGGGGGGATGGTTGCAGAAGTTCCACTCGCGAGGACGGATGATGAACTGCCTTTAGTTGTTGTTTTAGGAGGGAGAGTCCTCTGGCTAATCC
>Ga0209189_1001021_pt1 | contig 21489 bp, 24 predicted proteins | sample C_130820_EF_Meta_FD_187308 | JGI IMG/M metagenome (GOLD analysis project Ga0209189, IMG submission 187308) | Freshwater microbial communities from Lake Croche, Canada to study carbon cycling - C_130820_EF_MetaG (SPAdes) (version 3) | ecosystem: Environmental > Aquatic > Freshwater > Lake... | reverse complement strand
AAGTGAGAGAGATAGCACATTAAATGAATTACTTGTATCCTTAGATGGGTTCAAAGATATTAACGGTGTCTTCGTGGTTTGTGCAACGAATCGCGCAGATTTATTGGATAGCGCATTAATGCGCCCAGGAAGAATTGACAAGAAAATATTTGTTGGCTCTCCAGATTCTAAAACTCGGAATAGTATTATTAATATTCACATCAAGGGAAAACCATATGATAAAAGTATTAATATTGGAGAATTAGTGGAAAATACAAAAGGATTATCTGGTGCACAAATTGAAAATATATTGAATGAAGCAATGTTGACTGCTCTGAGAGATAATAGAGAAGTAATGAATTACCAAGATATTGAAGTAATTATGAACCGTGTTATTTCTGGTTGGCAGTCTTCGGAACACGAATTTACTAAAGGGATGATTAAATGTATTGCCATTCACGAATTGGGACATGCAATAGTAGGACTATGCTGTAAGCACCATTCTAAAATGAAGAAAATCATTATTAATTTACAATCTCCTCAAACCCCGGCTTATACCATTTTTGAAAGTTCTACAGATGTGATACATACAAAAGAACAATTGATGGAACATTTGATGGTTCTATTATCTGGACGAATAGCAGAAGAAATATTCTATAATAATTCTATTACTACTGGAGCCATTAATGATTTCCGAGAAGCGACCGCGTTGGCAGAAAAAATGATATTACAATATGGAATGGGTGATAAAATAATTTACCCGAGTTTCAGTGATAAATACAAGGAAACAATTGATAATGAAGTTTTCAAATTGATTAATGAAGCATATGAAAGGTCTTCTTTCATTTTGAAAAATTCTAAAGAATTAATTTTGGTTTGTTCCGAACTATTATTGAAGGATAATGTTTTGAATGCGAATGATATTCTATTATTAATTGCGAACAGATTTTCATTCATTTTGGATATTCAGATCTAAATATAGCGTTCTTGTGAAAAAAACGAAAATGTATTTTTTTCTTACAATATTGAAATACCAATTATAAAAAGAAAAGTGGCTGTAATATTCTGGTAGGATCCTATGAACATCCGTTTCGTAATATGTTTTTATGTAATTTTTAAGTATAACACAGACAGGATGCTTCTCTCGAAAGGTTAATATTTTATTTATTAATTCAAGTGGTAATATTACCATTTATATTAATGTTTATTTTTTTCCTTCTTTTTCTTCTTTTTGTATATAAATGGTGAAAACAAAGAAAATGCGTAATTTACACGGAAAAACCAAGAAATTCAAAATAGACGCAAGGTCGGCAACTATGCAAGGAATTGGAAAATGGTATACCCATGTCTTTGAACAACTTGGATGGATGATTTTAGCGAAAAACAAAGGTTACGACGATAAGGTTGAGGTGTATAAGAATTCGTTGAACCGATTGAGTTCTACTATTGAAAATAAGATGCGGTCTGTTCATGAACACGATAGAAAAGAGGACCTACAAATAATGCATAATAACTTGAAATTATTGATTGAACACGCGAAGAAGGATTTTTAGTTCTTTAAGTTGTTTTATTTATTTATTTCGGTTCTTTATTTATTTCGGTTCTTTAATGTTTTATTTGGTATTTTCCGTTCTATCTTCAATGTTTTTTTTCCTTTTTTATTTATAAAATTATAAATTTCATTTCTATTTTTATAAATTTTGTCAACTATTTCCTGAAAATAACTGCGGAATTTGGGACGCATTTTCTTCATGTCGTTTATTGAAATCCATCTTATTTCTTCTTTTTCGAATATTCTACTATCTTCTATTATTTTCGGGTCCAACCTCTTTTGGAGAAACCGTTGATTATTATTATAGTAGTGAGGAAGTTGTGTGTCGTATTTCATATAAAAAATGTGCATACGATATCCTGTTGTATTATCTATATTATAAGTTCCATTGTTCAATAACTTTTTTAGGTCATCATCGCTTCCTAAAAATCCGGTTAGTTCCTCGCCTCCTTCACGAATAGCAGTTTGTATAAATGTTTCATTGTTATCTTTTCCTCCTCCAAAATCGGACCACCCTGGAGTATCTGCGTATTTATTCTCCTTTCCAAATAAGAAATACAATTTTCCGTTATGTATTGTTGTTGGTAATATACCTGAACCACCCATAAATTAGAGTTATATTATTTTTTATACTATCTTTTTACTTCTTTTACTTTTACTTTTACTTTTACTTTTACTTTTACTTTTACTTTTACTTTTACTTTTACTTTTACTTTTACTTTTACTTTTACTTTTACTTTTCTTTGATTTTATTCAAACTAAATTTATAAAAAACAGTTCCGACTAATAATCCGATTATAGTTCCGACAGATATTTGAAATACAGAATGTTCATTATTGATTACCTTTTCGAAACAACTTAATAGAGAGAAAAATAAATAGAATAAAGTAATTGATATATTATTAAAGACATAATGAATGAAAATCGTAGAATAAAACGAAGATTGTGCGTGACCAGAAGGCATGCCAAATTCATGGAAATTCATTTTAATTCCATTCTTTAATTTAAGGTAGAATTTCTTTTTATTTTCATATGGTCTAGGATATTGTAGTGTTATCTTAAGAACCACATTTAAAATTAAATTTACTACAAATCCAATAATGTAAAATAATATTATGGTTTTTTTATTTATCAATAAATACAATGATGAAACTAACAGTATTACAGGGGATAATTTTCCTATAATATTAAAAATATTTGGGTTTTTCATTATAGATTATATTGTTATTTTATTATTCTTATTCTTATTCTTTAGTATTGATATAATATTTCACTTATTAATGTAAACGACCAATCTCCTCCGTTAAGGTTCAACACATTTCCTTTATCATCCAACAATTTTATACGCATTCTATCTATATTTACTGGACCAAAATATGTTCTTCTATTATCCTGCATTGAACCACCGAATTCAACATAAACATCTCCCATAGTATTATTGTAATTGTGTTTTACAGGTATGAGTGCAAATGTATCCGAATTTGTTGGAGCTCTACTTCTGAAATTCGTGTTCCTTTCATTGTTTTTAATTATTTCATTAACTGTATATATTTGTGCTTGTGTTAATACCCTTGGCGCTGAAGGCAGGATTTGCGGAATATTTTTGAAGGATAAAGACATCTTTTCCATCAATAAATCCCCATTATTATTTTCATTGGAGTTCATCAATTTTGATAGATTATTCTGTTGAGACAAAACAGTTGTTGGAATGGATGTGTTGTAATACGAAGGTAATTTTAGGTTTTTTGATAATTCAGTTATTGTTATCAATCCATTATTGATGTGATTTTGATTATAGTCATCAATAGATAATATCAAATATTTGGGACCATATAAATCTATCAAAGTATCTGCTTCATTCCCTCCATTTTCTACATAAACATAAGGAGAACGATAACCCATTAACCAACCGAGCGTGTTATTTATATTGTTCGTGCTATTCACTACTGTAGAACCGCAAGTTAATTTTCCAGTGACATCAAAGAACACTATTTGTGCGGTTTCTGTAATCAATATTCCATTATAACTTGCATTATATAAGTTAATAGTCATCTTTCCATTATTTGAATTATAACTTGCCAAATTATTTGGATTTGTTGAAGTAATGTTGCTATTTTGAAACTCGGTTATAAGAACGCTTACAAATTGAGTTGGTGAATAATTTCCAGAAGGCATCGTGATATTTACCGTTATAGTAGGACTAATTACAACCCAAAAACAGCTCCTTCCATAGAAACTATCTACCGCATACCAAGAATAAGGAATTTGAATAGAATAAAGACGAAGAGAAAGAGTGTTGTTTAATGGTTCGGATAAGTCTAATGTATAATCAGTTGGGGTAGAGTCAACGCCGGTGGTTGCTTGACGAAATTGACTGTCGATACTTATAAATCTGGAAGTTATATTTTTCAAATTCGGATTCAAAACATCTTGAGATACTTCAACATTATAGTTATTATTTATCCCTAATTGTTGTTGTTTCATTGGAACATGTTGACTTCCATAAACATCTATCTTCTGTTTTCTCTCGGTTGTTTTATCATTTTGAGATTTGTTTTTTTGAGTTAAATACTGGTTATTAATCCAATTGTCGGTTTGTGCTTTAGCACTGGGTTCTTGTATGTCTTGGTTTTCATCTGGGTGTTTATCTTGTTCGTAGTTGTCTTGGTCGTTTTTTATTTGGTCATAATAATTGGACAACTTTTTTTTAATACCATTAAAAAAATTAACCATAGTTGTGTCTTTCTGCCTTTCAAACTTTTCAATTAATTTATTGCATGATTTAATCATCTCATTTTTATCTGAAATGGTATTTAAATCAAGAATTAATAATAATTCGGATAATGTATAATTATCAACATTTGTATCTATCTTCGTATTCATTACTATTTGTAAAGGTTTTTATTTAATTTATTATTCAGATTAATTATTATAATATAATTGGATGGTTATGGTTTATACTTCTTTAAGTTCTTTTCCTTTATTATTTATTCGGGTGGTTCGTCATCAACATTATATTTCATCCTGAATATTCTTATTATTTCATTCGTAATATATTCTTCACTTCCTACACACTTACAAATGTCCTTATCCAGTAACTTATCGGTTATTCTCGTTATTCCTTGACCTCTTTTTAAATGAGACTTTCCCTTGAATAATATATCATCAAACATTTCTACTATTCTTGGAAGATACAGCATAAGTATTTCCCGTTCCAATCTATATTTACCCATATAAAGGTATCTGTTGTAATTTCCACATTCGTAAACACACTTAGATTTATTTAACCTAAGTGTGTTTCTAATCAATCCTATACCTTCTATTTTATTTGTTGTATTGTTCATTTCAACAACTAAAACGAGTGAACTCGGCGGTATCTTGTCTTTTATTTTCAAAGGACATCCATAAATACATCCAATATCTGGGTTTCTGTTGCGATAATTTATATTTTCATTGAATGTTTCTTCGTTGAACCTTACAGTTGATAATTGTGCTTTCTTCATTCTTATTTTTTGTCCTTTTCTTTTTGTTCTTTTCTTTTTGTTCTTTTCTTTTTGTTCTTTTTCTTCTTTTCTTTTTCTTATTTTTTGTTCTTTTATTTTTGTTCTTTTATTTCTTTTCTTTTCAATTTTATTTTTTACACTATCAAGTAATTATATCTCTTATTATTGAGTGTTTTCACGAATAAATTCCACGGAGTTTCTTTTTCTTTTTTATGTGTCTCTTTTGTGGTTGTATGTGGTTCGTTTATGTTTGTGTTTGGTTCTTTTATTGTTTTTTCATAGAATAAATTCAATAAATTTGCGTTATTGCCTGAAATGAAAGACACATTTTCTTCTTTACATAATTTTGAAGGTTCGGGTTGATTCCAGAATAATAAATGTGGCCTAACTGCTATTCCTTCTTTTTCAAATATTTTTATTATATTTTCTTCGTTTGTATTTGTGAATATCGCTAATTTCAAATTGGCGATTTCTTCTTCCTTTAAATTACTTTCCATTATACTTTCGGCGATTAGTTGAACTGCCTTATTTATGCTTGGATTATTTGATTGTTTTGTTGAACCATTTAGTATCTGTTCAACCATTTCAATAAAGTTATCACAATTATCTAAGTTGTGCCATATTGGTTCATTCGTATCTGAACAATACAAAATTCTTTTTCCAAAATTGGAAATATCTGCTATTCTACAAGAAATTCCAATTGCACTATCCAAACATTCATTACTCATGTTTCGCGAGAAATATATAATTGGAATTATCGGTTTCAATGATGATACATTTTTATAACAATTACTTCTCCATTGTAAGTTCAATAAATCTATTTCTGAATTCACATTTGTATTACACATATTCTTCATTTCAATCAAATGTCGCGCTTTCTTGACAAATTGATCCAATTCAATATGATAGGAATTTATCTCTCCAATTGATTTTTTAACATTATTTATATATTTCCTCAAATTATCGCTACATATTACTCTATCTATAGGAATTTGGTCTTTATTTATAAGAATTGATGTAGGTTTTAAAAAGGAATTGCTTTGCTTAAATAGTGTGAGCGAAGTTATTTTTGAAAAATCAATGGAACCCCAATTACCAGAACATTGTTTTATTTGGGTAGTGTCCAATTCTTTGTTCAACCTTGAAATTAGTTTTCTATAATTCATTTTACATTTCAATTCTGCTTTTTTCCGATTTGTCGTATTGTTCAAATAATAAAAGAAGTATGAGAATGCAAGTTTTTCAAACATCCAATACATTTTACCGGATTTTTCACGAGGAACCCATTTTGCAGCAAGTGATTTATTCACATTATTAGAGTTACCATCAATAAACAGTTGTTCGTTTATTAAATTCAAGCAATATTCTATTAATGGATTATCATAATGCATTCCTTTTTCGTGACAATATTGACAGAACTTCTTTATATCTTTCCAAGAACCATAAGGGTGCACATTTTTATCTAAAAAAACAAATTTTTTGACTGCATACATTGCTAGGTTTGGATAAAATTCATACCATACAAGTAATTGCATATATGCGTGAGAGTATTCACCCAGTCCATCTATTATATCTCTCGTGTATCCTATTATTTTATATAGAAGTTTCAATTCTTCTATACAAATAATATCCTTCAATAAATTTCGTAGAACTAGGGATTGTTCTTCTATTTCTTTTTTATTTCTTCTTATATTGTGGAAAAAAGATAGAATTCTATCTTTAATATTCATACCTATTTTATCATTTTATCATTTTATTGTTTAAGTTTTTTTTTCAAACTTTTATTATTTTTAAATAGTATCCTTCTTGTATCCTTATAATTCTGATAAAAAATGATAATTAAGTTATTTAAGTCTTCAAACATTTTTATAGACCGTTTCCAATGTATGTTATCTATTTTTTTTACGACTTCTATGAAATTGTTGGGGTTTTTCTCTTTTTCTTTAAGTTCATTTTCGTTAATATAATATTTGATATTTTCAGGTTCCAAGTCTATATTATATTTCAATATTGAGCTTACATTATATATTTTTCCATTGTTATTATTGTATTTTTTAAGTATTTTAACTAATTTGTCCTTTGTTATTAAATTTTTTGTTTCATCAATCATTATCTTTTCCTTTTTTATTTGAATTATTTCGTTTCCATTATTTATGTAAATACAATTCAGCAAAATATAGGATAAATCTTCCAAGTATAAATGTTTATAATTGTTATCTATTTGATTGAATTCATTTATCCATTCTGTATCTATATCGGTTTCTAACTCTGTATCTAATTCTGTATCTATATTTTCATTTTCATTGTAACTCATAATTTATAATAGAATAATTTATTGTAAATTATACCAATTTATTTTTATTCATATTATTCATAGTCGTAATAAATATCTTCTTCGTCCTCGTTGTATTCTTCACATTCGTCGTCTTCTTCATCATCATCATAGAGATCTAGATTTGGTTTATAGATACTATAATATTCATCTTCACCATTTAATTCTATATATTCTTTTCTATAATTATCCCATTTATCAATTATATTGTTTATTATTATATTTGTTCTTACTTTCTCTCTATGTTCACTATAATTATTTCTATCTATTTCTTCTTGAAGAAATGTTGTTGAATACTTCTTTATAACCGCGTTTTTATCCAAAGTTAAAAGGACATGTCCTGGTTCTACATCATCCAGTTTTTCAGCATCGATTATCACATATTTTTTTACTATATCTGAATAGTTGTTTTCTTCTTTACAATTTATATTTTCTTCTTCTTTACAATTTATATTTTCTTCTTCTTTACAATTATTCAAACTAGGAAAATTGGTGTCATTTAAATTAAACTCATCTGTTTTTTTTATTGACTTGAACACATTCGTTTTATTATAGTTAGTTTTGTTATCGTTTGGTTTGTTATAGTTTGGTTTGTTATAGTTTGATTTGTTATAGTTTGGTTTGAAAATATTAGAAGGCATATGTTAAGTTATTTTGTTTATATTTTTCTTTTATTTATATTTGTTTATATACTTTTAAATATTTTTATTAAATATATTTAAGAAAAATAAGTATTTAAAGAAATAATGCACAGTTTATTTATCTCCTTACAGCAATTTATAGTTGTCTTATATTTCTACAAAAATAATCCAAAGGAGGTAGCAAATTATTTTCAATTGATAATAATTGAAAATAATAAAAGGTCTAAAAAGTGTAAAAGGTCTAAAAAGTGTAAAATGTTATAAAAAATACAGTAGTGAATTAAATGTCATCAATATTTATATATTCATTTTCATCCATATCTTCTTCATCTTTCTTTTCTTTTTCCTTCACTGAAGTTAATAATTCTATTTTACCACTCTTTTTGTTGTTTATATCTTCAACTAACTTTTTATATTCTTCTTCACCAATATCGTTTGAAAATATTACATCATCATAATTATTAGTAACTCCTTTTGTAGAAGATTTTGTGCCTATTTCTTGCTCGTTTATAATAAACTTACTCCAATCAATGTCTGGGATTGTTTTCAACTTATACTTATCATTATCATTATATACTTCTAATAAATCACACTTATCCAAAACATCACTCTTTGAACTTTCAGTCGCCCATTCCCTTATTCCTACAAGAACCCAGGTTCCCTTGTTTATATAACTATCCCGTTTTCCTCTGGAACCTCTGAACTTTCCTCTTATTATACACAGTCGTTTTACACCATCTTGACATACTACATGACAATTACTTCCACCTAATATTGAAGTAACATATCCATAATATTCATATTCATCGCTGGCTAACCTCGTTTTAGCCGTTTCTTTTGTGATAACATGTTTTCTTGCTTGGCTTTTATGACCAGTTCCTCCTTTCACATTTTTTACCATTTTTTATTTTCTTTTTTTAATTTTATTTTCTTTTTTTAATTTTCTTTTTTCTTTTTGCTCGAGGTATGAAGCGAAAATGTTCTAGTATTTTCTTGTTTTTATCACGGGGGTTTATTACAGGTTTTATAGTGATATCATTGTTTCTTTAAATTGTTTTCAATTATATATAACGGATTTTAGTATTTATTTCTTTTTTCTCTTCTTCTTCTCCGTCTTCTTTTTCTTTTATTTCTTCTTCTTTTTCTTTTATTTCTTTCATACTCTTTTCTTGAACTTCTTTGGGTTGCTCGTCTGGCTCATATCCGTAATTATCGTAGAATAATTCGGCGTCTTCATCTGAAAATATTACTTCCTTTTTTTCGTTATCTATTATTCCATTATGCATTTCTATTCTTCTTTTCCATAACGGAGAGAAAGAAGCATAATATAACCAATGATACCAATATTTAACTTTTGTTAAATTATCTCTCTCTAATTTGAATAAATATAGATAATTGGAGTCGTCTATTTCATATAAACACGCTCTTTCCAATATGAGGTAGGCTTTTATTTTATCCGTTTTTACTATATTTTTATACTTCAAAATATCTTTATCTTGCAATACAATGCATACATTTTTTTTATTTGGTGAAGGATTTTTTATTATCCAAGCTAATATCTGTAAATTCTTGTTTATGTTTAGAAAACCTTTTACTCTATACTTTTGTTTCATTATTTTCATTATTTCTTGGATACTTATTTTTTCATTCAAAACCAAATTCGCAATCCCTTGGTAATCTTTTTCTTCCAATAACATTTTGAAAGGTTTATTATTTGTATGGTTGTTGTTATTGTTATTGTTTACACAATTGAAGACATCCGAATTATAGTTTCTTGTGCTCAAATTTTTTGCTATCATTCCTACAATTACATCTTTATCTCCTTTATTTTCTTCTTCATCATTTTTCCATATTTCGTATTTTTTAATGAAGTAATCTAAAAAGGTAGGATTAATTGTATAGTAGAAATCATAATATATTTTCAATAAATATTCAAATAATTCCTCTTCAAAACCAGAATAATATAACTCGTAAGTCCAGAATAGAACACTATCCGTTTTATTCAGTATAGATATTAGCAATGACAATTTTACTTCGTCTTTTATGTATAAATATCTTGTGAATATCATATTATTTTTTATTCGTTTTATTTATTCGTTTTATTTATTCTTTTTATTATTTTATATTTTATTTTTATCTAATTCTTATATATAATGACTGCCTGGACTGATCTTGTTAGTAAAGTTTTCAAAGAAGGAAAAAGTAAGAGTAAAAGCTTTTCTCTCAAGGATGCTATGATTAAAGCTAAATCACTTTATAGTAATACTAATAAAACCAAGTCTGCATCTAAATCTGCTTCTAAGTCAAGATCAAGATCACGATCTGCGTCTGCTTCTGCTTCTGCTTCTGGAGGAAAAAGAAAGTCAAGAAGAAGAACACGAAAATCAAGAAAGTAAAGGTTATAAAAAGAATAAAAAGAAAGTAAAGGTTAAAAAGAAAGTAAAGGTGAAAATATATTGTTCCATTCTTTCTCACTAAAAGATGATATCATTTCATCAAATAATTCAACAGTTCTTTTTCCTTTTAATCCAAGAATAAGAATATATGTAAACTTCGTTTTGAAATCATTGTCTTCATTGAATACACAAGAGAGAAGTTCTAAATAAATAATACTTAAACTATAATTATTCCAAGTATTACTATTCTCCAACAACTTGTTTATTATAAATGATTTCGGTTTATTTATAAGATTATAGAGAGAATTGAAGGAATATATATTTTCAAAACTACTTAAAGACGGAAGTATCATATTCATATTTTTTTTGAATTTATTTATTACAAATTCAATATTTTCATAAGATAAGCTTTTCATTTTCATTTCATTCATGTAACAAATTATGTGAGCTTCTATCGGCAACTTCGAATAGTATTTATCAAAGAGTGTAGTTAATTCTAAATCGTATTCTTTTTTGTAACATCTTTCAAGATTTGTTATTATTGCTCTTTTTTCGTCTATTATTTTTATACATAAATCCAAATTTACTATATGGTTCTCTTCTAGAATATCTAAACTTTTCAATAAATATTTGTATGAAGAAATCAGAGTCAGAACATCTTTTTTGATATTATATACTTTGAAAAAAAAAGAGTTTTCATTATGGTATTCATTCAATATATAATTGTTTTTCTCTATTATTTCACTATTTTCTAAATCATTATCATCTATTAACGAGAGACATAATTCTTTACTTGATATTACTGGTTCAAAGTATAGTTCATAATTTTTTATTTTTTTTATTATTTCACTTATTTTTATCTCGTTTTGTGTTAGCCAATTATTATCCTTCAATACTCTTTTCATTTATTTTATTACTTTATTCTTTTTATTACTTTATTCTTCTTTTTCTTCTTTTTCTTTTTCTTCTTTTTCTTCTTTATTTTTCTTTACACCAGAATTTATAATAAAATAACGATTTTTGTATGTTTTCTTTATTTTATCTTTTATCATTTCTTCTGTAAAAGGTTCACTAATTTTGGTTTGGTTTATTCTTTTTATTTCTTCTTTTATCAACTCTTCATTGTTTTTACAGAATATTTCAAAATGGTCCGAAGGTTTCATTATTTTGAGACGCATATTATGTGTTATATCTTCATCTATAACACATAATATATCTTTGTTTATACCAATATATTTTCTCCTCTTCTTCTCTTCCTTTTTTACTAGACTTTTTTTTCTGAAATAATATCTTGCGCTTTTAAACATTTTTTCTTTGATATTTCCAACATAAGATAGTTCTTTCAATCTTTTTATCTCTCCGTCTACAATTTCATTATTATCTTCTACCCAAATATCCCAAGAAATTTTGAATGTCTGTCTGTCATCATATTGATGAATTTTTGAAAATTCGTGCATAGAAATCATAAATTCTTGAGTAAATTTATATCTGAAAATATTTGGTTCCATTTCCATTTTCTTTATTTCTTTCTTTCTTTATTTATTGTATTCTTTGTTTATTTGTTATTGTATTTCTTTCTTATTTATTGTATTCTTTATTTATTTGTTATTGTATTCTTTTCTTTGTTATTTATTTCAATTTTTTATTAAAATAAAATATAGGAAAAAATTGATTTATAAATTTTAATAGAACTAAAATATAATATAACATAACATGGTTGATTTCAGAGACTTTTATTTACCATTACCCGAAACGGTTCATACTCTACCTGAAGAAGAACAGATACTTATTTTTGAGTATCTTTTCCAATTAGACGAATTAAACATGAAGGCTTATAGTATAGCATATAAACATCTAGGTTCTTCTTTCAATATTATTAAAAGTAATGGGTTTATTCAATGGAATAAGAAGAGAGAAAAAGAGGGATGAATAGATATTTGGAAAAAAGGTTATAAGTATTTGGAAAAGTGTTATAAGTAGTTGGAAATTTTATTAATCTTCTTTAATTTTTTTTGTATTTCTTTTTTTCCTTTTATTATTTTTTGTCGTAACACCACCTCTGAACTGATTGTTTACATTTTCTATTCTATTCATAGAGTTGTTAATCTTTTCTCTAATATCCAAACCACTACTTAAAACTGTATTTGCAGTTCTTGCAAGTGTTGAACCTAATGTAACAAATGTGCTTATTCCGTCCAACACCAAAAAAACCAATCCAACGCCTGGAACACTTTCCATTCCATCTTTTACAACTGAAAAACCCGAACGAACAAGCTTTGGAAATTGTCTATCTGCTATATCTACCATCTTTTCTGTAAATTGGTCCAACTCTGGTTCTAAAATATCTAATATTTCTACAGATTGAGCTAATAATAACTTTACTTTTCCTTTTAGTTTACCTCTTAATTCTGGGTCTGACATTTTATCTCCATAATTACCAACATTATTTGTTATATTTGCGATTTTATTTCTGATATGCGATATATTTTTTTGTAATTCTTCACTTTGATTAGCAATCTCTTCTTTTTCTGAATTCATATATATTTACATTATATTTTCTATCTTTTTCTTCAACTTAAATTCAGAAAAAGTCATATTCATTTTCTTATTTACCAATTTACTATCTACCTTCTTCAAAAAACTATAATTTATTATTTTTCCTTCACGAGAATATGTATTTGTTTTTTCTTCTTTATTTTCACTTTTTTCTTCTTCATTGTTTTCTTTATTTTTATTTGGTTCATTAATATCTTTTTTATCAGGTCTATAATTAACACTGCTTATTTGCATTGAACCTTTATTATAATTCTTCAATTTTGCAAAGACACTTCTTTTTTCTTTTGCTTCGCTTTTATCTTCTTTTGCTTCGCTTTTATCTTTTGCTTCGCTTTTATCTTTTGCTTCGCTTTTATCTTCTTCTTCTTCTTTTGCTTCGCTTTTATCTTCTTCTTCTTCTTTTGCTTCGCTTTTATCTTCTTCTTCTTTTGCTTCGCTTTTATCTTCGCTTTTATCTTTTTCTTCTTCTTTTCTAATTATAAATATATTTAAACAATCATTTACAATTGCATATTTTCTTGCCACTACTTCCAAAAAACGATATGGGATAGTCGAGTCTGAATAATATACGAAGGCATCTCTAGAATTATCCCAATACATTATTACATTTCCATTTGGAGTCATTTCCATAACAATCGTGTTTTTAAGTCCATTCAAATAATCGTCAGACAACTCTTTTTTTTTCAAATTATTCAATTTATCTAAATATTTATCTTCATATCTTATAGCCTTTTTAATATTTATTGTTTCTTCTTCTTCTGCTTCTTCTTCTCTCTCTTCTTCATCATCAAAAACATCTTCAATATATAATTTAATGAAAAAAAATATCATTAATAAAAAAATATGGGTTAAAGAAAAATATAACGCACTGTAATTTGTCATTTGTTTAGTTATATTCACATGATCCTTTTAAATTATATTTTTTATATTTTTTATGTTTTTATGTTTTTGAATAATTCTTCTACTTCCTTTTTTAAAGACACGCACTTTATTAATTCATAAGAACCTTTTTTATTATCCGGATGCAATTTCACCAAGTAAAGGTCAGTTACCTTTTTGTTATATTTTCTCTCCAATATTTCCTTATAAATATTCAATTGCAAACAATAATGCCAATAATTAGTATCTGGTAAATGATTTATACATTCAGTTAAAGCATATTTATCAAAATTATTGTTCTTTACTATATCCTTCGACCTTTTCCAATCATATATTTTCAATGTGCCATCTTCATTTTCATATACCATATCAATAGAACCCGATAATTTTATGTCTTCATCATAAATCATCCATTCGGTTCTATAAGGTTTCAATTTGGGATTTTCCTTTACGAACCTCAAAAAGTATTCCCATTCCACAAGGCTTTCTTTATCTTTATCATTATTTTCTTTATAGTTTGTTATTAGGTCTTGGTGCGTATAACTATCTAATGGGTGTATATTCATAAAACATTCTATATTGTAATGAAGTGCCGTGCCCAAGGAACACGCCTTCTTTCCATTATCATCCCATTCCTTCTTTATCTGTTCCATCGTTTTTCCCCAATATTTATTTGATGGGTTCCAATTATTTCCGTTGAACATCTTATTTATTATTTCAGTGGAGTCGAATATTGAAAAATGAGAATGAATAAATGTGGTAACCGATGTATAATTGGATTGCACATCGTTCAAGATAGTATATTTATGGTTGGTTTCTTCAAATTCTATATTTATATCTCTCTCGTGAGCATTTACTTTGGATAGTTTCATTATTTATTCTTTTGGTTATTTGTTTTTTGTTTTTTGTTTTTTGGTTATTTGTTTTTTGTTTTTTGTTTTTTGGTTATTTGTTGTTTATTCTTTAAATCAATTGTTTATTGTTTATTTTCCAAATAACTTACGCGATTTTTTAAATTCTTAATTTCATTTATCAATATTGGAATTAAACCAATATAATTCACACATTGACTTTTTTCCGTATCCTTATCTCCTTCAACCAAATTAGGAAATACTTCCTGAAGTTCATGGGCAATTAAACCGAAATCTATGGTTTTGGAAACATTATGAAAATAACGAATAGGTCTCAAATTGTCTACATTATAAGTATCATCTAATTCCGTTATATCTGACTTCAAACGATAATCCGAAGTATATTGTGTATTATTTACATATAACTTGGGTCCTGGAATATAAACCGTTTCTGCAGTTGTTCCGAGCACAATTGTATTCGCCACGGTTGCACTTGAATTATAACCGATCGCTACGGAATTGTTCGCTTGATTATAATTTCCGGCTTGATAACCGATTGCTACCGAATATGAACCTTGATTATAATTTCCGGCTTGATAACCAATTGCTACCGAATATGATCCTTGTTTAGTTTGTCCAGATTGATTACCAATTGCTATTTGATTTTGATAAGTTGGAGCCGCAGTTGATTGCACTGTTCCGTCGTAGAAATATATATTCCCTGTATTCAACAAGGAATTACCACTTAAGTCTATATGATTTTCCGATACTATTTTTGAATTAAGTTCTCCCATTTGATTTGAATTTGTGAAATTCACGCTATTCAATACATTGTTTCTTACAATATTATTGTTTTGTGAAAAATTTAATCCTCCATATTTTCTAAATGACATTTATATTATATTATAGTTTAGTAAAAATATATTTTGCAGTTAAACCACCAAGTAGTTGGGATAGTATATAGAAGAACAATTTATAACTTGTTAATCCTACGGCGAGAGAAACCGCAGGATTGAAATTACCGCCTGAAATGGCACCACCTAATTGAATGAGTGCTGCTAATGTTAAACCAATAATTAATGCAGCATAAGGTTTTAACTTTGATTTTTTATTAGTAACATTTAATATTACGAGAACGAATACTAAAGTTCCTACAAACTCAACTAAATACTCGATCATATATATATATACATAGAAAAGTATAAAATGCAGCTTATATTTTTATAGTAAGGTTCTTAGGTAAAGGTGTATAAATTTTGTTATTTAGTTTTTTGTTTTCATCTTCATCCGTCAATAATTGTAATTTAATCTTTTTTATTTTTATTTTGGTTTTCTTTATTTTGGGTTTCTTTATATTGTTTTTTTTAATACTTTTTCTCTTTATATTGTTTTTTTTAATACTTTTTTTAGTTTTTCTTTTTCTTTTTAACGGAAAATCTTGCTTCAATCTATCCATAATTGTCATATGGGTTGGGCATTTATTTATTTCTAAAGATACACTTGCATTTTTTCCGTCATATTGTTCTACCATTTTAAAGCTTTCTATTTGTGTTTGTTCCATATAAATTAATATTATTTTATTGTATTTTAGTAAAAATAAATTCTTTATAATGGATATGGATGAAAGTAATGTTGAAGATATTGGAACCGTCAATGAAAATAATGTTTTTTTACCAAACATTGGAAGTTTCAAAACTATTAATAGGGTGAAATTCGGTAATAATAACCAAGTAAATAATCAAGTAAACAATCAAGTAAATAATCAAGTAAAACCTATATTAAAACCTACAACTACAATAAAACCGACTTATAATGGAATTCTATCTTCCATGGGAATGTGTATTGTGGATGGTAAATTACAATTTTTTAATAAGAATTTGAATCAACAACAACAACAAGGATTACAACAACAGGGACTACAACAACAACGGGGACAACAAGGATTACAACAACGATTTATACAACAACAACAAGGATTACAACAACGGGGAATACAACAACAGGGACTACAACAACGAATTATACAACAACAACGATTTATACAACAACAACGGGGACAACAAGGATTACAACAACAAGTTGAAGAACAAGAAGGAGAAGAAAATGAAGAAGAAGAACAAGAAGGAGAAGAAAATGAAGAAGAAGAATATAGTGGAAAACCATTTCAATTGACAACGGAACAAAAAAAACAATTGTTAATCATGCAATACTTGAATAGACAAAAAGAAATAGATAGAGTAAATAGAATTAATCAAATCAAATCAAGAAAATTAGTATTCCCAAATCCTGATGTTAAAATAAGTCTTCCTAATAATAGATTATTCACTTTTTCTGGAAAGTAATTTTTTATTTTTATTTTTTATTTTTGTCTTTTATTTTTTATTTTCTAAAAATCTATTACAGCCAAATTATTCAACTCCCTTTTCAATATATTATAAATTATCATTCTTATTTTATTTAGTAATAATTCCTGTTTACAGTCAATCATATCCATCAACTTTATTATCGACTTGTTATATATTTCAGACAACTTCTCATTATTTCTAATCAAGTCCTCATTATTATTTCTCCAATAACATAACATCTTGAATATTTTTGAATGAATAGATTTCAACATAGCTACCAAATCTTCATTATCCATTCTTTTCCAAACTGGGTTGGGTTTGGGTTTGTCTAGAGGTTGGTTGTCTTTTTCTTGTTTTTCTTGTTTTTCTTTTTCTTGTTTTTCTTGTTCTATGTCATTTTCATAAATGTAGAATTTAGCCGTCTTCTGTATAAAGCATTCAACCGGTAAATCCAAATTAGAATTTTTACTATTCTTCAAATTCCTAGTAACCACATTGGCAATCGCACTCACAAAACTATCCTCCTTCAGAATATCTATATCTTGATCTACTACAACTATTGACTTTGTCCATTCCTTGAATGTTATATCTATTTTCGCATTTTTATTCAATTTATCATCATTTAAGTATTTTACAATATTTATATTCTTGGTTTCTTTATTCAACATCTTTTGCATCTCTTCTATCTTTTCTTCCATTTTCTTCTGTTTCACAGCCATATCTTGTATTATAGCATAGAGCTCTTTTACTGTAGGGACCTTCGTATCTTCTGTTTCATTATCTTTATTTTTTATTATTTCGCATATTATCATATGATTATTATAATATGTCTTTCTTTTGTATGATTTACCACAATATTTACAAATATTTTCCTTTTTTGATTTATCATGTATCGTTTCGCATATAATAACATGTTTCTTATAATTGTCATTATCTAGACAATTCTTTCCGCAATATTTACAGCTTTTCATTTTGCCTTGGGTTTGGGTTTGGGTTTGAATTTGGTTCTGTATTTGGAACATTATTATTTGTTATTATTTGTTATTATTTGTTATTTGTGATTTATCTTTAATCAATTTTATTTTTAATTTTTTTCGTTCTTTATTCATTTTTCTTTATTCATTCTTTAAGCCTTTTCTTTATTCATTCTTTAAGCCTTTTTGTAAAATATATAAAAGAAAATAAGATAATAAAAAATATAATCAGTTGTTATTATAAATGACTTCATTATCTATTTATGACCCAGCATTCCAATATCAAAAACAAAAAGTTATTCAAAACACGGTTCGTGTTCCTTCTTCTTTATATACTATGAATTTAGGTGCCTTGAGTGTTTATCAAAATCCAACAAATCAGCTCCATGTTAATTGGAACCAAATGAGTGATAGAAGTCATCCTCATAAACAACCCGGATCCGGTTATTCTCAAGGAAGCACTTATCACGGAAGTAGCACAAGACATACTCAAACAAGAGATAGACCTGGAGCTTCCACTCCTGGAGGCGTCGGTGTAGATATTAAACACAACTCATATAATCGCTACTTATCCAAGATTAAAGCTGTCAAACCTATTCGACGAGGCGCAGTTCCACCTACTTATGGCACTCCAATCGTATTCAACAGAGCATTCCCTATTTACGGAGGTAAGACAGTGAAAACGGCCATCAATGATGCTCCTAATTTTGTTTGCTCTTCTAGACTAAATAATAATGGACATTGTTCACCATCTTCCATTAATGCGGAGAATAGTATCATAAATAAAGTGCGCACTGCAAAATTGGATAAGACGAATTACTCCTATGTATTTGCTGTTGGACAAACTGTATATTCTCGCCAAACCTCCGACGAAAATTATGAAAAATCAACTGTAATTGCGGTTTTAGGTAATAATCTTTATACTATTAAGACACTCGATTTGAATGTTTATAACACTGACTCCAGCAATATTCTTCCTCAATATTACTGCAATTATAGCATAGATAATCTTTATAATGATTATTATCAAATAAATTCACAATATTGTCAACAATACAATGATACTTATGGATATATTGATACTGTCAATTATGCATATTTTATCAACTTGTATTTATCCCAAGCCAACCAATTTGTTGACCCTTATTATTTCGGTTAATTATTTCTTATTTACTTTATTTTTTAGTTTATTTTTTATTTCTTATTTACTTTATTTTTTAGTTTATTTTTTATTTCTTATTTACTTTATTTTTTATTTCTTATTTACTTTATATAAATGCCTTCAAGAATTCCAATGGTTATCAATAATCGTAATGGTGCTTCTGCCGTATATCCGACTCGCGTATTTCAGAATGTATCGTCTTTTAATATCATAAGAAATGGGTTTAACCAACCTATGGTAAATCGCATCGCGAATTTAAAACCCGGATGTAGTTCTTGTGGTAAATAGTGAAGAAAAGAAGAAAAGAAGAAAAGAATAGGGTGAAGAAAAGAATAGGTAAATAAAAGAATTATAATCGTCGTCTATATATATAATGCCGGTCAGTTTTGCACCAACCATGAGAGCTACTAATTTCTCCACCATGAACACTTATGTTCCTGTAACCCGTCCATTGAATAATTGCAACAATACTCTTTGTTACACATACAATCACAGTTACATATATCAACCTCATACTGCATATGGTCGTGTCGGCACAACGAATGCAGGATATATCGCGTCCAGAAGACGCCTTTAAAAATACGACGAATAATATATATTTTTCAATTTTACAACATTTAAAGATTCTTCTTCAACTCTTCCATCTCTTCGTTCAAGAATTTTACATTGGCTTTCAAATCCTTGACTTCTTTTATCAATATCGGAATTAAACCTATATAATTCACCGATTGCATACATATTCCATCCTTTTCACCATATACTAATTCTGGAAATACTTCTTGAAGTTCATGAGCAATGAAACCATATTCTCTTTTATTTGAATTTTTCTTATTGTATATAACTGGTCGTAATTTATCCACGGTAGAATTATCACTATCCAAATTTTCTACATTCGTCTTCAAACGATAATCTGAAGTTGATATTAATGAACCATTTACAAGAATACTTGAGTATGCAACTAAAGAGAGTGCTGCTGCATTGAACCCAGTAGTAGTTGATGTGCCTGGACAAATTACAACTTCTGCTGATGTTCCTAATGCTATTTGATTATTTTGTGATGCGTTTGAATTGTATCCAAGCGCGATAGAGAATTGTGATGTTGCATTTGAATTTGCACCTATTGCTATAGATTGGGTTCCCATTGATGTTGCTCCTGCATTAATTCCGACCGCAATTGCACCGGTTTGTTGATTTGTGTTTCCGGCTTGTGCCCCTATGGCAACTGCGTTTATCCCTTGTGTCCATAGTCCTGCATTAATTCCTACGGCGACTGCGCCTGAGTTTTGATTAGTAAATCCTGCACGGAATCCAATTGCGACTGCACCTGATTGTTGACTTATTTGTCCTGCGGTGATACCGATTGCGACTGCGTTTACCCCTTGTGTCGATCCTCCAGCCAGGTAACCGATGGCGATTGCACCTGATTGTTGACTTGTAAAACCTGCGGTGACACCGATTGCGACTGCGTTTTGTCCTTGTGTGCCTTGTCCTGCTTGGGATCCGACTGCGATTGCACCTGATTGTTGACTTGTATAACCTGCTTGTATTCCGACTGCGACTGCGTTTTGTCCTTGTGTCGATCCTCCTGCATTGACTCCGACTGCGACCGCTTGATATCCTTGACTTGTTTGTGCTGCAAAATTCCCGATTGCGACTGCGTTTCCCCCTTGTGTCGCTGATGCTGCATTGTTTCCGACAGCTACAGATTGAGCACCTTGATATAATTGTCCTGCACCGGCTCCGACTGCGACCGCTTGATATCCTTGTGTGAATCCTCCTGCGTAGAATCCGACTGCGACTCCGGAGCCTTGTTGATTTGTACTTCCTGCCCTATTACCTACAGCTACACATTGGCCACCTTGAAAATTATTTCCTGCATTATTTCCTATTGCAACAGCAGCTAACCCTTGATTATTATATCCTGCTTGGGGTCCAATGGCAATACAAACTGCTTGTTGACTTGTTTGTCCTGCTAAATATCCAATTGCAACTGCGTTGACTGCTTGACCAGTTTGTCCTGCTAAAAATCCAATTGCAACTGCGCTGCCTGCTTGAGTATTTTGTCCTGCTTGGTATCCGATTGCGACTGAGTTTCCTCCTTGACTTGTTTGTCCTGCTTGGTATCCGATGGCAACACAATTTCCTTGTTGACTTGTTTGTCCTGCTAAATATCCGATGGCGATTGCACCGAATCCTTGATTGGATTGTCCGGCCTGAACACCAATTGCGACTGATTGTTGTCCTTGAATGCCTTGTCCTGCCTGAACACCGATGGCGATTGCGCCTGATCCTTGACTTGTAAAACCTGATTGGGCTCCA
>Ga0209189_1001016_pt1 | contig 21552 bp, 19 predicted proteins | sample C_130820_EF_Meta_FD_187308 | JGI IMG/M metagenome (GOLD analysis project Ga0209189, IMG submission 187308) | Freshwater microbial communities from Lake Croche, Canada to study carbon cycling - C_130820_EF_MetaG (SPAdes) (version 3) | ecosystem: Environmental > Aquatic > Freshwater > Lake... | reverse complement strand
CAAAAGGACGCACCTCCCGGAATCTCCCTCCCTCCAACCGCAAGATCGCGGCCACCCAAGCGGCCGTGATCCCCCCCTGTTCGATCGCGGTGCTGCATGCCCGGTGATCCTCGGATCCCCAACCGGAGGCGGGGTTCCCCCACCTCCGGAACCCAACCCATTCCGGGTCACATTCAGGAGACCTTGATCTCGATTTGCTTCGGTTTGGATTGCTCCGTCTTGGCGATATGCACTTTGAGCGTTCCGTCGCTGAATTTAGCATCCACTTTTCCGGCATCGGCATCATCCGGCAGGTCAAAGCTGCGCAGGAAGCTCCCGTAAGAGCGCTCGATGCGGTGGTATCTCTTCCCCTTCTCCTCCTTCTCGAACTTGCGCTCTCCCGAGAGGGTTAGAATCCCGTTCTCCACCGTCAACTTCACGTCCTCCTTCTTGATCTCGGGCAACTCGGCGGTCACTGTGTACTCCTTCTCGTCTTCGGTGATATCCACGGCGGGGGCCCACTCGGCGACCGTCATGAGTTCCTTGTCCCCGTTTTTCCGGAGCGAGGGGAAGGGGAGGATGCTGGAGAGGCGTGACTGCACCTCCTCCAATTCGCGGATCGGGTTCCATCGTGCTAGGGTTGTATTCATGGTCGTGGGTTTGTTGTTGGCGCGATTCCTTGTGTAGCCTGAGTTCACGCGCCACCGTTGAAACCAGACTCCGGCACCGGATTCCCGGCCCCGAAGAGAACCCTAACGCCCGCAACCCCGGACCGGTAGAGGTGGGAGTACTTATCCCCGGATAGTAAAAATGCTTATGGGCCCGACCGACCCTGGGGAAGCGCGAAGGCAACGAGAATCGCAGTGCGGGAAGATCAGCGCGCTGTTTTTGAATCCCCTCCGAGTCCTCGGTGCCTCCGTGGGAGGCGATGCCGCCTTTTCTCCCTTTCGGTTTATGGATTCCTCAACGCAAAAAGACCCAACTGATCGCGCCGGCCACCCCCATCATCAGGACGGGATTGATCTTCGTAAAAAGCATGAGGAGAAGCGCAACAACGCCCATGATGGCTGTGGGAACCGAGTGGATCGAGGTCTTCGCGATGATCCAGGTGGCGGCAAGGATCAGTCCGGTCGAGATTGGCAGGATCGCCTGCTGCACCGAGTGGCGCCACGGGGATTCCTCCCAACTGTCCCACCATTTTCCGACGACATAGACCAGGATCGAGCTGGGCAGGAACATGGCAAGCGTGGCGATGAGGGCTCCGAGGATTGCCGCCCAGAAGCCGTAGACGACACAGGCCTTCAGTCCCACGAGTGAGACGACCATCATCGAGGGGCCGGGTGCTGCCATGCTGATGGAGAAGAGATCGACGAACTCCTGGTCCGTCATCCAGTGATACTCCACGACCGCCGCCTGATGCATCGAGGGAAGCACCACCTTCCCACCGCCGAAGGCCGAGAGGGAGAGTGCCGAAAAGAGGGCGGCAAGCTGGGCTAGGGCTCTGATCACGGCTTCGCCTCCTTGGTTGCAGCGCCCTGCGACGTCTCCGGGCGGGGACGGTGCCACCAGATTGCAAGCGGTGCCACGATCAGGATCACGTACGGCACATGGAGATGGGCCACCCGCACCAGGGCGAAGGTGACCGCAATCAGGACGATGTCGAAGATCCCGCGGATGGCCTTCTGTCCCGCCTCGAAGACCATGCTAGCCATCAGTCCGCAGGCCGCGGCCGTGATGCCTGCCAGGACGGCTCCGGCATCGGCCTTTGTGCCGGCATGCAGGTAGAGGAATCCGATGGCGCAGACGATCGCAAACGGAGGAACGACCATCGATCCGAGGGCCACGGCCGAGCCAAGCGGTCCCCTCAGGTGATTCCCGATGTAGACCGAGAGTCCCACCACGTTGGCCCCCGGGAGGAGTTGCACCAGTCCGAGACCCGGCATGAATTCCTCGTCGCTCAGCCACTGCTTTCGGGTCACGACCAGACGCCTGATGTAGGCGGTGAGGCCGCCGCCGAAGCTGGTCAAACCGATGAAGCCGAAGAGGCCCGCAATCTCAAGAAGGGAAACCCTCCTGGAGATCGTTGTCACTTCCCCGGGTTCAGGATTTCGGGCTTCCTCCGGCATCGCCTTTTTTTTGCTCCGCCAAGACCTTGGCGGCATGCTTCTCTCGGTCTGCCTGGATGCCTTCGTCGCTCAGGTCGATCCTCTTGGAGCTTTCCCAGTCCTTCTCGAAGATTCCGACGAGGCGCTTGACGAGGTCATGATCGCTGAAGCGGATTCCGAGTTCGCGGCGCTCGTTGAAGCACTTCGGATAGATGTTGAAGGAGCTCAGAAGGGCCCGATCCTTGTCCGCCAGGATGAGTTTGGCGTGGAGATGGGTTCCCTTGAGTTTGTGGACGTTGATCCCCAGATCCTCAAGCAGGCGGAGACCCGCGATGCCGTCGAGTTGATAAAAATCGCGTAGCGAGTGAACCGGCAGGGCCATCGCGTGGACCTTCACCCCCTTCTTCATCTTTGCGTGGACCAGCGCCTCGATCACCGGGGTGTCGACGTACTTCTCATGCTGGATGAAGAGGGATTTCTCGGCGCCATTGATGAAGTCGATGACCTCCTGACGGGAGCGTCCCACGCTCCAGATGAGATTGGAGACGGGAGGCGGCGTGAAATCCTCCCGGTTCCAATCGGCCTCGAAGCATCCCGCCACCTCGGCAACCTCCTCGGGGTCGTTGGTGACCAGGCCGTAGTCGCGGGTCAGTCCGAAATATTTCGGCGCCCAGTTGAGCGACATAATGAAGGCCTGCTTGCCGTCGACGACCATCGATTTCTCGTGGGTGATCGGGTACTTGGGGTTGGTCTCCTTGATGTTCACCTTGGCATTCTTGAAGAACGCAAAGGCCTCGTCGTTGTCGTGCTCCCCCGTGAAGCGCGAGGGATTGAGCATCACGCGCACCTTCACGCCGCGCTTGTGGGCCGCGATCACCGCCTCGATCAGCACGGGATCGGTGAACTGGAACATCTTGATATCAAGGGATTTCCTCGCTCCCTCGATCGTCTCAAGGATGGGCTCGATGCCATCGTCGGGTTGCACGATCAGGCTGTGGACGGCGTCGCGGAACATAGGGTGATTATGCATCGGCCCCGAGGGGCGTTCAACGCATAATCGGGGCCGGGGATCCTGCCCGGATTCGCTTCCGGGAACATCATGGCTAGGACCGCCCCGATCTGGCGATGACTTCCAACCGGTGATACCCTAGTCTTTCCAGATATGGCATTGCCGCTACTCGTTCTCATCCTGATCCTTCTGACCGTCATCCTGATGATCCAACTCCGCAGCGGACGCGGAGGGGCGGCCGATGCGGGGTCGCTCACCGCGCGACTCGATCAACTCGACATGTCGCAGCAGAAGCAGGGAGCCGTCCTCGGCAATGAACTCTCCAACCTGCGCCAGGAGGCGGCGACCCATGCCCGTGAGGGGCGCACGGAGATCCTGAATATCCTCAAACAGGGGAATGAGACACTGCTCAACGGGCTTTCGGTTCTGGGGCAGAACCAGGGGGAGCGGCTCCAGAACTTCGCCGAAACCATCAGCAGGCTCACCGCCTCCAACGAGGCAAAGCTTGAGGATGTCCGCAAGACCGTCGAATCAAAGCTCAAGGAGCTCCGTGAGGACAATGGGCTGAGGCTCGAAGAGATGCGGCGTACCGTCGACGAGAAGCTCCAGACGACCTTGGAGAAGCGGCTCGGGGAATCCTTTCAACTCGTCTCCGACCGCCTCGAAAAAGTCCATCAGGGCCTCGGCGAGATGCAGAACCTCGCCACCGGGGTGGGCGATCTCAAGAAAGTCCTCACCAATGTGAAGACGCGCGGCAATTGGGGCGAGGTGCAGTTGGGCGCCCTTCTTGAGCAGATGCTCACCGCGAACCAGTATGAGAGGAATGTGCGCCCCAATCCCTCTTCCGCGGAGGTGGTCGAGTACGCTATCAAGCTTCCGGGTCGCGGTGAGGATGACTCCGCGGTCTGGCTCCCCGTGGATGCCAAGTTCTTCGTCGAGGATTACAGGAGGCTACATGAGGCCCAGGAGCGCGCTGATCTCCCGGCCATCGAGGAATCGACCAAGGCGCTCAGGGATGCCGTCATCAAGTGCGCGAAGGACATTTCCGGCAAGTACCTCAACCCGCCGCACACAACCGACTTCGGGATCATGTTCGTGCCGACGGAGGGACTCTTTGCGGAGATCCTCCGCATCCCCAATGTCGTCGAGGAACTCCAGGGAAAGCACCGTGTTGTCCTGGCCGGGCCGACCACCTTCGCGGCCGTCCTCAACAGCCTGCAGATGGGATTCAAGACACTCAGCATCCAGAAACAGTCGAGCGAGGTCTGGAAGACCCTGGGTCTCGTGAAGACGGAGTTTTCGAAGTTCGGAGACTCCCTCGAGGCGGTGAAGAAATCGCTCCAGGCCGCCACCAACAAGATCGAGACCGTTGGAACGCGCACGCGCGCGGTGGAGCGGAGTCTCCGTAAGGTCGAGGAGCTTCCGGGAAGCCTCCCCGAGGACCCGGTCGGCGACCTGCTGAGGATCCCCTCCGTCGAGGAAGGGTAGTCTCTTGAGGAACCAAGGTTCCTTGCGCTATCTGGCGAAACCCCTGGCGGTTGCATGGGGCGTTGGATTGTGCCGCGGCACTCGGGCGTTGGCACAGAGACTTCAACCGCTTCGCTTACCCCTGGCCCACCACGCCGTGGCATCCGTAAATCATCGTCTCCATCCAAAGGAAAACGCTCTTTTAATCCTCAACCAGATACTCCTCGTCGCTCTGCAGGAACGCCTCAATGGCGGCGCAGACGATCTCCTCGGACTTGCAGTCATTGGCAAGCGCGGTGGCTTCGAGAAGGAATAGAATATCAGGCGGGAGGCGGACAGGGGTTTCTTCCATGCCCGGAATCATCGCACGGACACCAGGACACAGAGCGTCCTATGCCTGAAAAAGAGGAAGGAAAAACTGAGGATCGAGAAGGATTAAGGAACGGTGAGAAGGTGAACCAAACCTCCGGGAGGAGGCGCGGTGGATCGCGACTCTCGTTCCCTCGAGCAGATCCCTCCCGGCCTGGTTTCGCGCAGGCCACTCCGCACATTCCCATGTTCAGGTATTGCCGAAGGCAGTCCCAACTGGGCGTCACCGGGGTGGGAGAAGTGCCGTCAAAACCAGCTCAGGTTCGCATCAGGACCGCCGAAGCATGTTCAGGAGTTCATCCAACCCGATGCTTGCTATGGAGGAGGATCGGTCGCTCACGGCGAAGGGCAGGATCAGTTCCCCTCGGTGAAGGAGCGACCCGCAGCTGTAGACGACATTGGGCACGTATCCCTCGCGTTCCTCCCCCTCGGGTGCGAGCAGGGGTTCCCGCAGGCGGCCGATCACCTTTGTGGGATCGTTGAGATCCAGCAGGGCCGCCCCGATGCAATACTTGCGCATGGGGCCCACCCCGTGGGTGATGACGAGCCACCCCGCCTCGGTTTCAATCGGGGATCCGCAGTTGCCGATCTTGACGGATTCCCACATCTCCGCCGGCCTCAGCACAACCCTGGGGTCGCTCCAGTAATGGGGGCTGTCGGAGAACATGATAAAGAGATTCTCGTCATCCTGCCGGGAGAGCATGGCGAAGCGGCCGCCCAGGCGGCGGGGGAAAAGCGCCATACCCTTGTTCTGCACGGCATCGCCGTTGAGGGTCAGGATGCGGAAGTGTAGGAAATCCTTTGTCTCGATCAATTGCGGCAGGATGGCATGCCCGTTGTAGGCGGTGTAGGTTGCGTAATACATTACGGTGCCGTCCTCGTCCGTGAAGCGGACGAACCGCGCGTCCTCGATGCCATCGGACTCGTTCACGGAAACCGGGAAAATGATGCGCTCGCTCATGGCGAGCCTTTCGGAAAAGCGCAACTCGTAGTTGGAGTCGGCCAGCCACCGGATGCACTCGAGCGAGCGTTGCAGGTCGCGGGTCGCGGGCTGTGTCTCCCGGAGCACGGCATCGACACTGCCATTCAGATCGCTCCGGGTGAAACTCTCCGCGAGCGGCTCCATGACGCGGGACACATGGCCGTTTTCAAATCCCATCTCGGAAAGTTTGATAATAAAGCGTTTCTTGTCGTAGCTGGGATTGGGCAGGATCTCGGGAATGGTGACGAACCGGGAGACGGGGTCCATGGAGATGCCGCCCTCGGCTCCGATGACCCCCGACCGGAACTCGATGGAGGAGATGTGCCCCTCGCCGGTCGCGCGCAGGCTCATGACGAATCGGAGCGCTCCCGCAGGGATCCCCCCCTGGTAAGGGTGGGGGACGATCGAGGGGTTGAAGATGGCGGCGGACTCCAAGGCATACTCCCCCGAGAAGAGCGCCCCGATGAGGAGCTCTCTCTCCAGGGAAAGCGGGCGTTGGGTGAAGACATGGCGCCGCACCCGCTCGAAATGCCCCTTCAGCAACGACTCGATGTCGAAGTGCCGGGAATCGAACTCCCGCTTGACCGACGCGAGTTGCTCCGCCACCTCATCCTCCGTGAGGGCGAGGGCGCGTCCGATGATGGTCGTGATGCGATGGCTCTCCTCCGGAATGAAGGGTCTGATGATGACGCGGGCGCTTTCCGGGAAAAAAGCGATTTCGTGGCGCCGGAGGTGGATCGTGCTCATGGGGTGAAAAGCACCGTGCCGGTGAGCGGATGAGTCGCTCCGCGCATTTCCGCCAGGGCGATGTGGAAGGCCAGCGTTGACTCCGCGCCCTGATTCTCGCTCACCCGGTCCTCATGAAGGCCGTCGCTGCACCCGCCGGACATGGCATCGTACAATGGGAGGCCCAGGTCGTTGCGGCCGAGGAACCATTCGAAGGAACGCCGGGCCTCGTAAAGCCATGCGCGATCAGCCGTTGCACGGAAGGCCTCCAGGGAGGCCGATACCATTGCCTGGGCTTCCAGAGGTTGCTGGTCGAAGGCGGCCCTCGTCGACCCGCGTCTGTAGAATCCGTTGCTGCCGACCGGACGGAAATGCCCCCCGTCGCTTTTCTGGATAGAGGCCAGCCAGCGGAGTGAGCGCAGTCCCACCTCCAACGCCTCGGAACGCGGCATGTTCCTGCCGCTGAGAATCAGCGCCTGGCAGAGCCTCGCGTTATCGTAGGCTAGGATCTCCTCGGGCCACGGCCACTCCTCGCTGGAGGAGGATGTCCAGAGACCGAGGAGTCTTTCCGTCAGGTCTTCCCTCATCGCCTGGGCTGCTCCGTCGCCGGGAAAGCGCCGCATGAACTCGTGGATCCCGAGCAGGGTGAGGCTCCAAGCCCGCGGCGACGTGAAGCCCTCCACGACACCGAGCCCCTTTCTGAACAGATCCGTTGAAAGCCGTGCATGGGCGGGATCGCGCGCACGGGCGGCACCCGTTCCGGTCGCCCAGAGCGACCTCCCGTGACTGTCCTCGCTTCCTTCCTCCTCAAGCCACTCGCGCCCATGGCTCATGAAGTTGCGGAAGCGCTTCCTGACGGGGTTGAAAGCCGCCGTCAGGAAGGCGAGATAGCCCGTGGCAAGGGAGTGAAGATCGCCCGGAGGAGTATCCCGACCGGGATCGCCATCCAGTTCTCCCAGCAGGTTGCAGAGAATGTAGGCGCGGGCATTGTCATCCACGCAGTACCCCTCGTGAAAGTTTGGCACCGTGTAGGTGGCGTGCTGGAGGATCCCGGTCGTGTCGCTCATCCGGATGAGGTGATCGAGTCGGAGCCGCGGGAATCCGATCCCTGCATCACCATGGCACCATCCCCCCATAGGGCATGGCGGTTCCGAGCGTCTCTCCGGGAGCCGTGGCCGCCGGTCGGGGGATCTCCTGTCGACCCGTGCGCGCCGGAACGTCTCGATGTAGCGCTCAGCAACGGCGGGCCAGACCATGGCGCGTCCGATCGCATGGGCATTGCGTCGGATTGTTTCCATACGTCCCGGATCATCCAGGAGCGCGTGCACCTCGGCTGCGATCGCCCCCGGGTCGCGGAAGGGGACAAGGCATCCCTTGCCGTCCCCGAGCAGTTCCAACGCATGCCAGTAGGGAGTCGAGACCACGGCCTTTCCCGATCCGAAGACATAGGAGAGCGTTCCCGAAGTGATCTGTGCCTCGTTGAGGTAGGGGGTGATGTAGATATCCGTGGCGGCGATGAAGTCCTTGAGAATCTCCTGAGAGACAAAGCGGTTGTCGAAGACCACATGGCCCGCGACGCCGCGGTCTTGGGCCAGTCTCTCAAGGTCCGTCCTGTAACGTTCACCATCCCTCTCCATAAGATGGGGATGCGTCGCCCCAAGGATGACGTACAGCACGTCGGGATGCGCGGCGACGATGGCTGGCAGGGCCTCGATGACATACTCGATCCCCTTGCCGGGTCCTATGAGTCCGAACGTCAGCAACAGTGAGTGCCCGCCGAATCCCAGCTTCTCCTTGAACGGGGCGGAATCCCCGAATTCGAGGTTCGGAATGCCGTGCGGTATCAGGTCGATCTTTTCCTGCGCTACTCCGTAGGTATCGCGCAGGATATCCACACCCCTTCGGGCCATCACCACCAGGCGACTGCTGCGCGAAAGCAGTTCCTCCATGACCTCTCTCTGGTCGTTGTCGGGTTGGCTCAGGATGGTGTGGAGGGTGGTGACGACCGGGATCCTGGAGCGTCGGAGAAGGTTCATCAGGTGACTCCCGGCGGGTCCCCCGTAGATCCCGAACTCGTGCTGGACGCAAAGCAGGTCGGCGCCGTTGAAATTCAGGAAGTCGGCCCCGCGGTCGTAGGAATTCCGGTTCTGCTCATCGATCTGAAACCGGACACGCGAGGTGTATCCGTAACCCTCCTCACGGTCATTGACCGCCACCACGTAGCAATCCGAACCGGGTAAGACCTCCGCCACCGACTCGCAGAGATCATGTGTAAACGTTGCCAGACCGCAGAGCCGGGGCAGGTAGTCGCCGAGGAATGCGATCCGTTGGGTCCTGGAAGAAAGTCCTGCGCTCATGGGTGAGTCGCCGTTACCCCGCCCCCCGATGCGGGGGGGGGATCGGGAGATTCCGGTGCCGCGACTGAATCGGGTGGAACACCGCCTTGCAGGAAAAGCTCTCGTCGGGGCGCGAGGAGCACCCTCCGGTCCGATTCTCCGACGAACGAGAACAGGAAGGACTCGGTGGCAGAAACAACGGGGGATTCGGAACGTCTTGTCTCACGGCTCCCCCTTTGCGGCGCTTGAAAAACCTTTCATCTCACTTCAAGCAGACACGAAGCCGGATCCCGTGCCCATTGGGGTTTCTGCTTAGTACCTTGTAAGCAGGGTGATTAGGGAACCGCTGCGGACACCCCCGCCAAAAAAAACCGAACGATCAATTTTCTCGGGGCTGGGACACTCTGCGACTGGGGGGCCATGGAAGGATGGGGTGTATGGAAAGCACCGATATCCACATCCCGACCGAAGTCCACGCCCTCCTGGAAGCCACAGCCATTGCCAATGGCTACGAAACCGAGGAGATGGTCCTCGCGGCCATCGAGGCCTTTCTCGAATGCGACAGGGAGCCGCACGCGCCTACCGATTGATAAATCGCATTGCGATTGCGGGGCTCTTGAAGATAAAGAGCCCCATGTCCCGCATTGCCATCAAGCGTTCCGCAACCCCTTCCAAGCACGTCAAGTCGGCCAAGTCGCACGTGAATCACGGTCGATCGGCGCGTCTCCCGTTGTACCGGATCATTCAGATCCACGAGCTTCTCAAGGAAGGGAAGTTCCCCAACTGTCAGGCTCTCTCCGGGGAGTTCGAGGTTTCCTACAAGACCGTCCAGCGCGACATCGACTTCATGCGAGACCAGCTTCAACTGCCGATCGAGTACGACTCCGTCCGCAGAGGGTTCCTCTACACCAAGGAGGTGAAGAACCTCCCCTCGGTCGCCCTCCAGGAGGGGGAGATCGTTGCCCTGCTTGTCGCCCAGCGCGCCGCCGAGCAGTACCGCGGCACACCCTTTGAGAAATCGCTCCGCAACGCCTTCACACGCCTCATCGAGGGACTCCCCTCGAAGTCGGAGATTTCCCTCAGGGACCTGAGCGAGGCCGTCTCTTTCCGTCCTCCCGGGCCTCCCTCCACCGACCTTGAGAGCTTCCAGACCCTTTCCAACGCGCTGATGGACTCCCAGGAGATCGGGTTCAAGTACCGCAAGCCCGCCGACGGGGAGGGGACCGCGCGTCGCGTCCAACCCTATCACCTCGGATGTATCGGCGGCATCTGGTACCTGATCGGCTTCGACCTCGGGCGCAATGCCATCCGTACCTTCGCCCTGGCCCGTATCTCCGCTCCCAAAAATCTCAATCGCCGCTTCGCCCGTCCGAAGGGCTTCTCGTTGGATGAGATGCTTTACGACAGCTTCTCGGCCTTCGAGACCCACAACGTGCAGCAAGTTCGCATCCTGCTCGATCCCCTTGCGGCCTCCCTCACCTCCGAGCGCAAGTGGCACTCCTCCCAGAAAATGACCTTCCGCAGGGACGGAAGCGCGGAACTCTCCCTCAAGGTGGGGCTCGCCCCCGATCTCGAAGCCTGGATCATGGCGTGGGGCCCCCGTGCCAAAGTCCTCTACCCGACCTCCCTCAAAAACAGGATCGGCGCCGCCATGAAGAAGGCCGCCATGCAGTATTCGTAGCCGCAACTTCGGCCAGACTTCTCTGTTCCTCCCAACCCATCCCCCCATCTCCTAGTACCTCCATCCGCCCAACAGCCTTCAGCCTAAACACCTATTCCCGAGTGCCCCTGTTCCCTGGATGCGCCGCCGTCCAGATCAAGCCCTAAAATTTCGGGGACAGTCTTGCGGCATGCCAGAAATGGAGAATGTGGACCACGGCATGCGATTCGTCGCTGTTGTAGTAGATTTGAAAAGGGGAGGCAGTCATTTGCGAATACTCCGGGCCGGGTTTGCCGCCTCTCCCGCGTCGATGTCCTTCGAGGCAAAGCCGCTTGCTCTTCCTCCCTGCTTCTGTTGAGAGGGGGTTTTTTCATCACCGCCCCCCGTGGTAGGCGGTGGTGCAGCTGGCGGGGGTCGAACCCACAACCTCTTCCTTCGGAGGGAAGCGCTCTATCCAATTGAGCTACAGCTGCCTGAGGGAGAAAAAACTGACCCGTCCTGCCGTTGAAGGCAAGTCGTTTGCCCCATCATCAGGCACAACGCCGTCATTCCGCGAACTTGTCAAGCAGTGCGAAGAAGCGTTTCTTGGCGGAGTCAAAGACCGTGAGATCGCCAAGGATTTCCTCCGGAGTCTGCACGTAGGAAGAAGGCGGTGGGGCGACCCCGGGTTCGGCGAGGGCTTCGCGGGCCATCTGCTCGGTCCACTCGAGATGAAACTGAAGGCCGAGAACCTGATCGCCGGCCGGTCCCTTCATGAGGAAGGCCTGCTGCTCGGCGGCCCCGTTTCGTGCGAGTTGCACGGCTCCCGGCGGCAGGGTGTAGGTGTCGCCGTGCCACTGGAATGCCTTGAAGGTTCTCTCCTGACTTTCGATCGAAAACCACCGTCTGCCGGCTTCCGTCGGTTCGATGGACTGCCATCCGAACTCCTTGCAACTGTGCCTGAAGGCCTTCCCTCCCATGGCATCGGCGAGCAACTGGCAGCCGAGGCAGAGTCCGAGGATCTTCTTGCCCGCCGCCACGGCTTGCCGAAGGTATTCCTTCTCGGCGGCAAGCCATGGGTGCTTTCCCTCGTCGTACGCTCCCATCGGTCCCCCGAGGCTGATCAGGAGGTCAAAGGAGCCGACCGGGGGCAGGGGATCTCCTTGGCAGATCAGGCAATTGACGACGGAATGTCCCCGTGCCTCGGCCCATTCGATGAGGGCGCCGGGCCCGTCGAGCGGGTCGTGCTGTATGCAAAGAATCCTCATGGGTGACATTCCTGTAGCATGCCGTGTGCCTCGTTGACATGGGCCGGTCGGCAGGAGATACTAACCGGCTACTCAAAAGCCATGGATAAAATTCGCAACATCGCCATCATCGCCCACGTCGACCACGGGAAGACCAGTCTCGTCGACCAGCTCCTGAAGCAATCGGGCACCTTCCGCGCCAACGAGGCCAAGGCCTCCGAGGAGCGAATCATGGATTCCATGGACCTGGAACGTGAGAAGGGCATCACCATCAAGGCCAAGAACGCCGCCTTCCAGTGGAATGACTACCATGTGAACATCGTCGACACTCCCGGCCACGCCGACTTCGGCGGCGAGGTGGAGCGCATCATGAAGATGGTGGACGGCGTGCTCCTCGTGGTGGACGCTTTCGGCGGGCCGCAGGCACAGACCAAGTTCGTGCTCAAGAAGGCCCTCGAGAACGGCCTCAAGCCGATCGTCGTCATCAACAAGATCGACCGCGACAACGCCGATCCCCACAAGGTTCTCGACATGGTTTTCGACCTCTTCCTCGAGCTCAATGCCAACGACGAGCAGCTCGACTTCCCCGTGGTCTACGCAAGCGCCAAGCAGGGCTTTGCCAAGAACGAGATCGACCAGGAGAGCAACACGATGGAGCCCCTCTACGAGGCGATCGTGAAGCACATCCCCGCCCCGAAGAAGTCGGACGTCCCCTACTTCCAGATGCTTGTCTCCAACCTCGACTACAGCGACTACCTGGGCCGTATCGCCTTCGGCCGCATTGTCAGCGGCAGCGTGAAGCTGGGTGAGAAGGTTGTCTGCATCCACAAGGACGGCAAGAAGGAGACCGCACCGATCACCGCGATCTTCGGTCACAAGGGTCTCCAGAAGATCGAGCTCACCGAGGCCAGCGCCGGCGACATCGTCGGAATCTGCGGCTTCGAGGAGGTCTTTATCGGCGAAACCATCACCGACAACGACACCCGCGAGCCGCTTGCCTTCGTCGACATCGATCCCCCAACGATCAGCATGAAGATCTGCATCAACGACGGACCGCTCGTCGGCAAGGAGGGCAAGCTCGTGACCGCCCGCCAGATCAAGGAGCGTCTCATCCGCGAGACCCGTACGAACGTCTCGATTGAGGTGAAGGAGACCGAGACCGCCGGCCACTTCCAGATCAAGGCCCGTGGCGAAATGCAGATCGCCGTCATCGTGGAGCAGATGCGCCGCGAGGGATTCGAGCTTCTCGTCTCCCGCCCCGAGGTCATCTTCAAGCGCGGGGAGGGAGGATCCCTCCTTGAGCCGATGGAGAACGTCTATGTCGATGTTCCCTCCGAGAACCTCGGTGACATCCTCCAGAGCCTCGCCGGTCGTAAGGCTGAGATCGTCAACATGGATCACCGCGAGAAGGGCGTCACCGTTCAGGCGGTTGTTCCCACACGCGGACTGATCGGCTTTGAGACAGACCTCGTCAACCTAACCAAGGGGAGCGGCATCATGTCCCATATCTTCAAGGAGTATGCCGAGTACAAGGGTGAGATCCCGACCCGCAACAACGGAGTCCTCATCGCCATGGAAGGAGGCACCAGCATGGCCTACGCGCTCGACACCATCCAGGAGCGCGGTCGCCTCTTCATCGGACCCCAGGAGGAAATCTATGTCGGGATGATCATCGGCGAGAACTCCCGCGCCGACGACATGCCGGTCAACCCCTGCAAGGCCAAGAAACTCACCAACATGCGAAGCCAGGGTGACGGCAAGGGCATCTCACTTGCTCCTCCCCTGAAGATGAGCCTGGAGCGTTCGCTCGAGTACATCGCCCCCGACGAATACGTCGAGGTGACCCCGCTCAGCATCCGCCTCCGCAAGAAGATCCTCGACGCCACCGCCCGCAAGCGTGCTTCGGCCACGCCGGTCCTTGCAGACGAATAAGTTGCAGATGGGAGATGGAAGTTGGTAGTTAGTGATCAGTCGGTCTCGGACTTACACCTTCCGTTTTCCCATCCCAACTTCCAACTCCCAACCCCTAAATTCCCATGGGCCGTCAATGGTTGCTCGCCAAGCGCGAGGTCGCATCTCTCAAGAAGTCCAAGTCGACGGGTAAGTTCGTCCGGGAAATCACCATAGCTGCCCGTCAGGGTGGGGCTGATCCTGCCACGAATTCACGCCTCTTCGCCGCGCTGGAAAAAGCGCGTGCCGAGAGTGTCTCCAAGGATGTCATTGATCGTGCGATCAACAAGGGAGCCGGGATCGGTGGGGAGAAGGCGGTCATCGACCACATCACCTTCGAGGGTTACGCCCCTCACAAGGTGCCCGTGATCGTCGAGGTCTACACCGATAACACCAACAGGACGACTCCCGAAATTCGCGTCCTTTTCCGTGACGGCCAACTCGGCGCGCCCGGCAGCAACAAGTTCCTCTTCGACCATGTCGGCCTGGTCGAGGCCCACACTGAAAAGTCCGGAGTCGATCTCGAGGAGGCCGCCATCGAGGCCGGTGCAAACGAGGTGGAGTCCCTGACCCACGATCAGAATGACGACATTCCAGCCGACAAGACGGGAGCCCGCTTCATCACCGACCGCACCGCCACGGCTGCCGTGACCACCTGGCTCAAGGAGAATGGCTGGAAGGTTGTCACCAGCGAGATCGGCTACGTCGCCAAGAACTTCCCGACCCTTACGGATGAGCATCGTGCCGAGGCGGGAGAGTTTCTTCAGGCGCTTGAGGAGCACGATGACGTGCATCGCGTCTGGACAGCCATCAAGTAGGTAGGCTTGATATTGAACTCACGCATGCGCACGACACGCACCCTTTGTTTCGGCCTCGTCACTTCAACCTACTCCTGCCAGTCGCAGGTTTTGGGCGCAGGGCGGTTTTGTTGAACTTTCAGATTAGGAAAACGACGAGTTGACGCATATGTCCTAATCCTCTAGGTGAAATCAAATGGATTTTAAAAACATCCTTCTTTTTTTCATTTATGCCCTTGTGCCAGTGACATCTTATTCGGCTGCATTGCCATTTAGCATTACTGCCACGAATGCTGGGCCATCCCCATTCATTAGTGATCTGGTGCTCAGTTCCAGCAATATTTCCACTCTCAAGCAGATCACATTCACTATTGCTCCTAAATTCGGATCCCATACAAGGCCTGTATCAGCTAGTTACTCGATTGCATACCTTCAGTCACGGGGATATCTTTGCGGCTCAATTGCCTACCTTCGATCGCAGGGAAATCTTGTTAACAGTGTGCTTACTGTACCCATTTTTGGGCTTTACCAAAACTTTACTAATTCTGTCCAATTGAATTGGATACAGAAAAACGGAGTCAAACTCAGCACAAACGTCATAATACCGACTCAAGCTTATACCAGCGACGATACTCACACCCACCCGATAATCTTAAAATCAAGAAATGTTAACACTACACTCAGTTATGATTATATGTTAATCAAGAACTGGAACGCGGGCAACACCCCGGTTGTTATGGATACCGATGGCGAAATCCGATGGACCGGTACCGCTGGTGTTGGAACCCACTCAGCGCTGCTTTACAAAAACGGAATATACATTTCAGACAATGGAACCAGCTTAATTCGTCAAGAGTGGGATGGCGCTTATTCGAAAGTTGAGGATTATAGTGAAATTGGCGTCACTGATACGGAGCATCACAATTTCGATTACGGCAAAAATGGGATGATTCTCGATGTCAACACAACCGGAACAACGGAGTGTGTTAACATTGAAGTGGGAAGCAACGGGGTTCTGCTGAATGAATTCAATTTTGCTGCCATTGTTCGGGATGCCCTGCTCGAAGGAGGAGAGGATTCTGACGCCGTTAACGCCTTCATTGGATCCCCAAGTAAGGACTGGTTCCACAATAACGCCATAGCTTATAATAAAAACGATGACTCGATCATTTCATCAAGTCGCGAGAATTTCGTGATCTGTGTCGATTACAGCACGAGAAAAATCAAATGGATTCTTGGTGATAACACCAAGGCATGGTATGTTAACTTCCAAGCATTAAGAAAATATGCACTGAGATTACCATCGGGCTCACTTCCCCCCATCGGGCAACATGCTGTGTCGATAACTTCCGATGGCGGCCTTTTGCTTTTTGATGATGGTTACGGGGGTTTTAGTAACAGTCCTGGAGGCACAACTAGAGACTACAGTGCTCCGCGTAAGTATTCCATTGATTTAGCACGCATGACGGCTACTGAAGTGTGGCATTACTATGCAAATCCCCCAATTTGGAGCTCAATCTGCTCGAGTGTTTACGAGGATTCTCCAAATAATTATTTGATTGATTATGCGAATGAGTCAGGAGGACCAGAGCTTCGTGGATTGGATTCCACGGGAAATCTTGTATTCGATTTCCAGTACTCTGGTGACATTACATGCGGATGGAATGCAATGCCAATCCACATGGAGAACATTACCTTTCCCTAAGCTCACTTAATAGATCATTAACAAAAAAGTCCCGGTCATTTCTGACCGGGATTTTTTTTAAACTCTAGGATCTAAAACCCTAGCGCCTTTTTTACCTAATAGCGATAATGCGCAGGCTTATAAGGCCCTTCGACGGAGACGTCGAGATACTCGGCCTGCTCCTTTGTGAGTTGTGTGAGCTTCACGCCGATCTTGTCGAGGTGCAGGCGGGCGACTTCCTCGTCGAGTTTCTTGGGCAGGACGTAGACGCCGGGCTTGTAGGTGTCACGGTTCTTCCAGAGCTCGAGTTGGGCGAGGGTTTGGTTGCTGAAGCTGGCGCTCATGACGAAGCTCGGGTGGCCGGTGGCGCAGCCGAGGTTGACGAGGCGTCCCTCGGCAAGGAGGAAGATCTCGTTGCCGCCGGGGAAGGTGTACTTGTCGACCTGGGGCTTGATGTTGGTACGCTTGACCGACTTGTCCCCCTGAAGCTTGTCGACTTCGATCTCGTTGTCGAAGTGCCCGATGTTGCAGATGATCGCCTGGTCCTTCATGCGCTTCATGTGCTCGAAGGTGATGACACCCACGTTGCCGGTGGTGGTGACGTAGATGTCTGCGCGGCCGAGGGTTTCCTCAAGCGTGGTGACCTCGTAGCCCTCCATGGCGGCCTGGAGCGCGTTGATCGGATCAATCTCGGTGATGATGACGCGGGCACCCTGTCCGCGGAGGGACTGGGCGCTTCCCTTGCCGACGTCGCCGTATCCGCAGATGACGGCGACCTTGCCGGAGATCATGACGTCGATGGCGCGGTTGAGTCCGTCGACAAGCGAGTGGCGGCAACCGTAGAGGTTGTCGAACTTCGACTTGGTGACGGAGTCGTTGACGTTGAAGGAAGGAACGAGAAGCTTTCCCTTCTCGTGGAGCTTGTAGAGGCGGTGGACGCCGGTCGTGGTCTCCTCGGAGACGCCGCGCCACTCCTTCACCATCTCGTGCCAGCGGGTCGGGGTCTCCTTGTTGACCTGCTTGAGGAGATCCTTGATGACCTGTTCCTCGTGGTTGCCGGAGGGGGTGTTGACCCAGCCGTCGCCATCCTCGAGCTCGTAGCCCTTGTGGATGAGGAGGGTGACGTCACCGCCGTCATCGACGACCATCTGGGGGCCCTTGCCGGCCGGAAAGCTGATCGCCTTGTTGGTGCACCACCAGTATTCCTCGAGGGACTCGCCCTTCCAGGCAAAGACGGGGATGCCGGCCGCGGCGATCGCGGCGGCTGCCTGATCCTGGGTCGAGAAGATGTTGCAGCTGGCCCAGCGGACGTCGGCGCCGAGATCGACGAGGGTCTCGATGAGGACCGCCGTCTGGATGGTCATGTGGAGGGAGCCGGTGATGCGGACGCCCTGGAGGGGCTTCTCCTTGGCGTACTTCTCACGGATGGCCATGAGGCCGGGCATCTCCTTCTCGGCGATGTTGATTTCCTTGCGACCCCACTCGGCGAGTGTGATGTCGGCTACTTTGTAATCGGAAAACGTGGACATGATTTTAGGGAATAGGTGAAGGGTTGCAGGGAATGGGGTGATTGCTGATTACTTGAGTTTAGCGGCGGCGAGGGCGGCCTTCTTGAGCGCCGCGGCCTTGTCGGTCTTCTCCCAGGTGATGTCGGGGTCGTTCTTGCCGAAGTGGCCGTAGTTGGTGGTCTTGGAGTAGATCGGGCGGCGCAGCTTGAGCTGGCTGATGATTTCGGAGGGCTTGAAGCCGAAGGTTTTCTTCACAGCGATCTCGATCGCTTCCTCGGGAACCGTGGCGGTGCCGAAGGTGTCGATGTGGATGGAGACGGGGTTGGGATGGCCGATCGCGTAGGCGAACTGAACCTCGCAGCGTGCGGCGAGGCCGGCGGCCACGACGTTCTTGGCCACATAGCGACCCATGTACGCTGCGGAGCGGTCGACCTTTGTCGGATCCTTGCCGGAGAAGGCACCACCCCCATGCCGCCCCATTCCACCATACGTGTCGACGATGATCTTGCGGCCGGTGAGGCCGGTGTCGCCCTGGGGTCCGCCGATGACGAAGCGGCCCGTGGGGTTGATCAGAAACTCTGTCTGCTTGGTGAGCATCTTGGCGGGAAGGACCTTGCGGATCACCTTCTCGATGCAGAACTTCTCGATCTGCTTGTGGGAAACACCCTCGGCGTGCTGGGTGGAGATGACGACATTGACGATGCGGGTCGGCTTGCCGTCAACGTATTCGACCGAGACCTGGCTCTTCGCATCGGGGCGGAGCCACTTGGCCACGCCGGTCTTGCGGAGGCGGGTCAACTCGCGTCCGAGGCGGTGAGCATACATGATCGGAGCAGGCATCAGTTCGGGCGTCTCGTCGCAGGCGTAGCCGAACATGAGTCCTTGGTCGCCGGCTCCCTGCTCGGCGGTCTTCTTGCCCTCGGCCTTCTTGGCATCGACGCCTTGGGAGATGTCGGGGCTCTGCGAGGTGATGATGTTGTTGATGAAGACGGTGTCGGCGTGGAAGACATCGTCATTGTTCACGTAGCCGATCCTGCGGATCGCGTCGCGGACGATCTGTCCGATGTTGATCGCGGACTCGAGGGACTTGTTGCCGAGCTTGGGAACGGTGATCTCGCCGCCGACCACCACGACGTTACTCTTGGCGTAGGTTTCGCAGGCGACGCGGCTGGTCGGATCAAGAGCCAGGCAGGCGTCGAGGATGGCGTCGGAAATGGTGTCGCAGACCTTGTCGGGATGGCCTTCGCCGACGGATTCGGAGGAGAAGATGTAGCTGCGTGACATGGGTGGTGGGGTTAGTGTTTCCTTGGTTTGGGTGAGGCCGACGATGCGTCGAAAGCTTTACCTATGAACATATCTGTATATGTAAATAGGTATGGCGTCAATTCTCCAATCACTCCGGGCTCTTGCCGAGCCGACCCGCCTTCGTCTGCTGGCACTCCTGCTTGAGGAGGAGTTGACCGTGGCCGAGTTGCAGGAAGCCCTCGGCATGGGGCAGTCGCGTATCTCAGCGAGTCTCGGGATACTTCGCCGTCAGGGCCTTGTTCTGGATCGACGTGTCGGCAAGAATATTCATTATGCCGCCGTCCCGGCCGCCGTGGCTCCTCTCCGTCAGGCCCTCGCGGCCGCCGTTGCTGAACTAGCGGAGGCTGAGCGGGATCGTCAGGCGCTGCAGTTGGTGCTCAACAAACGCCGCGACCGCGCCGCCGACTACTTCGACAAGCTTGCGGGGAAATTCGGCCGCACCTATGTGCCCGGCCGCTCCTGGCAGGCGCTCGCCCACGGTCTGCTGCGCCTCATGCCACCGATGGTGATCGCCGACATGGGGGCGGGCGAGGGGACGCTCTCCCAGCTTCTGGCCCGCACGGCGAAGCGTGTCCTGGCGATCGACAATTCCGCGAAGATGGTCGAGTACGGCTCTCGAATCGCGAAGGAGAACGGCTTCACGAATCTGGAATATCGTCTCGGAGATATTGAGGAACCTCCCATTGATTCGGCTTCCGTGGACGTCGTTCTCTTCAGCCAGGCCCTGCATCATGCCGCACGTCCGCAGCGCGCCGTCGAAAGCGCCTTCCGGATCCTCAAGCCGGGAGGCCGCATCCTTATCCTTGATCTTGCCAGCCATACCTACGAGCAGGCCAAGGAACTCTACGCCCATGTCTGGCTCGGCTTCTCCGGTGTCGAACTCCACGCCATGCTGGAGAAGGCCGGTTTCACCGACCTCGAGGTGAGCGTCGTCGCCCGCGAGCAGCAGGCGCCGAATTTTCAGACGATTCTTGCCACCGGTCTGAAGAAATAACAGGAGACTCGCAATCTTGGCGGAGAGCGTTGTTGCTGCTCGATCGGCGTAGGATCACTACGCCTTTTGAACGGCCCTTTGCTCCCGCAAAGCGGTGCCGCCCTATCGGGTTCTGCTTCGCAGACTGCTCCGTGCCTCTTCCCAGAGGCTTGGTTCTCGCGCGCCTATCTCTCCATCCAAGCTTGCGAGCCTTGGTTGCAAGGATGAGAAGCTATTTTACTGCTCTACGGCGCGGGGTAGCCTGGAAATCGAGGTGCCAGAAGCATTCTCCGGGGCAGCAACAAAACGCGCAGGGATGAAGGTGCCAGGATTGACTGCATGACTCTTTGATGTAAAAATGCTTTTATGCGAACGACCCTTGATCTCCCTGATCCTACCTTCCGCAAGCTGAAGGCGGAGGCTTCTCTGCGCGGCTTGAAGCTCAAGGAGATTGTTTGTCAGTTCATCGAGGCTGGCCTCGCTTCAGCCGTTCGGGAAGCCCCCCAGGCAAACCCTCGCAGAAGCAAACTCCCCGTGATCCGAAAGCCCACCGGTAAAAAACATCCAGCGCTTGCGAACGACCGCCTCGACGAAATCCTGGCGATGGAGGAGGGGCATGTCGGCCGTTGATCTCCCTGATATCAATGTCTGGTTGGCTCTAGCCGACCGCGATCACGAACATCACGACAGGGCTAGGAGCTACTGGGAGAAAGAGTCCGCTTCAAGATTGGCCTTCACGCTGGTTTCCATGCTCGGGTTGATCCGGTTGCTGAGTAACCGCCATGTCATGAAGGGCGATCCCTTCACCACTGCGGAGGCTTGGAGCGCTTATCTGGCCTTTCGAGATCTTCCCGAGGTTTTCTTCCTTGCCGAGCCTGAATCAGCTGAGTCGAGGATGAGGGAGTGGTCGGAGAAGCCCGCCTTCCCTGCCTCTCGTTTGACCGATGCTTGGCTTGCCTCCGTGGCCCATACCACCCGGTCGCGCCTTGTTTCCTTTGATGCGGATTACAAGCAATTCCAAGGACTCTCATTTCTCCATCTCACCGTGGCCAAGGCATAAAATGCTTTCCAACGGCTAAAATTAGCCCGTCTTTTCCGCAGCCCTTAGGGCGGTGATCTCCTCCGGGAGATAGAGACCGTAGTCGGCACATGATGGCACGGACCTTGGCGACCGACTCGGGATTCTTCCCCGCGTCATGGAGGGTAAAGGCGATGGAGTCCGCCTCATCCCAGAAGATCATTCCGATCTCCAGGCAGAGACGGTAGAAATCCTACTTGGAGAGACCGCGCCTTTCTGCGGCCACATTAATCCTTGCACGCAGATCAGCAGGCAGATGCACAGCAATCGTTGTTCCTGAAGAGGGCTTTTTAATCCTCTTGGGAGCATTGGATGGGCTTTGGCTCCCTTCGGAGAAACGGAACTGCGGGAAGGCATCAGGGGAGGATCGGGGAATCTGGTAGGAATCACCAAACAGC